>Ga0272441_10005113_pt1 | contig 23127 bp, 18 predicted proteins | sample SSMProp6N_FD_193582 | JGI IMG/M metagenome (GOLD analysis project Ga0272441, IMG submission 193582) | Marine sediment archaeal communities from Little Sippewissett salt marsh, Falmouth, MA, United States - SSM-Prop-6N | ecosystem: Environmental > Aquatic > Marine > Wetlands > Sediment ...
CGATCTCCGATCCGGACGAGTTGGTTACCGTTATCGTCGAGCCGGTCTCTGGCCGCTCTTCGCGAATCCAGGACTCAGCCGTACGAATGGCCGGCGGACAGGTGGTCGCGCGATCGTCAAGCCTCGTTCGCGTGCAGATTCCCGTTGGACAGCTTCAGGAACTGGCGGATAACGTTGCCGGGGTTTTGTGGATCCGGGAGCCGTTGCGTCCCGTCCCGCTGGCGGTGGAAAGCCAAGGCGTGACGTTGACGGGAGCCTCGGACTTCCACGATGCGGGAATCACCGGGGACGGCGTGAAGGTCGCGGTGATCGACCTCGGCTTCGACGGGCTGACTGAGGCACAAGCCGCCGGCGAACTTCAGAATGTGGTGTCCACCGTAGACTACACCGGAACAGGATTGGAAGCAGATTACGTCCATGGCACGGGCGTTGCCGAGATCGTTGAGGACATGGCGCCGGACGCGGAGCTCTACCTGTTGAAGATCGGAGACTCCGTCGACCTCGAGAACGCCGTTCAATACTGCATCGAACAGGATGTTCGCGTCATCAATCACTCGGTGGGGTGGTACAACTCCAACTACTATGACGGAACGGGCATCATTGGGACGATTGCCTCGAATGCCCGCGACAATGGAATCCTATGGGTCAATTCCGCGGGGAACGAAGCTGCAGACGGGCATTGGCAGGGAGACTTTGTCGATACCGATGACGACCGCTTCCACGATTTCGGCAGCGGCTCGGATTTCGTCGATGGTGACGCGATCGACGAAGGCTGCCGGGTCTACGCCACCAGCGGCGATACATTGGTTGTTTATCTGAGTTGGAACGACTGGACGGCGTCGGACCAGGACTACGATCTCTATCTCTACGACAGTAGCGGCGGGCTGGTTGACACATCCACCGGCTGGCAAGCGGGATCTCAATCGCCGACCGAGGCCATCTTCTATGATGTGACCACCTCGGGGTATTACGAAATCGTCGTATACCAGTACAACGCACCGGACGCGCCAGAGTTCGAGATCTTCTGCTATCTTGACTCTGGATCTGATACGGGATTCGAGTATCATGATCCTGCCAGCTCGGTTATTGCCCCGGCTAATTCCTCCGACGTGGTTGCGGTAGGGGCGATTCGAGCTGGCAATTGGACCTCGGGGCCGCAGGAGGCCTTCAGCTCCCGGGGGCCATCCAACACCAGCCTGTACGCTGCGAGCCGAATCAAGCCGGATGTGTGCGGTCCTGACGGCACCCTGAGCTACACGTATGGATCGTTCTACGGTACCTCGGCCGCGTCGCCGCACGTGGCTGGGGCGGCAGCCTTGTTGTTGTCCGAAGACCCGAGCCGAACCGCCGACGATCTTCAGAACCTCCTTGAAAACACCGCCATCGACATGGGGGCCGCCGGCAAGGACAACGTCTACGGCGCAGGGCGACTGACCCTCGTGCTGACGACGTATTCCGATCCGCGCGCCTACTGGCAGTTTAACGAAGGCGGCGGGAGCGTGGCCGGGGACAGTTCGGGCAACGGGAACGACGGGACGATCTCAGGAGCGAGCTGGGTGGGCGGAAGCCCGGACGAAACGACGGCGCTGTCGTTTGATGGAGTGAACGACTACGTGTCGATCCCCGACGACGCGACGCTGGACATCACGACGAATCTGACGATCGAGGCGTGGGTGAAGTACGACAGCATGCCGACGGGATCGAGCTACGCGGCGATTGTGAACAAAGACAGCTCGTACATCCTGAGGGTGAAGGATGGGCAAGTCCAGTTTTGGTTGAGCATTGGAGGAGGATGGCGGTCGGTTCTCGGGACGACGACGACGCTAACGACCGGGGTGTGGTACCACGTGGCTGGGGTGTACGACGGCAGCCAGATGCGGGTGTACCTGAACGGGGTGCTGGACGGGACGCGTAGCCAGACAGGGACGATCTATGCATCGACAGCGCCGGTAGAGCTTGGGCGACGGCTGGGGACGTACGTCGATGGTGTGATCGATGAAGTTCAGGTGCATGGTGATGCGCTTGGCCCGGGCGAGTTCAACCTACTCCCGGGGGGAGGAGCGACACCTCCGAGCTTGGTGACGAACTTTGCGGCCTCGGACGGGGCGGACGGTCAATCGGTGCTGACGTGGACGAATCCGAGCGACGCGGATCTGGGGCGAGTGGTGGTACAGCGCAAGACGGGCAGCTACCCGACGAGCCACACGGATGGAACCACGGTGTATGACAACGCCAGCCCGACGCCGGGGGCGCCTGTGAGTTCGATGAATGCGGGATTGAGCAACGGGACGACATACTACTACGCGGTGTTCAGCCGTGATTCGACCGACTGGAACGAGACGGTGACCGCAGGCAGCAACGCCGACACGGGCACACCGTCAGCGGCCACGCCGGGTGACACAGTTGGCTACTGGCGATTCAACGAAGCGAGCGGGAGTACAGCGTTGGACAGCTCGGGAGAAGGCAACAACGGAACGATCTCCGGAGCGAGCTGGGTGGGCGGAAGCCCGGACGAAACGACGGCGCTGTCGTTTGATGGAGTGAACGACTACGTGTCGATCCCCGACGACGCGACGCTGGACATCACGACGAATCTGACGATCGAGGCGTGGGTGAAGTACGACAGCATGCCGACGGGATCGAGCTACGCGGCGATTGTGAACAAAGACAGCTCGTACATCCTGAGGGTGAAGGATGGGCAAGTCCAGTTTTGGTTGAGCATTGGAGGAGGATGGCGGTCGGTTCTCGGGACGACGACGACGCTAACGACCGGGGTGTGGTACCACGTGGCTGGGGTGTACGACGGCAGCCAGATGCGGGTGTACCTGAACGGGGTGCTGGACGGGACGCGTAGCCAGACAGGGACGATCTATGCATCGACAGCGCCGGTAGAGCTTGGGCGACGGCTGGGGACGTACGTCGATGGTGCGGTGGACGAAGTCAAAGTCACCGCCCAAATTGTAGACCCCGGAGCGTTCAACCTGCTGCCTTCCGCCGCGCCCCAAACCAGTCTGAGATCTCTTGGGGCCTCAAAGCCGATGGCCTATCCCAATCCCCTGCGTTCGTCCGACCTTCTCACCGTTGAGTGGCCCGATGAAACGATCCAAGCGATTCGAATCGAGGTGTACTTCCTGTCGGGCAGAGCGGCGTTTGCCTCATCCTGGGTTCCAGGAAACTCGATGGAATGGCTTCCTCGCACCCAGATGGGTGAAAAGCTTGCGAACGGGTTCTACATTCTCGTCGTGTATGCGACCTCCGACTCGGAAGCTCTGCCCCCTGTCATCTTGAAGATCGCGCTGCTAGAGTAGGAAGCGAAGACAGGTTCATGGCAGGTCGCGCCCATCCACTGTAGAATAGAATCCCATTGGAACTAGGGTGGAGGTGATGGGGTGCGAACGGATGGAGCGCGTATCCTTCTTCTCAGTGCTCTTGCTGCGGACGGCAGCAATCTAGAGGAGGGCAACCTCGGCAACTACGCCATCATCGAGCCCCTCTTTCGACATCTTCGAGAGCGCTTTCCAGACAGTGACATTCGCACGACGTTGCAGTTAACGGACCGATTCTGCACGACGCACAAGCTCATCCGTCTTCAGGATCGTAGATTCTTCACGTTTGGCCGAGCAACCTGCCGCGAGACGATCAAGGACCTACTGAGGCTTGGCATCTGGAAACTGACACATCGATGGATGCCGCGCACTGCCGTGAAGATCCTGCAGCGAAGCGCCCTCCTGGGCGAGCTTGTCCTGGCGGACTTAGTGGTGGACTGGAGTGGAGACGTGTACGGCGACAACGCGGCCTGGCCGAGATTTCTCGAGCACAGCGCGAGGTTGTTCATGGCGATCCAGTTGGACAAGCCGGTGGCTGTGATTGCCGTCTCCCCCGGGCCGTTTCGTCAGGCGTGGCGTCGGGCCACGGCTCGATGGCTATTCGACAGAGTTGATCTGATTGCGAATCGCGAACCTGAGAGCACCGCGCTTGTGACACGCATGGGCGTCAAGAATCTCTGCAATCGAACGACCGGATGTCCAGCGTTCCTGTTCCCTGCCTGCTCGACGGATCGCGTTACGCAGATCCTCCGGACAGAAGACATCGCCGGTCGATCTGAACGACGGGAACCCCTGATAGGGCTCGTGATTTCAGGATGGAATCTCAAGGGGGCGAAGTTCAATAGGGTACCCCGCGAGCCGTGGGAGCTTGAACCGTTCGTGCAGCTTGTCGGCTGTCTTGTAGATCAAATCGGAGCTGACGTGGTGGTCATGTCACACCAATCCGGCAAGCGCGTGGACGGGGCCCTTGTGCCGGGAACGGATCACAGCATCGTCGAGCAGCTTCTTGAACTGGTGAGAGCTCGCTACCCGAATGCTTCTGTGAAGACGCTTGCTGGGGTGTACCAGGCGAGTGACATGAAAGGCCTGTTGGGACAGTTCGATCTCGTGCTCAGCGGACGGATCCACGGCGCCATCGGAGCAGTTTCGCAATGCGTGCCCACGGTCTTCCTGGAGTACGAGAACGGGCCTGTCGCCCACAAGGTTCGTGGCTTTGCCAGGCTGGTCGGACTGGAGGACTACGTGTCCAGGGCCTCCGACATTCGGGCAACGACGGATGTCGTGACGCGGTGTTGGCAGCACCGTAGGGAACTTGTCGCACACCTGCAACAGAGGATCCCGGAGGTCCAGAACGCAACCATGGAGAACTTCTCGTTGCTGGAGGACATCTTGTCTTGCCGGAAGACCTGCCGATGAGTCAACAAGCGGGCAACAGATGCCGACTGCGGGTCGTCTTCTTCGGCATGGGTGGCGCCTTCATGACCGTGCCCATGAAGCAGGTCGCGAGGGGGCATGACGTTGTGGGTCTCGTTCTATCGTCGTCAGCCTATCGCGCCGCATCGGACAGTGCCTCAAGAAGTACCTCGCCGCTTCGAGCGCTCGCACGAGCTCTTCTCAGGCGCCCGACTCCGTCGATTGAAGAGCTAAGGGAGAAGCACAGTTTCACCATCCTTGACTACGATGAGGCGCACCTGCAGAAGACGATTGACCAACTGCGGGCGCTTGCCCCGGATATCTGCTGTGTGGCGGGGTTCCCGCGCCTTCTTCCCACGGAAATGTTGTCAGTTCCCCGTCATGGATTCGTGAACGTTCATCCATCGTTACTTCCCTGTTATCGAGGTGCGAATCCCTTCTTCTGGGCGTTTCACGATCAGGTTTCGCAAACGGGCGTCAGTATCCATGTGATCGACGAAGGGGAAGACACGGGACGTGTTTTGGCTCAGGAGCGGATCGAGGTGCCGTTCGGCATGACTGGACAGCAACTCGTCCGCGAGGCGACGAGGAGAGGCGCGCGGCTTCTGCGCGAAGCGATCGACTCGATCTCTGTGGACGAAGAGATCCCGCTTATTGCGTCCGACTGCCCTTCCGCACGGCGTGCCCGCCGCCCGGAACTGGACCGCGAGTATGTCGACTGGGAAGCCTGGAGTTGTCAGCGAGTCTTTCACTTCCTGCGAGGCGTCATGCCGTACTGGTATACGCCACCGAGCCTGAAGGATGCCGTCCCGGGCGGCTGGATCGCGATGTCCATACATCCTGCCGACGATGATGCGTCCCCGCTGACCCTGCGTGCACAATCGCGATGGGTTGAAGTACGATGCAGTGACGGATGGATTAGATTCAAGCCTCAGGCATCCGTGCGAAGGCTTCTCGCGAAGCTTCGCGGATGGTAGCACGGAACCGGGCAAACTTGGTCTCAGGGGAGAATGATGAGGATCGGCGGGAGCAAACCGGACTATCGCCAGCTTTGCGATCTAGAGACGTCGATACCGATCTTCTCGAAGGATTGGTGGCTGGACGCGAACTGCGGCGAGGACAGGTGGGATGTGATTTGCGTCTACGAAGGCGAGCATATCGTCGCAACTCTTCCTTTCGCGATTCGAATACGATGCGGACAGCAGTATTTGGGCATGCCTCCTGGAACGCCGTGGTTGGGACCATGGCTTCGGCAACCCCAAGGGCAGAAGTACGCGCACGCGCTTAGTCGTAGTCATCGGCTATTGTCCGAACTGATTGACGGCATTCCCAGGCGTTGCTTCTTTCGCCAAAGCTTCTCTCCCGAGCAAACGAACTGGCTGCCTTTCTACTGGCGCGGGTTTCGTCAGACGACTCGTTATACTTACCTGATCGACTTGACGAAAGACCTGTCTTCGATCCAGCAGGAATTCAAGAGCAACGCCAGGGGCAAGATCAGGAAGGCCAACGGACTCGTGACCGTCAAGGTGGCGGACGACGTCGAACGCTTCAGGCGCCTGCTGGACCTTACCTTTGCCCGACAAAATCTGCGGAATCCATTCACGAGGGCACATCTTGAGCGAGTAGATCAAGTTCTCGACGCGCGCGCTGCACGAGCGATCTTCCTGGCGACCGACAAAGCAGGGCTCGATCATTCAGCGCTGTATCTCATCTGGGACGCCGAATCGGCCTACGTCCACATGGTCGGTGAGGACCCTGCCCTGAGATCCAGCGGGGCTGGCATGCTGCTAGCCTGGGAGGCAATTCAGTTCGCGAAGACCGAGCTTCGCCTTCCGATCTTCAACTTCCAAGGCAGCATGATTCAATCAGTCGAGAGTGTGCGACGCGAGCTTGGGGCGCGCCAGGCGCCGTATCACTCCGTGTGGAGAGATAAGAGGTCACGGCTAGGCAGGCTAGCGGTCGGAGCAGCATCTGGCAGCCGTCGTATGATCCGTCATCTGATCCCGCGCATTGGTCGTTGCGTGACGGGGAGCGTTCGCCATGGGTAGACGCCACCTTGCACGCAAGGCATGTCGTGTGGTCATGAAGTGGATTGCTCGCGCGCTGTATGGCCCGCGTGCCGCCCACCTCCCTCCGGACAGAGTGCTGATGCTGGCCTTCTTCCAGAAAATCTTGGGGGTCAATTGTCACGTTCCGTGGATTGTCCATTTCTCATCCCAGGTCTTGCATCACGAGAACATGGATGTACCGCTGGACGTCAACCCAGGGTATTCCCCGGGCTGCTACATCCAGGCAATCAACGGTATCAGGATCGGCACGGGCGTGAGGATTGGCCCCAACGTGGCGCTCATCAGTGCCAACCACGACCTGTCGGACTACCGCAAACATACGAAGGCGCCGCCCATGGAGATTGGGAGTGGTGTGTGGATCGGGGCGAACAGCGTTATTCTGCCCGGCGTCAGGATTGGTGCTAGGACAGTAGTCGGAGCAGGGAGTGTGGTTGCCAAGGAGCTGCCCAGTGATTGCGTTGCCGTTGGCAATCCCTGCAGGCCCGTACGGTATCTGACAAGCGCGGAACGAGTCGCAAAACCAGACTGCTAGAAGAGCTGTTGTCCGTGAGCTTCAGGGACGGGGGACAGTCAAGTCGACCAGATAACTCGGGAAACTGAGAGGAGAAGCGTGACCAGCGAGAAGCACGCCCAAGATCGGGCGAAATACGGGCGCCACATCGTTTTTATGTTCTCCACGGTTCTCCTTACGCACCTGGTAAGCCTCATTCGGTTGCCTGCATTGACCAAGAGTCTTGGCCCCAGCCTATTCGGCACGTGGTCTCTCATCGGTACGACCGTGTCTCTTGTGGTACCGTTTGCCGCAATTGCCTTTGGCACGAGCATCGTGCGCTTCTTGGCCGCCGAGAAGGATCGCGCCCGGATTCGTGATGACTTCTTGTCCGCCTCGGTCATTGTCTTCTTCTCAGGGGCGGCATTCTCCTTGGTGATGTGGCTTTCATCAGGCTTCCTGGCAACTACGGTGCTGCGGGAGGCGTCCTCCGCCCCGTACTTCCGGCTGGCCTCCGTTCTGATCCTGTTGCGATCGATTACGCAGTTGCCACTTGCCTACTTTCGTATGCAGCGCCGCATGGTTCTCTTTGCAACAGCGACATTCTTGCAGAACCTGATCCAGGTCGCTTTGATCACCGCCGTCGTGTTGCTTCATTTGGGACTGCCGGCGCTTATCTGGGTCACGATCCTAAGCGAACTTGCGTTTTACCTAGCAATCATGGCCATCGCCATGTGGAACTCGGGGGTCAGGCCCCCCACGTTCCGAAGGATGGGGACCTATCTTCGGTGGGGGATCCCACTGACCCCAAACACGGCACTGCTTTGGATCATGAACGCAAGCGATCGCTACCTCGTCGGCTTCTTCAAAGGAAGCGCCGATGTCGGCGTCTACGCGGCCGCCTACTCGATCGGCAGTTACGCTATTCTGTTCGCATCAACACTGAGGACGGTCACGTATCCTAACATCGTCAAGTCGTTCGATGAAGGGTTTCAGGATGAGACGAAGCGCTACTTGAGCGACTCCTTTCGTCTCCTCATGGCGATCTCTATCCCATCCGCAATTGGACTATCTATGCTTGCGAGGCCGCTTCTGGCTGTTCTTACCACTGCCCAGTTCACGGGGGGCGCCTGGGTGGTTCCCCTGGTTGCATTCGCCAACGTTGCGTTTGCGATGTACCAAATCCCGATCAGCGTCTTTCACATTGTCAACCAGACCCACCGAACGGTGCGGTTGCTGGGGCTGTCTGCATTCCTGAATGTAGGTCTCAACCTCCTATTGATCCCACGCATGGGCATTGTTGGAGCGGCCCTGGCGACGCTGGTGGCATATGGGACGCTTGGTGTTCTGACGCTGATTCAGACACGTCGCATCCTCCGGTTCAGCCTGCACCCAGTCTTTCTTCTGAAGGTCGTGCTTTCGTCAGCCGTCATGGCAATTGGGGTATGGGCGATCAACCCTTCGTCCTTGGTATGCATTCTCGTTGCAGTCTGTGCTGGAGGTCTCATTTACGTCATCCTGATGCTCATTACCGGAGCCATCTCGGAGAGCGAGAGAACCATTGTGATCAAGCAGGTGAGGGGCTTCTTCCGAGGAGTAGCTGGCCGTTTTCCCCCGCGGCGGCAATAACAGTGGGTGCCTTCACACCTAGATAAGGGTCGTTAGAACCACAGCTCAGTTGGCTGCGAATCGGGTACGATGAACCCTTGGATACGGGAGGGAGCAGGCATGCGGGTCTACTGCATTCACCAGAACGTTTCATTCTCCGCGGAGATCGAATATGCCTTTCGCCTCATCTTCTCTCTCTTCGGGGTCGAGCCTCAGACTCTGACCTACCAGGACATTGCATCGCTCGCAGATTGCCAGATGGATCTGCTCGTCTCCTACGGTTGCGACCTTCCTGAGATGGAGGCTCAAAGCCACATCCATATCTACGAGTCCGGCTTCTTCGGGAGTGACTATTTAACCAAGGCGTCTCTCCCTCGGACGCCTCTCAATACGTACAAGGACGTTCCAATCCTCTTTGCAGGAGTTACCACCTCCGATGAATGGGTCGCGTGCGACCGGTTGGAGGAAGGGCAAATCCGCATCTCCTCGCGAATCGATTTGCTCGCCTCGTGTTTCTTCCCCGCAACCTGCTATGACGAAATTGTGCTGCACGAGCGAGACGAACATGACCGGTTTCCTGCTTGGGCGAGCACGGCATATCAGAATGGGTATCTCAGCCGCCCGCTTATCCACGAATACGCAGCTCTTCTCAAGCAATGGGCAGCGGGAGTAGGCGCTGCACTTCCAAGCTACTTCCCCTGGGCGGGGAAGCGATTCGCAGCCTGCATCACCCACGACGTGGATGCCGTGCGAAGGTACCGCTGGTGTCCGCCGGTCCGGGCGATGGCGAATGTCCTCATCAAGGATCGTGACATCAAGAAGGCATGGAGGTTGGCAGCCGGGTTCCTGGCGGCCAAGCTAGTTGGGGATCCGTTTGACACGTTTGGGTTCCTCGCACGCCTTGAGCGGCACTATGAATTCGATTCGACCTATTTCTTCCTAGCAGGAGGGCAGACACCTCACGACGCAGCATACGACCTTCAGCAACGGCTGGTGCAAAGAATCTTCGCGAGCCTCAAGAACCGGCGGAACGAAATCGCTCTACACTCCAGCTACGATACGTCCGGCGATGCGGAGGAATTGGCGCTAGAGAAGACGGCACTGGAAAGCGCAGCTGGGAAATGTGTCGAAGGTGTCAGGCAACATTTCCTCCGCTGGACATCCCCGAACGATTGGATGGCACGTGCGCATGCTGGGTTCTTATATGACTCATCCCTTGCCTTTGCCGGTCGAGAGGGATTCCGCTGTGGATTGGCAGTTCCGTTCAGACCCTTCAATATCCTGACACGAGAAGAGGTAGACATTTGGGAGTTGCCTCTCCACGTGATGGATGGCAGCTTGTTCCAGTACCAGAGCCTCTCTGCAGAAGAGGGGGCACAGCGAATCCGCAGCATCATTGATCGTGTAGAAGCTACGGGCGGCGTATTCGTGTTGCTTTGGCATAACTCAAGTCTTGATCGGCGCAGCCATCCAGGGTGGGCACGTACATATGAAGATGTACTCACAACCCTCAGGAGAAGAGACGCTCTGATGACGACGGCAGCCGAGGTGACTAGACTGTGGGCTGGTCAAGATGCCCGGATTATGGATGTGGGCTAGGCTGGATCGATATTTGCCGCGCTGGCATTCCTCAGGCGATTGCGAGACGGTGCGAAGAGAGGTCCGTGGTACCGCGACAGATCAGTTGGGCGGCCCCGGTCTTCAGCTGTCTGCGAGTGAGAGACGGGCGGCAACAGCTTGGCTATCGTAAGATCAGATTCAGGACCGGTCGTATGACCGGGGCGGTGAGAAGGAGGGTTGAGTGAGTCCGAAGGTTCTCATGATCTCCTACGCCTTCCCTCCGCGACATTCGGTTGGCTCATTGCGCTCTGCGAAGTTCGCGAAGTACCTCCCGAGCCTTGGTTGGACTCCGGTAGTGCTAACCAGGGCTTGGAATCCAGAGCATGAGGACCCGACTCAGCAGCTGACCGCCGACATTATCGCCACCGAGTATCGGGACAGGCTGAGGCTCTTCCGTCCCAATAGAAGCGGAGGAATCACACTTCCTGACGGGGCGTGGACTGACAAGCAAACCTCGGGAATCAAGACCAGGGTTCGAGCGTTCGCCTCGTATTGGCTGAAGGAAGCCTTGGCGTTCCCAGACGAGGAGGCAGGTTGGGTGAGGCCTGCGCTATCGGCGGCGCGACTTGCAGTACGGCAGCACGACATTTCGATGCTGTTCAGCACGTCTCCGCCAGTGTCTAGTCATGTGATTGCCAGTCGACTCCAGCGCGAGACTGGCTTGCCGTGGATCGCCGATTTCCGAGATCTCTGGACACAGAATCACTACATCAAGCACACCCTCCCACGAAATGCTCTGGAGGAATGGCTCGAGAAGCGGACAATGAGAAACGCGATCCACTTGGCGACAGTCTCCCCCACCCTCGCTAGCCAGCTCAGCGCATTGCACGGTAAGCCCACAACTGTGATCACCAACGGCTATGATCACGAGGACTATCAAGACGCAGTACCACAGATCTCAGATCGGTTTTCTCTGACCTACACTGGCCAGCTGTACGCTGGGAAAAGAGATCCCTCACTTCTATTCGCCGCATTAGGGGGGCTTGTCAAACGAGGAAGCATCAAGCCCGACACGTTCCAGATTAGGTTCTATGGACCGCCAGGTGACGTGACGTTGGTGCGCACGCTCGCATCCGAATATGGCGTTGAGGAGTTCGTCGTTCACCATGGCTCCGTCACGTACAGCGAGGCGGTTATGCGTCAGAAGGAATCCACTGCCTTGCTTCTCTTGAATTGGGATACGCCCGCCGAGCGGGGCGTGTACACTGGAAAACTGTTCGAGTATCTTGGCGCGAGACGCCCGATTCTTGCGATTCCGAGTCTGCGCGGCGTCGTCGATGAACTGCTGACGAAGACCCGCGCTGGAGTCAGTGCGGGAACGTCAGCGGAGGTTGCTCGGGTCCTTGAGGGTTGGTATGGCCAGTTCCTACGCGCAGGGGCGGTCCCGTATGAGGGGATTGATTCTGCAATTGGACAATACACCAGAGAGGCTCAGACTGTGAAACTGGCCGAGTTGTTCGAAGATGCCCTATGCCGCCGTTAGTGGCATAGCGTACGCAGCCTCGCATTGAGGAACGCGGCTGCGAGGGGTGGACATGAAAGTGCGATCCAGCCTGTACAGACAACTGGACGAAATGCGATGGCGATTGCGAGACCCTGAGGTCCTTGAGGTGCGGCGTCTCGAAGAGAAGAGCCAGTGGTGGTCTGCACATGAGATCAAGACCATGCAAGACGACGCGGTGCGACGGCTCATTGAGCATGTCTATAGGCACGTGCCGTACTATCGCAAGCTGATGATCTCGAAGCACTTGACACCTGAGGACATCAAGACAACCGAGGATCTCGTGAAGCTCCCCGTGCTCACCAAGCAGACTCTTTCAAGCCGATGGGAGGAGTTTCTGCCGGAAAGGCTGGACTCCTCGCGCGTTGCAGTGCGTCGGACCGGTGGGACGACAGGACAGCCACTGAGAATTGCACGTGACTCGCGGGGTGCAGCTTTTGAGAACGCCGCGTTCTACCGAGGGCTTGGATTCGCGGGCTACAGGCAAGGAGAGGCGATGGCCAAGCTGTTCGGCGGCAGTCTCGGAATGGCGCCGGTCGGCTCTCTGCAACGGGCGAAAGCTTGGTTCTCTGGGGAAATCTTCCTGCCGGCCTTCGAGGTAAGCCGAGAGAATGCCCCCGTGTATGTCCACACTATCCGCCGTGGCCATGCGCGGTTCCTTCGTGGCTTCGCATCCGCTATTCATCTGCTTGCAGTAAGTATGAAAGATAGAAACTTGGCACTTGAGCTGGATGCCGTCTTCTCGACGTCGGACATGCTGTATGAGCCGCAACGGGAGGTCATTGCCGAGCGGCTGGGGCAGGTTTTCGAGTACTACGGATGTGGTGAGGTCAACTCGATTGCGTTCGAGTGCTCTGCGCACAATGGACTTCACGTATCGGACGAACATGTCTTGCTTGAGGCGTTGAAGGATGGGGTTCCAGTCGGCGAAGGGGAGGCGGGAGCAGCTACCCTGACCACCCTTCGCAACTACACCATGCCCCTGATACGCTACCAAAATGGAGACATCGTCACCCTGACCAAGCGACCCTGTCCATGCGGGCGAGGTCTTTCTCGCATTGAAAAGCTTCTTGGCCGAACCAACGATCTCCTGCGAGCACAAGACGGGCGTCTCATCAGTGGCGTCTTCCTACCGGCCTTCTTGGTCCGGGCAGAGATGAGCGGCGTATCGCAGGTTCAAGTGATTCAAGAAAGCGCCGACTGGGTTCGAGTGCTAGTCGTAGCCTCGGCAGGGTACTGCGATGATTCGCTCGTCCCGCTTCGCGAACTACTTGTCAGATACCTAGGCAGGATAAGGATTGATGTGGAAGAGGTGGCGACAATCCCGACTGCACCTAGCGGGAAGCGTCAGTACGTCATTTCCAAGCTGGGATGAAGTCTGTAGTATACGAAGAGGAGTTGACATGAGTGATCGATACCTGGTTACCGGCGGAGCGGGATTCATCGGCTGCAACATCGTTCGACGGCTGCTTGAACAGGGGCATACCGTGCGGGTGCTGGACAACCTGTCTACCGGGATGCGTGAGAATCTTGCGGACCTAGATATCGAGCTAATTGAGGGCGACCTCACGAGCTTCCATATCGTGCAGCGATCTATCGCCGGTGTGGATTATGTACTACATCAGGGTGCACTCCCATCCGTTCCCCGCTCAATCAAAGACCCGATTGCTTCTACCAATGTCAATGTGATGGGCACTCTCAACGTTCTGACTGCAGCTCACGAAGCTGGGGTCAAACGAGTCGTCTACGCATCTTCGTCTTCTGTGTACGGAGACACACCGGAACTGCCCAAAGACGAAGCGATGCTGCCCGCTCCCAAGTCCCCATACGCTGCTTCCAAGTTGGCAGGCGAGTACCTCTGCCGGGTCTTCTTCCACACCTACGGGCTCGAGACTGTCATCCTGCGCTACTTCAACGTCTTCGGTCCCTATCAGAATCCGCGCTCGCAATACTCGGCGGTGTTGCCGAAGTTCATTGTCGCTGCCCTACGAGATGATCCGGTAGTCATCCACGGAGATGGCACCCAATCGAGAGACTTCACCTTCATCGAGAACGTCGTGAATGCGAATCTCGCCGCTACAACGGCTCCCGTCGAGGCTCTGGGGCGGCCCATTAACGTAGCTTGTGGGGAACGGCACTCCCTACTCGACTTCGTATCGGCGCTTGAGGGACTTCTTGGGAAGAACCTTCGCAGGAGCTTCGAAGATCGCCGACCCGGTGATGTTGAGCACTCACTGGCGGACATTAGCCTTGCCCGCAAGTTGTTGGGTTACACACCGACTGTCTACTTCGAGGAAGGAATGCGCCGCACGTTGCAGAGCTATGGGCAAGTGGAATCCCTCCACAGGGCTTGATGTCTCGATGCCGCTCAATCTGATCCGCCTCCTTGCTCTTGCCCCAGCTGGGGGCGCCGTGTGGCTTGGAATCATCCGAAAGCTGTCGTGGCCGTTCATTGGATTCCTCGCCATGCTGTCGATGATCCCCTCGCAGGAAGTGACCGTCTTATCCAGCGGCCGAACGTTGGTGTGGGCTCTTGGTGTCGGAGTCATAGGGGTTTGGAGTCTACAGACGCTGACCAAGGGAAAGGTTGTCCGTATCGCGGGCAGACCGCTTGTTCTGATCGTCTCCTGGATATGCTGGTGTGCGATTTCGATCTTCTGGGCAAGAGACGAAGCGGCAGCTTTGAGTGGCCTCCTTGCGTTGGGCCAGCTATTGGCATTCTTCGTCCTTATCCAGGTCCTGGTGGCGACAGACGACGCTCTGCGCAACGCTGTGGCGGTCTATTTCTGGGCATCCGTTTTTGTTGCTGCGCTGACGATAGCGGTCAGCCTGTCATTGGGTCTCCGTCGTGCGTTTCTGGTCGATCAACAGAATCCGAACGCGCTTGCCCGAGCACTCGGCGTGGGTCTCCTGATGACTCCCCTGATGCTGAGGGGAGTCTCCCGATCTCGGCTGCGTCTTTCAGTAGTTGGCGGAGCGGCAGCCACTGCCGTCGCGATACTTCTTACCGGTTCTAGAGGATCCTGGGTAGGTCTGGTTGCCTCAATAGCTACAGTGTGGCTACTAGTGCGATCCGGACTGATGAGATTTCGGACTGCCATTCTCCTTGGCATAGCTCTGTTGTTTGGTCTTGTGGCTCTCTATTCGAGCGGAATTGTAGGCGACTACACGATTCGACGAATCATTACGCTGCCAAGTATCGAAGCGACTTCCGGGTGGTCTGGTCGCACGAGAATCTGGAGCGTGGGCTGGGAAATGGTGAAGCATCAGCCGTTTGCGGGGGTTGGACTTGGCAACTTCCCGATGCGTTTTGATGAGTACATTGAGCCCGCGGGGCAAGTGGGAGCAGTAGATACTTCGCGAGATCCGCACAACACCTTCTTGTCCGTCCAGGCGGAAACCGGAATTGTGGGAAGTGTGCTGTTCCTCTTGTCATGGATCGCGATCTTCTTCAGACTTGTGAAAGTTCGCGGCGATCCGAGGGGAGTCCTCGGACTTCTTCTCCTGGTCTTCATTCTTGCAACTGGGATGTCCGGGACGATCATCTACATGAAATCGTACTGGTTGAGCATCGGGCTTGCCGCCACAATCCCAGAGGTGATCCGACGTGACGCAGCGTAGAGTGCTCGTACTGACCCAGATGTACCCCAGGAAGGGCTCGCCGATGCGGGGAATCTTCATCCATCGCCAAGTCAAAGAACTGGTCAGGCTTGGCTGCGAGGTGAAAGTTGTCTGCCCTGTCCCGTATGTTCCCGATCTCTCGGTTGCGCGCAGGCTTCAACGCAAGTACGGCAAGACACCTCTGAGGGATTGTATCGATGGCATTGAAGTGCTATATCCCCGTTACTTCCGCCTACCGGGGCAGCACTTTCACCCTCTAGCGGCGATCGCGATGAGCCGAGGAGGCGTGGCACATGCTGTGACTCAGCTCGTGGGCTCTTGGAGACCGCATCTGTTGCACGCGCATACTGCGACTCCTGCCGGATTCGCCGCTACCCGAATCGCCCAGCGTCACGATCTGCCTGTTGTGCTTCATCTTCGCGGGAGCGATATCAATGTCTACCCGTATCGTGATCCATGGACAATGCGTTTGACTAGGTACGCTCTACGCCGCGCTGACTCAATCATAGCGGTTTCATCCGATCTTGCGGAGAAGGCCACGGCTATCGCACAGCCTCGTCACCCCATCGAGACGGTCTACGCTGGGTGCGACCTGGATCTGTTCCAACGTGACGAAAAAGCTGGGGCAGCTGCTCGTCAGCGCCTAGGCATCCCGATTGACTGTACCGCCTTCGTCTACGTTGGCAATCTCCTCCGAGAGAAGGGAGCCTTCGACCTGTTGTCTGCGTTCTGTCGCCTTGTTCGCCGCAGTGAGCGATGCGCACACGTCTTGTTCGTTGGGGATGGCGAGCAACGACAACAGCTGGAATCCGACGCCAGCACGTACAATCTGCAGGACCGTACGCATTTCGTAGGGGCCGTAGAGCAAGGGGACATACCGACCTTGTTGAGCGCAAGTGATGTGTTCGTTCTCCCGTCTTGGCACGAGGGACTGCCGAACGCCTTGATTGAAGCAATGTCATGCGGCCTTCCAGCTGTGGCTACCGCTGTAGGAGGGATCCCAGAAGTCATTGAGGATGGCATCAGTGGTATCCTTGTCCCTCGACAGGCAGAGGAGGAGCTGCTAAATGCTCTAGAACACCTGCTTTCAGACCCGGGTGCGCGGGAACGGATGGGGCAATCGGCGCGAGAAGCGGTGAAACAGCGATTCTCTTGGCCGAAGAACGCCCAGCAGACGATGGGGATCTATGAGAAGGTGCTACGTGAACGCTAGGGTATGCATCTTGACCACGGTTCATCGAGCAACTGACACCCGAATCTACGCGCACGAGGCGGCAGCACTCGCGGATGCCGGCTACTCGACAGTGCTGGTCGCTCCTTGGCAGGACGACGTTCTTCTCGGACATGGTGTGGAGTACGTGCCTATTCGGCGAATTCGCTCCCGTAGCGTTCGCCTTGTGCGGTCCGCATTCGGAATGGCTCGTCTAGCCAAGAAACAAGCTGCGGATGTATATCACATCCACGATTCGGAACTTCTGCTTGTCGGAAACCTCCTTGCGCGCGCAGGGTTCCTGGTGATCTACGATGTGCACGAGGACCTGCCAGCGCAGATTCTAGGGAAGTCATGGATTCCTCCCGCGTTGCGACGTCCTTTGTCCTGCGTCGCCGACAAACTAGAGCTTCGACTAAGCCGCCGCCTATCGGGAATTGTCGTCGCAACTCCTGCGATCGCCAGACGATTTCAGAACCCTGTGATCGTAGGCAACTACCCCGATCTTGACAGGTTTCCGACGGGCAGCGGCGAGATAGCTCCCCAAGGCGGCAGTGACGTATTCTTTGTGGGGGGCATCACTCGCGCCCGCGGCGCTGAAATCATGATCCGCGCTATGGGGCATCTTCCCAGGGAGCTAGATGCGACTCTCCATCTTGTCGGCCGCATGGAGCCGGAATCATTTCTGGAGGAACTTCAGGCCATCCGAGGCGCAGAGAGAGTCCGCTTCGTCGGAGAGCTCCCCTGGAGCCGGGCATGGGAACAGGCGGTCAATTCCCAGGGTATTGGGCTTCTTCTGTATCAACCGCGTCCGAATCACACAGAGGCTCTCCCCACGAAGCTGTTCGAATACATGGCAGCCAGCATGCCGGTCATTGCGTCAAACTTTCCACTATGGCAGGAGATTGTCCTGAAGCATGAATGCGGCTTGGTTGTGAATCCTACTGATCCGCTGGCAGTCGCCCACGCGATAAGGGCTTTGCTTGCAGATGGCGCACTGAGACGCAAGATGGGAGCAAACGGCCGACAAGCGATTGAACGCGAATACAACTGGGGAATAGAGCGGATGAAGCTGCTCGACCTATATGGGAGGATTGTGTCATGAGAGTGGTAAGCATAGTCGGAGCGCGTCCGCAGTTCGTCAAGCTTTCCCCGATCCATGATGTATTTGCTTCCGAACGCTACCGAAACGTTGTCGAGCATATCATCGTCCACACGGGGCAGCACTATGACCGCAACATGTCTGGCTGTTTCTTTGACGACCTAGCCATTCCAGCACCGGATGAGAACCTCGGAATTGGCTCGGGACGGCATGGTGAGCAAACAGGAAGCATGCTGGGGCGCCTCGAGAGCTTCTTGATAGAAGCCGTTCCCGATCTAGTCTTGTTGTACGGAGACACGAACTCAACGCTTGCAGGAGCGATTGCGGCTGCAAAGATCAATCTGGCGATCGCGCACATAGAAGCTGGGCTGCGCAGCCACAGAAAAACCATGCCAGAAGAGATCAATCGAGTTCTGACAGATCACGTGTCATCGATCTTGTTCTGCCCGACGGCGGAGAGTGTCCGCAATCTTGTTGCCGAGGGTATCGCACGAGCGGATCTGCCCATCGACTGCGTCTCGATCGATTACCTCGTACCTGGCCCACGGGCCTGTATGGATGCTCCGTGGATTGTCAATGTTGGAGATGTGATGAAGGACGCGGTTCTGAGGAACGTAGGCGGCGCAGGGCGTTCATGCATACTCTCGCGACTAGGCGTAGAAGAGGGGCGTTTTGCGGTCGCCACTGTTCATCGTGCTGACAACACAGACAATCTCTCCCGACTTCGCTCAATTCTTGCTGCACTTGAAACCTTTGGATCGACCGAGCTGCCTGTCATTCTTCCTCTCCACCCGCGGACGCGAAGCGCGATAGCGAGTCTCGACATAGACAGCACAGAGAACCTCCGCTTGGTAGAACCGCTATCATACGCAGACATGTTGCAGCTTGTATCCAAGGCTCGACTCGTCTTAACGGACTCGGGGGGGCTTCAGAAAGAATCATTCCTGCTACGAGTTCCTTGCATCACGCTTCGGGAAGAGACTGAATGGGTTGAGCTTGTTGAAGCTGGTTGGAATCGAGTTGTGGGAGCAGACGAATTCCAGATCGTGCAAGAAGCTCGCGCGGCTGTTTCATCTGCATCCAGTCCGAGTGAGGTGGAGCTCTATGGAGATGGACAAGCGGCAGAGCGGATTGCGCACATCTGCGTAGACTGGTGGGAGAGAGCGGATGGCTAGTATCTGGATGTTGAACCAATACGCTGAGACGCCTACTGACTCGGGGGGAACGAGGCACTATGAGCTCGCGCGCCATCTCGTCGAAATGGGACATGAGGTTACGATTGTCTGTTCCGACTTTCACCATGCATCTCGCCGACGTCGCCGCAGAAACATACGAGCAGCCACGGAATTGGTAAACGGTGTGCGTTTTGTCTGGATCGGGGCAGGAGTGACCTATCAACGAAATAGCTTGGCTCGAGCACTCAACATGATGGAATTTGCCTTGCGCGCATGGCTTGAGGGCAGATGGCGCTTTGGTCTTTCCGCACCTAAGCCCAATCTCATCATTGGCTCGTCCCCTCATCTTCTATCGGCCTGGGCTGGACTGCGGCTCTCGAAGCGGTTTGCCGTTCCGTTTGTCTTTGAGATTCGCGACCTGTGGCCGGAGACGTTCATCGAAATGCGTGTTCTCTCGCCACAGCATTTGATCGTGCGCTTGCTGCGGCATCTCGAAGCAACACTGGTCCGTCGGGCGGTGCGGGTGATCAGTCTCCTCCCCCAAGTGACAGATTACTTGACAGAAAGACGGCTCCCCTCAGATCACGTAGTGATTGTCCCAAACGGCGTCGATGCAGCGGCCTTTGCCTGCGCGCCGGTCGAGGCAGATAGGTCATCACTCTGCGTCACCTATGTCGGTGCGCATGGCACGGCAAACGGATTGCACCATGTGCTGGATGCGGCTTCGCGCCTACTGGAGGAGAAGGACGTGGAGTTTCATTTCTACGGGGACGGGCCAGAGAGGAAGGGCCTCATCGAAAGGGCCGGGAAGGAGCATCTTCGCAATGTGTTCTTCCACCCTGCTGTACCGAAGTCCGAAGTGCCAAACATCCTCTGTCGTGCCGACCTGCTCCTTCTCAACTACGCGCCGATTGGAATCGGCAAGTACGGGATCAGTCCGAACAAATTGTGGGAGTACATGGCGGCTTGCCGACCCATACTCTTCGCACACGAAGCCGTAGAGAACCCGGTTCACATAGCCCAATGCGGCATCTGCGTGCGACCTGGTGCCCCTGATGAGCTGGCGAGTGCGATCCGGCAATTCCTACACCTTCCAGCTCTCGAGCGCCAAGCGATGGGGGAACGTGGTGCCTGCCACGCTCGTGAGCATCATGATTGGACGCTGCTTGCCGCTCGAATTGACCGAGTTGTTCAAGAATTGGTGCCGACTCAAGATATATGACGCGATCGGACGGGGGGTCATGATGCACGGACTGGGCGCGCTTGTGAAACGCATGGTCGATTTGCTTGCGGCTTGCATAGGGCTTGCCTTGCTCTTGCTCCCATTCCTGGCCATCGCCTTGGCCATCAAGCTCGATGATGGCGGCAGCGTGTTCTTCAAACAGGAGCGTGTTGGCATGGGAGGCATATCTCTGCGCGTATGGAAACTCCGAACCATGTCCGTCATGCTCAGCAACCCTACCGGCCCGGACGTGCTCCACAAGGAAGACGCCAGAATCACCCGCGTGGGTGCCGTTCTGCGGAAACTGGGGCTGGACGAGTTGCCTCAGTTGTTCAACGTGCTTGTAGGAGACATGAGCCTTGTGGGGCCGCGCCCCACGTTGTCCTACCAAGTAGCCGCCTACGACCAGTTCCAGCGCCGACGGCTGGAGATGAAGCCGGGGATCACCAGCCTGGCCGTCGTGTCGGGCCGGAATGAGCTCTCGTGGGAAGACCGGATCAAATTCGACGTCTGGTACATCGATCACTGGTCGCTTTGCCTAGACGTCTCGATTCTGTTTCGCACGCTCTGGAAGGTGCTTGTCACGCATGAAGGCCTTTACGGTGCCGACGGGGTGAATGATACGTTTGTGAAAGCAACTAATGTGCCCGATAGGGAGCAGGAGGGGAAGACCACGTGATGAAGCAGAGAAAGCTGCCGGATGCTCGAATTGCAGTAACAGGAGTTGGGGGCGGGGTAGGCCAGGCGATTCTTCGAGCGCTACGCCACGCTGCGCCGGATTCATGGACGCTCGGCCTGGATATGAACCCACGGAGTGCCGGGCTCTACACAACCCAGAAGGGACACATCCTTCCCCCATGCTCAGAGCCTGCGTACGTGGATCGTCTTCTCGAAGTCCTGAAGGCCGAACGAATCGCGGTCCTGATCCCGGGTTCCGATCCGGAGCTTCCGGTGCTTGCACGTGCAAGACCCGTACTGGAGGATGCCGGGGTCTCTGTCATTGTCGGAGCGGTGGAGCCAATCGATATCTGTCGCGACAAAATGCTGTGTTCGGAGTTCTTCCGCAATCTTGGAATCCCATTTGTGAAGACTGTCCGCGCCCCCGATGCCGCGGCCCTGGCCGATGAAATCGGTTACCCACTGGTCGTAAAACCCGTCGGAGGTTCGGCTTCACGGGGTGTGGCGGTCGTGTTCTCGGACGCGGAACTCCGGCCCTACCTGTCTCTGCCTGGGTACATTGCCCAAGAGCCTGCGTTCCCGGCGGCTTGGAGTCGTGGCCGAGGAGGGCTGAATTCCCAAGTGGTTCTCAAAGGAGCGGTGCTGCGTCAAGAAGAGGAGATTTCGATTCAGGTTGTCTGCGATCACCAGGGGCAGCACCTTGGAACGTTCACGAGCGTGAACTCGCTCCAATCCGGCGTGCCGATCTATGTGGATCCTCAGAGGATTCCGGTTGTTGAATCCGTTGTGGAACGCATGGCGAGTGCCCTGAGAGACCTGGGGCTTGTCGGGCCGTGCAACTTCCAGTGCCGAATGACGGAGCAAGGGCCAAAGGCCTTTGAAGTCAATCCGCGCTTCACAGGGATCACGGGTGTGAGAGCGGCCATGGGATTCAACGAAGTCTCGGCCGTGCTCCAACGGCTTCTGTACGACGCGCCGATCGACGCGGTCAGAGCAAGCTTGGTCCAACCTTCCGATCGGCTGTCGATTCGCTACGTGGATGAGCTGATCGTACCGCGCAACCGCGTTGAGGCCCCGGACGTATGAAGGCCCTACTTACAGGGGCCACCGGATACCTTGGGACGGAGATCCTTGCGGAGTTGCTGGCCTGCGGAACAGACGTGGTTGCTTGGGGGCACGATCCAATCCGCGTTGCGGCATTGAAGAAGCGCTTCGTCAAGCCGTCCTCTAGATTGTTGATCAAGAGAAAGGACCTTCTCGAGCCGGAACTGCCGATGTCGGACATCGATGTCATCATCCACGCGGCAGCTCTTCGTCCACCGACAGCCGGAAAGGATTCCCGGCTGCTTGACGCGGTGAATATCGAGGGAACGAACAGGATGGTCCAGCTCGCGGAGCGCTCTGGCTGCAAACGGATCGTTTTTATCTCATCGCAATCAGTGTACGGACCCCAAGGCGCGCCATGGTCGGAGGATGCCCCGCTTCATCCAGAGACGGCCTACGCCAAGAGCAAACGACGCGGAGAGATCCGAGTGTTCGAGTCGAACATCCCGTGTCGTGGCATCGTCCGCCTTTCCAGGTTGTATGGCGTCACTCCGTTAACGCGTTGGAGTGAATTGCCGGGTCGCTTTGCGCAAGCCGCCCTCCGTGGCGAGCCGCTGGTCATTCACGGCAACGGGACACAGAGGATCGATCTGTTGCACGTGCGCGATGCCGCCGAGGCCATCGTCATGCTTGTCGACGCCGATCATCTTCCGGAGTCCTTTGCCTTCAATGTGGGTGGCGGAACGAGCTACTCACTCAACGAGTTCAGTGAGGTGTTCGTGCGACTGGCGCCGCGGTACGGGCTTCCGGCTGTTCGCGTGGTGTACCAACCGGAACGGCGTCCGAGCGGCGGATCCCATTTCGAACTCTGTACGGGATTGATCGAACGCACCGTCGGCTGGAGACCGCACATCGCGTTGGACGACGGGGTGGCGGAGTACTTGGAAGCCTTGGCGGCGGAGCGCTAGGATCGGGGCAGTGGTTCTGGGTCGGAGATGAGGAGATGATTGAATGACGATTCCGTTGGCCAAACCTGATATCAACGACG
>Ga0272441_10005114_pt1 | contig 23124 bp, 20 predicted proteins | sample SSMProp6N_FD_193582 | JGI IMG/M metagenome (GOLD analysis project Ga0272441, IMG submission 193582) | Marine sediment archaeal communities from Little Sippewissett salt marsh, Falmouth, MA, United States - SSM-Prop-6N | ecosystem: Environmental > Aquatic > Marine > Wetlands > Sediment ...
CCAGCTGTTGCGGCGGCAGAGGCGGCTTTCCCGTCGCTTCGGGGTCCGTATCGGCGATGGCATCGGAAAGACCCTTTCCCCTGAGTGTCAGAAGGGCGCGGTGTTCCTTGACGGTTTCAAAAAAGAAGTCGACATTCCGGGAGAGATTGATTTCCCTGTGAAGCTTTTCGCAGAGACGGCGGTTGGTGTCCGAATCGATCCTGCCGGCGCGCCGGTCCGTTACCATGCCGTGATCGTTGATCGTGGCGAAATTGACCCGGGCAAAGAGATCATCTTCCCCCATGGGGAAATCGATACCGGCGGCCGCCAGCAGCCCCCGCCCCACGTTGTTCTTCTCCGGATCATAGCCGAAGAGGGCGAAATGGGCCGGTCCGCTTCCCGGGGTGATGCCGTATCCGATGGGATCGAGCAGGCCGCAGAGCGACCCGCGTGCCAGTGCGTCGAGGTTGGGTGTGTGTGCCGCTTCAAGTTCCGTTTCACCGGTTTCCGGCTTCGGAAGCCCTCCGAGACCGTCCATGAGCAGGAAGATGATCTTCGTATCCTGTTCCATGACCAATCTGTCGACGAATTCGGAATTCATGGTATGCCCCCTGTTGCCGGGCAGGAGTGACCGGCTGGCCGCCCCTGCCCGGATTCAGACTGTCAATTAACGCATGCCGAGCAGCTTTCGTGCAATGACCACGCGCTGGATTTCATTGGTGCCTTCGTAAATCTGGCATATCTTGGCATCACGCATATGCCGTTCCGCCGGGTAGTCCTTGCAGTAACCGTAGCCGCCGAAGATCTGGACTCCTTCAACGGCAGCCTTCATGGCTACATCCGACGCGTACATCTTTGCCATGGCCGATTCCTTTTCGAAGTTGTATCCGTTGTCTTCGAGCCAGGCGGCCTTCAGAAGAAGCAATTCAGCCGCATCGAGTTGCGTGGCCATGTCGGCAAGTTTCCACTGGATGGCCTGGAATGACGTAATGGGCTGACCGAACTGAGCCCGGTCTTTTGCATAATCGATGGAGTCTTCTACGACGGCCCGGCCGATGCCGAGTGCCTGGGAACCGATGCCGATTCGTCCGGCATTGAGTCCCTCCATCATCTGACGAAATCCCTCGCCGGGTTTGCCGAGCAGGTTTGCTGCAGGTACTTCGGCGTCTTCAAAGACGAGTTCCGCCGTGCCCGACGCGAGAATTCCCATCTTTTCCTCGACGGTTCCCACGGAAAAGCCCGGTGTGTTTGCAAGGTCCACCACGAGATTCAGGATTCCCTTGTAGCCTTTTGCGGGATCTTCCGTTGCCGCGAGCACGCAGTAGCGGGCGACATTACCATTGGTGATGAATTTCTTGACGCCGTTGACGATGTACGTGTCGCCTTTCAGCTCGGCACGGCATCTGAGTGCAGCGGCATCGCAGCCGGCGTTCGCCTCGGTCAGGGCATAGCATCCCTCAACCTGTCCCCCGGCCACGGGTGCGAGGAACTTCTTTTTCTGTTCATCCGTGCCGAAAGTTTTCACGGGGTGTCCGTAAAGGGAATTGTTGACCGAGGTGATGACGCCGCAGCTGGCGCATCCCCGGGATATTTCGGTGAGTGCCATGACGTAGGTGACGTTATCCATCCCCGCACCGTCATAATCGGTGGATACGGACACGCCCATCAGGCCCATCTCGCCGAGTTTCCGGCATATTTCCTCGGGATGACGGTGTGTTTCGTCAAGTTCGGCGGCAATCGGCTTGATTTCCTCATCGGAAAACCGCTTCACCATGTCCCGTACCATCTGTTGTTCTTCTGTTGGTCCAAAATTCATGAGATTAACTCCTTTGTAAAAATGTTGTGTTACAATAACACGTGTGCCCCTTTGTTAACGACCGGTGTAATTCGGTTTTCGCTTTTCCAGGAAGGCCGACATCCCCTCTTTCTGATCCCGGGTGCTGAAGCACTGGGCGCAGCATTCACATTCGAGTCTGTTGGCATTGTCCAGAGAGAGATCATAGCCGAAGTTCATCGCGTGTTTTGCCATCTTAATCGCAAAGGGAGGCATCGATGCAAGTTTCCGGGCAAATTTCATCGTTTCTTCCATGAGTTGATCGGCGGGGTACACTCTGTTTGCTAAACCGATCTCGTATGCCCGTTGTGCATCGATCTGTTCACCGCCCATGACCAGTTCCTTGGCCCGGCCCAGACCTACAAGCCGGGGCAGACGCTGCGTGCCTCCCCATCCCGGTATCAGCCCGATGAGGATTTCCGGCTGTCCGAATCGCGCCTTTTCGGACGCGAATCTGATATCGCAGGCCATGGATATTTCCGTTCCTCCGCCGAGGGCGAATCCGTTCACCGCGGCGATTGTCGGTTTGGGCGTGGTTTCAAGGAGCCGGAGCGTTTCATGACCATGCTCCATGAATGCGAGGGCTTCCCGCGGTTCCAGGTTCTGCATCTGCGCAATATCGGCGCCGGCCACGAAGGCCTTGTCTCCAGACCCGGTGAGGATGATCGTTTTTACTGCTTCGTCATCCCTGCATCGTGACACGGCATCCTTCAGCTCCGTCATGGTTTCGGAATTCATTGCATTCAACGCCTTCGGGCGGTTAAAGGTGATCACCGCTATCCCCCCGTCGACACTGAAAAGAATGTTTTTGTAGTCCATGTCTTCCCTCCTCCCTTTGTGATGTGAGATGTCACTCCTTGGTATAGTCGTAAAATCCCCGTCCCGTCTTGCGGCCCAGGTAGCCCGCGTCGACGTATTTTTTCAGAAGCGGACAGGGCCGGTATTTCGAGTCGCCAAAACCGTTATGCAGCACATTCATGATTGCCAGGCAGGTGTCGAGCCCGATCAGATCGGCCAGCTTCAGCGGTCCCATGGGGTGATTCATGCCCAGGGTCATGATACTGTCGATTGCTTCCACTTCACCCACCCCTTCGAAGAGCGCGTAAATGGCTTCATTGATCATGGGCAGAAGAACACGGTTTGCCACAAATCCGGGGAAATCGTTACAGACCACGGGGGTCTTGCCGAATTGCTTTGCCAGGCCTTCCGTGAGATTGAAGGTATCATCCGATGTGGCGAGGCCCCTGATCGTTTCAACCAGCTTCATGACGGGAACGGGATTCATGAAGTGCATACCGATGACCAGGTCGGGCCGTTTCGTGGCGGCGGCGATCCTGGTGATGGGGATGGAAGAGGTGTTCGATGCGAGGACCACGCCGGGCCTGCACACTTCGTCAAGCTTTCTGAAGATGTTCAGCTTCAGGTCTTCCCGTTCAACGGCGGCTTCGACAACGAAATCGGCATCTTTCATGTCTTCAAGATCGGTGCTTTTCTGGATACGTCCCAGGATATCGTCTTTTTGTGCGGCCGTCAGTTTTTCCTTTGCGACCAGCCGGTCGAGATTCTTGGTGATGGTGGCAATGCCTCTTTCAACAAATTCATCGGCAATGTCATTCATGATGACCTTGAGTCCTCCCAGATGGGCTGCAACCTGCGCGATGCCGTTTCCCATCTGGCCGGCACCCACTACGCCAAATGTTTTCACTTCCATGTTCGTTTCTCCTTAGCTTTTTATTAAATACATGATCCGGGATAGAGATTCGGCAGCGATTCGTTCCGTCCGCCCGAAGGCTCACAATGCAGGAAAGGCACAGGATAGAGAACCTATCCCGTGCCCTGGTTACATTGTCTGTTCTGCAACAATATTGTTCCGAATATCCCGGTTGTAATGTTACACGCGTTCCAGAATGATGGCCATACCCTGTCCACCTCCGATACAGAGTGTCGCCAGGCCGAGATTGAGGTCTTTCTTTTTCATCTGCATTGCCAGGCTGTAGGTGATCCTTGCGCCGGTGCATCCAATGGGATGGCCGATAGAGATCCCGCTGCCGTTAAGGTTGCAATTGTCGAGGCTGACGTCCAACTCGCGCATGCAGGCGATCGCCTGGCAGGCGAAGGCCTCATTTAACTCTATGTAATCCATGTCTTTTACTGTCAATCCCGTCTGGTTCATCACCTTTCGTGTGGCCGGTATCGGACCGAGTCCCATATAGGCGGTATCCACGCCACCCGAGGCGTATCCCTTTATCTTTGCGATGGGCTCGAGCCCCAGTTCCTTTGCCTTTTCAGAGCTCATCAGCACGACGGCCGCGGCCGCGTCATTGATACCGGATGCGTTGCCGGCGGTGACCGTTCCCTTGCCATCTCGCGTAAAGACGGGACGAAGCTTTGCCATCTTTTCCAGGGTTGTGTCCATCGGTCGTTCGTCGACGTCGAATATCTTGGGATCACCCTTGCGCTGCGGCATGACGACGGGTACGATCTCATCCTTGAATTCACCGCGGGCGATGGCAGCCAGCGCTCTCTGATGACTGAGGAGTCCCAGTTCGTCCTGTTCCTCTCTGGTGATTCCATATTTCGCCGCGATGTTTTCGGCGGTGAATCCCATATGGTACTTGTTGAAAATCTCATAGAGACCGTCATGGACCATGGTGTCGGTAATCTGACCGAAGGGCATCGTCATTCTGTATCCCCAGCGGGCATTCGGCAGGGCGAAGGGCGCGCAGCTCATTGACTCCATACCACCTGCTACGATCATGTCGGCGTCGCCTGCCTTGATGGCCTGGGCCGCCAGGGTTATCGCCTTCATACCCGATGCACAGATTTTGTTGACGGTGATCGCCGTGGTCTCTTCAGGCAGGCCGGCATATATGGATGCCTGACGTCCCGGATTCTGTCCCTGGGCGGCCTGAATAACGTTTCCCATGATGCATTCGTCAAAGTAGACGGGTTTCAGCGAATCGTCGTAGTCGTAATACTTTTCGTTTATTTCAGTCTTGTCGAATTCTCCGAAGATATCGGCGCGGCATGACTTGACAAAATCACTGATGGTGGGGCGCAGACCGGCCCGCTTGATGGCTTCCTTGATTACCAGGGAACCCAGATCAACGCATTTGACATCTTTTAATGAACCACCGAAAGTCCCTACGGCCGTTCGTGCTCCGCTTACAATAACAACATCTTTCATAAATAAACTCCCTTCTCACATAAATTTGGTAGTAACTTTTCACAATGGGTTCACTGCGGGAAGGACGAAACAGGAAAATCTCGCGGGGGGTTCACATATTGGAGATTGTATCCCTTTGTTTTCGCCGTGGCGAGTGTGGTATCGATCCTGCAGCGAGTTGGCGATTTCGATTATCGGCAACGTAAAATAGTCTATACTCCTGTACCAGATTCGTCCAATGTTTCCACAAATTCCACTTCCCGGGGGCATTTGTATGATGACAGATAGGTCCTGCAGTGCCGTATCATTTCTTTTTCGTCGGGAGCGGGTCCCTCTCTCCTGATTACCTGCGCCGTGACGATTTCCCCCCGCATGAGATCGGGTTTTCCCGTCACCCGCGACCGCGAGACAGCGGGATGCGTATTCAGGATATCTTCTACCTCTCGGGGATAGACATTAAAGCCGTTGGTGATGACCATGCGTTTTTTCAGCCCCGTGAGGAAGATATAGCCGTCTTCGTCAATTCTGGCAAGATCCCTCGTATGGAGCCATCCGTTCCGTATGACCTCGGCCGTCGCTTTCTCGTCCCGGTAATACCCCTTCATGACATTCGGGCCCCGGATGAGCAGTTCTCCCGGTTCATTCGGGGGAACGTCCCGACCTTCGTCGTCGACGACTCTCGCGTCGACCCGGGGAATGGGAATGCCGATAGACCCGAGTTTGTTGGGCATATTGATCCTGTTGACCGAACAGACCGGCGAGGCTTCCGTGAGGCCGTATCCTTCCACAAGTTTTACGTCGAACTTCTCGGTAAAGAGAGGGATGTGCTCGGGCGGCATCTTCGACCCACCGGTGATGCAGAACCGCAGAGAGCTGAGGTCGTACCGTTCCGCATCGGGCTGGAGCAGCATGCCCAGGTAGAGCCGGGGTACCGCTCCGAAGTAGGTGACCCGTTCACTCTCGATGGCCTTGAAAATGGATTCCAGATTGAACTGATCCATCAGCACCAGCGAGGCGCCTTCCCGGATGATCATGAGCATGTTCACCGAAGCGCCGAAAGAGTGGTAGAGCGGTATCAGGCCTAACCCCTTATCCTCTTCGCCTCCGTCGCAGATATCCCTGAGCAGCACCGATTGCGTGGCGAGATTCTGATGCGTGAGTACGGCGCCCAGCGGTTTCCCCGTAAGGCCGGAGGTATAGATCATGACGGCAGGGTCATCGATCCCTATGGGAGGTGAGTCGAGCGGTGCCGCCTGGTGCCTGAGCGCCGTGGCAAGGGAGAAGTCTCCCCCGTCGTGATCAACAACGATCATGTGACGGCAGAGGGGCGCCTCGTTCCTGATCTCCTCAAATCGTCTGGCCGCCGTCGCGGTGGTAATTAAAACCCTGGAATCGCTGTTGCCCAGGAGATACCTCAGTTCGTGGGGCGTCGAGGAAACGTTGATGGTAACGGCGACTGCACCGAGTTTCAGCACGGCAAAGTATGACACAATGAATTCCGGTATGTTGGGCAACATGATCGTTACCGTGTCGCCCCTGTTGACCCCGTATTCCTGAAGGCGGCGTCCGAGAACCAGCACCGCGTGGTACACTTCCTCGTAGGAGAAGTGCCTGTCATGGTAGGAGAGAAATTTCTTGTCCGGATATCGCGCGCAGGTTTCGTCCAGCATCTCTCCGAGGTTCATCTGTTTCATCAAATCCTCCGTAATTCAGAAGCAGTAACTATAGCACAAAGAAATGGTTCGCTTCAACAATTTAATAGATTGACATCCTTCTTTTAGAAGGCATCGGCGGGTTACGTCAATCTTCCTTTCCCGGCATGATGTGTCGTGTTTCCCGCTCCATGGGTGAGGGGTCACGGTGTCCCGGGTCCACGGAAGGTGAAGCGGAATCGGCACATCTCCATCGCATGCCCGGGCGGGCATCGCCGGGATGTGGTGGCGGGGGGTCACTTTTATTGTTGACTGTACTTGCCGTTCTCTGGTATCACCATACCTGATTGTTTTCATTTAACCTATTAATATTGTTGATGGTATCTCCTTTTTTGCATAAGCCCGTACAAAGCGACATGTTGGATCGGAACATAACCGCGACTAACAGGTAAGGCAGGAGTCTGAATGGAATTACAAATTATCTTAGGCGTAATCGGGGGATTGGGGTTATTCATCTACGGTATGTTTCTATTGAGCGACTCGCTGCGGAAGCTCTCCCTGTCATTATTAAAATTAATCCTCGAAAAGCTGACGTCAAACGGCATACGATCGGCACTTGCCGGGTTTCTCGTCACGGCGGCGATACAGAGTTCAAGCGCCACCTCGGTTATTCTCATCGGGTTTTTGAATTCAAGTATCATTTCCCTGGCAGGGGCACTTGCCATAATGATCGGTGCAAACGTGGGCACAACCGTCACCGCGCAGTTGATAGCCTTCAAATTTACCGTCATTGCCCCGCTCCTGGTCTTTATCGGAGCCCTGGTGTTTGTCTTTGCAAAGAAAGACAAGAACAAGTACAAGGGACTGGCGGTACTCGGTTTCGGCCTGCTCTTCATGGGGCTGTCTCTCATGAGCCACGCCGTCAAACCCCTCGCAGACAATGAGGCCCTGAAAAACATCTTTATAGCCTTCGGGAGCCAGCCGTTCTACGGGATATTGGCGGGATTGGTCGTGACGGCGGTGCTGCAGAGCAGCAGCACCACCACCGGTATGATTATCGCCTTTGCCCTGGCGGGCCTTCTCGATCTTCCCTCGTCCATATATCTCATATTCGGTACCAATATCGGCACCTGCATCACCGCCATCATCGCCAGTATCGGGGGGGGGCTTTCGAGCAAGAGACTCGCGCTGGGAAATACCTTTTTTAATATATTCGGCACGCTCATTGCACTCCCCTTTGTCCCCCTGTTCCTGACCTATGTCCCCATGATGTCAACGAACGTTGCCAGGCAAATCGCCAATACCCATACGATATTCAATCTTGTCAATCTGATCATATTTCTTCCTTTTGTCCCGTTGCTCGTGAAAATTACCACGAAACTGATTCCGGGGGAGGATTACGAAAAGAAAGAAATCCGCTATCTCGACAAGAATCTGCTGGTGACCCCCAATCTCGCCATCGATGCGGTACTGAAGGAACTGGCGGTTATGCTGACGATCTGTCAGGATATGCTGGAAAAGGCAAGAAAATGCATCATTTCCTACAATCATAAGCTGAGAAACGAGATCTCCTTCGATGAAGAATCGGTGGATGAAATGCAGAAGAATATCACTCACTATATTGTCGATATCACGAAGAGAGAACTGAGCGACAAGGAGCGGCGGCTTATCCCGGCGATTCTCCACAGCGTGAATGACCTCGAGAAAGTGGGTGACTACTGCGAGGGAATTGTAACATTGTCGCAAAGAATGTTCGAGGAGGACCTGGCATTTTCGACGCCCGCCCAGATCGAACTCGAAAAACTGTTTGAAAAAACCCGCACGCTTATGAGACATACCAAGAAGGCCCTTGAAAATGATGATCACAACGCGGCGAGCATCACCCTCAACATCGATCGGGAAATTGACGAATTGATCATGCAGTATCGAATGAACCATGTCGACCGGCTGGAAGACGGAATGTGTATCAGGGATGCAGGACTGGTCTATTCCGATGTCCTTACCGATATTGAACGGTTGAATGATCACTTGTGCAACATTACCAAGGGAATCCTGCATATCGGGAAGCGTTGAGGCGTCACGACGGGGACGCGAGTAGAGGAAACCGCCGTTCCTGGATGGCGCAACCATGGTTCGAGGAGGAAGTGTCATGCTGGAGAAGATATTTTGGCTCGGCCATTCGAGCGTGAAGATAGGCGGGGAGCGGGTGATCTATATCGATCCCTGGAAGTTGCAGAGCCCTGCAAAGGCTGATATCGTCCTGATAAGCCATTCTCACCACGACCACCTGTCGACGGATGACGTGGAAAAGATCCGGGGCGGGGAGACGGTGATAATCGCTACCGCCGACAGCGCCGCGCAACTTTCCGGTGACGTGAGAACGGTGAAGCCGGGAGACACGGTCCATCTGGGCGATGTGACGATTGAAGCGGTACCGTCCTATAACATCGACAAGAACTTTCATCCCCGGGCGAATCACTGGGTCGGTTTCGTGATTACCGTCGGGGGGAAACGGATATACTACTGCGGCGACACCGATGTCATTCCCGAGATGGAGCACATCGCGGCCGATATCGTCATTGCGCCCGTGGGGGGGACCTATACCATGACGGCCGATGAGGCGGCAGGGATGGTCAATGCCATGAACCCGGAGGCAGCCATACCGATTCACTACGGCGATATCGTCGGTTCCATCAAGGATGCGGAACGATTCAGGGATCTCTGTGAATGCACCGTGGACATAAAACCCATCGAAAAGCCCTGACCCCGCGGATGATCCGAAGCGACGGGTGACAGGGAGCTTCACCGCGCCGGTGTGGGATCATGCCGTGAACCGTGAGGACCGGTGCACGGAGAATCCCGCGTTCCCTGTCGATCTCAGGGCATTTTTTTTACCTTCCCCACTTGACAGAAAGAAATTGATGGTTATTTTATGGGTGCTTATCCGAAAAGTAAAATGAAACCTATGGTTTATTAATTAAGAAAGGAGAGTTCTAAGGATGAAGATCAGGCCATTACATGACAGAATTATTGTAAGACGAGTCGAGGAAGAGGAAAAAACAAAGGGGGGGATCATCATCCCTGACAGCGCCAAGGAAAAACCGATGGAAGGCGAAGTGATTGCCGTCGGTAAAGGCAAAACAACGGATGACGGAAAAGTCGTCAAAATGGACGTGAAGGCGGGTGATCGTGTGCTTTTCAGTAAGTATGCGGGTACGGAAGTGAAACTTGACGATACGGAATATCTCATCATGCGGGAAGATGATATTCTGGGTGTCATAGAAAAGTAAAGCCGGTTTGAATATAAATTTATATGAAGGAGGAAGCTTTTAATGGGTGCGAAAATTTTACAATATGATGAGGAAGCAAGAAAGTCTATCCTCAATGGCGTCAATATACTTGCTGATGCGGTCAAGGTAACACTCGGCCCGAAAGGACGTAACGTCATTCTGGAGAAAGCCTTTGGCTCGCCCACCGTTACCAAGGACGGCGTAACCGTTGCCAAGGAAATCGAGATCGAAGATAAATTCGAGAACATGGGAGCCCAGATGGTAAGGGAAGTGGCCAGCAAGACCAGTGACGTGGCCGGTGACGGAACCACCACCGCGACGATCCTCGCGCAGGCGATTTATCGTGAAGGCGTGAAGGCCGTGGCCGCGGGAAGCAATCCCATGGAAGTCAAACGGGGCATCGACAAGGCCGTTGAAACCGTCGTGGCGGAATTGAAGAACATCAGCAAACCCACGAAGGATCAGAAGGAAATTGCCCAGGTCGGAACGATTTCGGCCAACAACGATGAGACGATCGGCAACATTATCGCCGAGGCAATGGGAAAGGTCGGTAAGGAAGGTGTTATTACCGTTGAGGAAGCGAAGGGGCTTCAGACGGAACTGGAAGTGGTCGAAGGCATGCAGTTTGACCGCGGGTACATTTCCCCCTACTTTGTGACGAATGCCGATAAAATGGAAGTGGACCTCGAGAATCCCCTGATCCTGATCCATGACAAGAAGATCAGCAATATGAAAGATCTGCTTCCCATTCTGGAAAGCATCGCGAAAATGGGTAAGCCGCTCCTGATCATTTCCGAAGATATCGAGGGCGAAGCCCTGGCGACTCTGGTGGTCAACAAGATTCGCGGAACGCTCCATGTGGCCGCCGTCAAGGCTCCCGGATTCGGTGACCGGCGAAAGGCGATGCTCGAGGATATCGCGATTCTCACGGGCGGCAAGGTCATTTCCGAGGATATGGGTTCGAAACTGGAACTTGCCCAGCTCGATGATCTGGGAACGGCAAAGAGAATCGTGATCGACAAGGACAACACCACCATTATTGACGGCGCCGGTGAACGTGCAAGCCTGGAAGGCCGTGTCAAACAGATCCGGGCACAGATCGAGGAGACCACCTCCGATTACGATCGTGAGAAACTCCAGGAACGGCTGGCCAAACTGGTGGGCGGTGTTGCCGTCATCAGAGTCGGTGCCGCCACGGAAACGGAAATGAAAGAGAAAAAGGCACGTGTTGAGGATGCCCTCAATGCGACACGCGCGGCTGTCGAGGAAGGTATCATCCCCGGAGGCGGCGTGGCCCTGGTCCGCACCATTCCCGCGCTCGACAAATTAAAACTGACGGGCGATCAGCAGATCGGTGTGAATATCATCAAGAAGGCCGTTGAAGAACCCCTTCGCATGATTGCCGCCAATGCGGGATTCGAAGGATCGATTGTGGTCGAGAAAGTGAAGGGCAAGAAGGGCGACTTCGGTTTCAATGCCCAGAACGACAAATATGAAAACCTGATGAAGATGGGTGTCATCGATCCGACCAAGGTGGCCAGATTTGCCATCCAGAATGCAGCAAGCGTCGCGGCTCTCATGCTGACGACACAGTGCATGGTTGCGGAAAAACCGAAAGAGGAGCCGGCAATGCCCGCCATGCCTCCCGGCGGCGGTATGGGTGGAATGGGCGGCATGATGTAATCCCGATTTTTTCAGGGTATTCATCGTTATAAACGACGAAGCCCCGCGCCGTAAGGCGCGGGGCTTTTTTGCGACTTTTGAAAGATATTGCCACTTTACAAGAAATTGTGCTATGAGAGGCGGAATAAATTACGATATCGGGAGCGATAGATGGATTACAAAGAGACATTAAATCTGCCGAAAACTACCTTTTCCATGAAGGCGAATCTTGCCCGAAAAGAGCCCGAGATGCTCAAATGGTGGGAAGAAATAAATATATACAAGAAGATACGTGATATTTCGAAAGGGAAAACAACCTATATTCTTCACGATGGCCCGCCCTATGCGAATGGCGATATCCATCTGGGAACGGCACTGAACAAGATCATCAAGGATATTGTCGTCAAATCAAAGAATATGACCGGCCATGACAGCATTTATGTGCCGGGATGGGATTGCCACGGCCTCCCCATCGAACACCAGGTTGACCAGCAACTCGGTGAAAAGCAGTACAGTATGACGCAGGCGGAGAAACGGAGACTCTGCCGGACCTACGCGGAAAAGTACGTGGGGATTCAGCGGGAGCAGTTCAAGCGGTTCGGCGTCTTTGGAGAATGGTCACATCCCTACGTCACCATGGACTACGATTATGAAGCAACCACGGTCGAAGAGTTCGGGAAACTCGTGCTGACAGGGGATGTCTACAAGGGAAAGAAACCGGTCTACTGGTGCGCCTCATGCAAAACGGCCCTCGCCGAGGCGGAGGTCGAGTACGGTGATCATCAGACGCCGTCGATCTATGTGAAGTTCCCCATGACATCGGATATTTCGTCGGTCCTTCCCAAACTGGCCGGCGAGACGGTCAGTGTGGTGATATGGACGACAACCCCCTGGACGATACCGGCAAACCTGGCCATTGCCTTTCACAAGGATTTTGACTATGTCGCCGTCAAGGTACGGGGCGAGGTCCTCATATTTGCCGGGGAACTGCTCGACTACTGCATGGACGCCTTCGGCTACCGCGATGAAGCCTATGAAATCATCGATGAGTTCAAGGGCAGTATCATGGAGGGACTCAAGTGCAGGCACCCCTTCATCGACCGGGAAAGCGTGCTGATACTGGCGCCCTTTGTGACCCTCGATGCGGGGACGGGCTGTGTCCACATTGCTCCCGGTCACGGCCAGGAGGATTATGAAATCGGCCTTGAGTACGGTCTCGATGTGTATGCGCCCGTCGATGACGACGGCAACTTTACGCCGGATGTCGATTTCTTCGCCGGTCAGTTTGTCTTTGATGCGAACGAGGCGGTCAACGAAAAATTGAGCGAAGTGGGTGCTCTTCTGGGCAGGCTCGACATGGAACACCAGTACCCTCACTGCTGGCGGTGCAAGAATCCCATTATCTTCAGATCCACGGAACAGTGGTTCATCTCCATGGACAAGAACGGATTGCGGGAAAAGGCGTTGCAGGCGATTGACAGCGTGACCTGGTTTCCCTCATGGGGCCGCGACCGTATTTACGGTATGATCGAGAACCGGCCGGACTGGTGCATATCACGGCAGCGCCTCTGGGGGGTGCCGCTGACCATTTTTTACTGCAAGACCTGCGGTGCCCATCTCCTGACGAAGGAGATCCTGGATCATGTGGTGGCACTCGTCAAGGAACATGGCGCCGATGTCTGGTTCGAACGTGACGCAAAGGACCTGATGCCCGAAGGAAGCCTCTGCCCCGAGTGCGGAGGGTCTGACTTTAAAAAAGAAACCAATATCCTCGATGTCTGGTTTGACTCGGGTGTGAGTCATGCCGCGGTGCTGGAACACCCCGATAGATGGAACGGCCTGCGGTCCCCTGCCAATATGTATCTGGAGGGAAGCGATCAGCACCGGGGCTGGTTCCACTCTTCCCTGCTCGAGTCGGTCGGCACACGGGGGCGGGCACCCTATACCACCGTGTTGACCCATGGCTTTGTGGTCGACGGCGACGGCAAGAAGATGTCCAAGTCGATGGGCAATTTCGTCGATCCCCAGGAAATGGTCGATCAGTACGGGGCCGAAATCCTCAGACTCTGGGTGGCCGCCGAGGATTATACCGTGGACATCAGGATATCCGAGGAGATTCTCAAACGCCTTGTCGAGGCATACCGGAGGATTCGGAACACCAGTCGGTACATCCTGGGAAATCTCTACGACTTCGATCCCGCGGCAAACAGTGTCTCATACGATCAGATGGAAGAAATGGACCGGTGGGCGCTGCACCGCCTTCAGGAGGTGATCAGACGGGTACGGAGTGCCTACGATAATTATCAGTTCCATATCGTCTATTACGCGCTCTATAACTTCTGCACCGTCGAGATGAGTTCCCTCTATCTTGACGTGTTGAAAGACAGGCTCTACACCTCCCGTGCCGATTCCCGCGAGCGAAGATCGGCCCAGACAGCCATGTATCGCATCCTTGATGCCATGGTACGCCTGCTGGCACCGATACTCACCTTTACCGCCGAGGAAATCTGGGAAAACCTGCCTGCCCGTGAGGGGAAAGAAGAAAGTGTCCATATGGCGGAGTTCCCCGAGTTTGATGACGTCCTGTTCAACAGGGAACTGGGAGAACGCTGGCAGACCCTGATCGCGGTCCGCAGTGAAATATCGAAGGCCATAGAACTGGCCAGGAAGAACAAGGTCATAGGTCACTCTCTCGACTGTCGTGTCGATCTGTATGCGCCGGAAAAACTGAGGAAATTTCTGCAGGGATATTCCGCGATGCTGAGACCCCTTTTGATCGTATCCCAGGTGAGGCTCTGCGAGGAGGATACCCTGACCGAACCCTTCGAGAGTACCGAATTCGAGGGGCTGAAGATCGGGGTGGCAAAGGCGGTGGGAGAAAAGTGCGAACGATGCTGGAACTACAGTGAGACGGTGGGACAGAGCAGTGAGTATCCCACTATCTGTGAGCGATGTCTGAATAATATTTAGGACGTATCACGCGCTCATGAGCGCCGTGAGGACCGGGAACCCGGGTTGCTCATTCATCAGCGGGGAGTCGGAATGAAGGCAAAATACACCGTTTTTTTTCTCACACTTGCAGCCGTCATACTGGTGGATCAGTTCACGAAGATTTATGTGAACGCTACGATGTCGCTCGGTCAATCGATTCCCGTGATCGATGGATTATTCAATATCACCTTTGTCAAGAATCCGGGAGCGGCATTCGGTTTTCTCGCCGAGGCCTCTCCCCTCTTCCGTTCCTTTTTTCTTATTGCCGTTACCGTAATTGCCATCATACTGATCCTCTATTTTGTCGCCAAAAACAGTGCCGCGGAGCTGCTGCTCACCTTTTCCCTCTCACTGATCATGGGGGGGGCCCTGGGAAACCTTGTCGACCGGGTGCGCTACGGAGAAGTCATCGATTACCTTGATTTCTATATCGGGTCATTCCACTGGCCGGCCTTTAATGCAGCCGACACGGCGATCACCCTCGGAGCCCTTCTCCTCCTCTATGAAATCTTTAAACGCAGAAGTGCCTGACAGGCCTGTGTGATGTTCCGGGCAACGCAGGGGAGGCGCTTCGCGTCGATGCCTCACCTCCCGCCCCGATCGGTCCGGCAGTGAGGGGTCTTTCATGCCGGTCATGCAGGAGACCTTTTACCGCGGTTTCAGGATTGTGACGTTCAGGTATTTCTTCCCCCATTCGAGTGCATCATCGTGGTCGGAGAAGAATACGTCGATATGGTCGCCCTTGATCGCCCTCCCCCGGTCATGTACCACTCCCCACCCGTAACCGGGGACATACATTCTCGTGCCGAAGGGATATCGCGGATCAGCGGCGATGGTTCCGTGGCGGGCCTTTGTGCCGTCCGCCGTGATGCCCACGACTTTTCTCCTGCCCTTGTTCGGTCCGTAGGCGTAGACCGGTGGCCCGATGCACCCGTATTTCCGCTCCCACCCGCAGGATTCCGGTCCCGCATCATAGGCGGTGACGAGCATTTTCCTCACGTCTTTACGATGCCGGGAGGTGCCGGGCAGGGAACAGCACGCCGAAAGGGATAGAAGGAAAGACAGGGTGACACACAAAAGGATCGCTCTATTCACGGGCCGCTTATTCATTGGAGGTGCTCTTATGTCGCGTTTGCCGGGAACGGTACCATACCGTTGCGCCGAACGCAAGAATGAAGGGTCCCCGGTTCCCTGCGGTGGAGGGGTGTGGAGGATACTGCCGGCTGCTACTGCATCAGTCCCGGAAGAAAAAGGGCGATCTGGGGGAAGGGGATCAGCAGGAGGGTCCCTATGATGAGGGCCGCCAGCAGCGGGAGGACCCCCTTGAAGATGATATGAAGAGGAACGTCGCGGGCCACGCCGCTGACCACGTAGACATTGACGCCCACGGGCGGCGTAATGACGCCGATCTGGGTGATGAGCACGATGACGACGCCGAACCAGATCGGGTCATAGCCCATAAAGAGGATGACAGGATAGAAAATGGGGACCGTCAGCATAATCAGGGCCAGTGAATCGATGAAACATCCCCCGACGAGATAGATGAAAATGATGATCAGCATGACGGCGAAATGGGGGAGTTGAAAGGCCGTAATCCAGGTGGCGATATCGAAGGGAATGCGGGTGACGGCAAGAAAGTGGCCGAAGATCGTCGCTCCGGCGACGATGACAAAAATCATGCAGGAGATCCTGGTGGTCTCGAAGAGAGACGTCATGATGTCTTGAAAGGTGAGATTGCGTCGTATCAGGGCAATCACGAGGGTGCCGAAGGCCCCGACGGCGCCCGCTTCCGTGGGGGTGAAGAACCCCATGAAAAGCCCTCCCATCACCAGGACGAAGAGGATCAGTGTTTCGATAAGGCCCGCCAGCGATGCCAACCGCTCCCCCATCCCGGCGGCATGATCCGCCTTTGGCCCCAGTTCGGGACGAAGGGTTGTCCATATCACGATGGTCAGGATGAAGAGAACCGTCAGAAGGATGCCGGGCAGGAGACCGGCCATGAAGAGCTTTCCGATCGATTGCTCGGTAAGGATACCGTAAACAATAAAGATAATGCTCGGTGGAATCAGAATGCCGAGGCTGCCCCCGGCGGCTACCACACCCGTTGCCAATTCCGGCTTGTAATTATAGCGTTTCATCTCCGGCAGGGTGACGGCTGCCATGGTTGCCGCCGTGGCGTTGGTGGAGCCGCAAATAGCCGAAAAGACTGCGCAGGCTCCGATCGTGGCGATGGCAAGCCCACCGGGCCAGTGGCCGATAAATGTATATGCCGCATCGAAAAGACGTTTGCTGATACCTGAATGATAGGCGAGCTGGCCCATCAGGACGAAGAGGGGGATAACCGTCAGGTTGTAGGACCCGAAGATGGAAAAGATATCCTTTGCCATCAGATTGAGTGATGCGTCAAAGGAGACCAGATATCCGAACCCGAGGAACCCCACGATTGCCATCACGAACCCCACGGGCAACCGGGAAAAAATAAGAATAAAAAGTGCGGCGATGCCAATCAGGCCGGTCATTGTGAAACTCATGCGCTTCGCGCCTTTCTCAGTGATGTGAAGAACTCAAGTCCCAGGACGAAGCAGACGAGGCCGCATCCCGCTCCAATGGCCAGGACGAAAGGATAGATCGATATCTGGACGGTGAGCGAGACCTCGCCGCTTGCCCGCAGGTCAAGACCATACAGGATGCTCTGCCATGACATGATTCCGAAAAGGGCGATGCCGATCATTGCATTGATCGTGTCGATGTAATGCTGAACCCGCGGAGAAAATCGCATGACGATGAATTCCACGGCGATATGGCCTTTTTCAGCGGTGGTGTAGGCCAGGGCAAAGGAAATAACCACCGTTCCCAGAAGCCCCACGATTTCATAGGTGCCGGGAATGGGGTGACGGAAAAAACGGAGCACCACATCGGCGCAGGTAAGCACCATCATGATGAAGACCGCCAGTGCCGCAATCCCGTTAAAGAATGCCGCACCGCTTCGTATTGAGTTTTCCAGTCGGTGCATGAGTGCCGCCTTTCATACTGCAGGCACGACGAACGGTGCCGGACGTGCCCGTGATGTCCGGTTCCGGATGCCGGTTTTAACGGCGGCACCCGGAACGATCTTTCTTTTCATCATTTTCCATATTTCTTCAGAAGTGCTTCTATCTCGGCAACGGCCTTTCCCCCGGGAAGCCCCTTTTCTTCTTTCAGGTTTACATATTCATCGATGATGGGGCGTACCGCTGCCGCCCATCGCTCGTTTTCTTCGGTGGAGAGGGACACTATCTCATTGCCGAGGCTCAGTGTGTATTCGCGGCCGTCATTGTCGCTGGAGTCCCACACCTCGCCGTGAACAGCTACCCATTCGCCGCTTACCTCGTCGATGATGTTCTGAATGTCCTGAGGCAGGGCGTTCCATTTGTCGCGGTTCATGACCACAAACATGGCCGTGGTGTAGCCGATACCGTGGCAGTCGGTGGTCGATTTCACCACCTCGCCCTGTTTCCAGCCCTTCAGTGTTTCGATGGGCGAAAAGGTTCCCTCGACCACCCCCTTCTGGAGTGCTTCATAGGTGGAGGGCTGGGGCATGGCCACCGGGACGCCGCCCAGCGATGCAGTCACCTTCGCACTCAGGCCCGTGGAACGGATTTTCATACCCTTGAGTTCATCGAGCGTCCTGACGGGCTTCTTTGTGTGCAGGAGACCCGGGCCGTGGGCATGGATATAGAGAACCTTGACATCGCTCAATTCCGCGGGTTGCATTATCCCGGCAAATTCATTGGCCACACGGGTGGCGGTGTGTCCGTTAGGATAACCGTGGGGCAGATCGACGGCCTCCATGACGGGAAATCGCCCACGGGTGTAGGCGAAACAGGACATCCCTATATCGGAGATTCCCTTTACCACCCCGTCATAGCACTGATTGGCTTTTGTGAGGGTTCCCCCGGGGAAGACCGTGATCCGTACTTTTCCCTCGGTCCGTTTTTCGACTTCCTGTGCCCATGAGATTCCCGCCTTGCACTGGTCATGGGTCGGCGGAAAAAAAATGCTGTAGGTAAGGTTGATTGTCCTGCCTTCGGCTTCGGGTACCTGTGCCACTATCAACCCCGACGCGAGGAAAAATCCCATAAATACCAATACTAAAATAATTCTTTTCATCAGCCTGTCCCTCCTCATTGAGTATATAACCACGTTCCCGAGACCTCGGGTACACAGTTAAAAGCGTTTTCTTACTTTTTATAACGTGGGGAAAAATGAAAATTGGAAAGCCTGCTGGGCCATCGCGGGGGATGGTCAGCAGGCTCTAATACATATAGATGTGACGATAGGTCAGAGTTTCTGTTATATGGACGGATGTTTTTTTCATACCCTTCAACTCGCTCGACAAAACGTTTCCATCTATCTAAGTGTTTTTCCTGAATCTGTCAAGCACTAATAAAACACCTGGTCACAATCAACCCTCTCGCCCGGGTCACATACAGGAAACACAAATACACGACCCCGGCGGTTCTTTCTTTATTTCTCGAAGGACCGCCTCTCACGGTAACGGCATACCGTGCCGCGCTACGGAGGGGCGTCAGTGACGGTCACCGGTGTGTGTCGCTATTTCTTGTTTTCTTCCTTTTTCGTTTTCTTCAGTTCCGATTTCAGTTTATCCGCTTCAGCCTTCGTTTTTTCCAGTTCCGCTTTCGCCTTCTCAAGCTCTTCCTGTTTCAGTTGCTGATCCTTCTGAAGGTCCTTTTTCTCCTGCATCTGGTCCTTTAATTCATCGATACCGACATAGATGGCAAGCGCGCCGCCAAGGAGCAGTATGATAGGAATTCCGCCTTTGAGAATGGTGAGAAAATCAGAGCCCCAGATGATAAGACCGATAAAACCTACCACCGCCGCAACAAGACCACCAATTAATACCTGCATAACTGTGAACCTCCTTCAAAAATGTTTCTTTTGTATGAATGAAAGGTTGTAACTCCTTTACATACGGGAACATTAGTAACGCAAAGTTCTTTGCTAACACAAAAAGAAGCGCTAATCAAGTTGAAAATGGAGAAAAAATACTTGCTTAAAAATAAATAATACATTAATTTACTAACCCTTTTTGGTAATTTGCATCATTCCCCGTACCTTTGTCGGGTACCGGCCGGAATAGTGACCGGGATTGCTCCCGCAAGCCCCGCCTTGCAGGCGGGGTCTAGGGGCGCCCTATAATTAAACAGTTTCTTGCCGGGAAGCTCCGCCCTGTGGGCGGGAAGCTTCACGTTGTGAAATAGAGGATGAATCCCATGATCGAGATCGATTTTGAAAAAGGAAATGGCCTCGTGCCTGCCATTGCTCAGGATGTTGAAACGAATGAAGTACTCATGATGGCCTACATGAATCGTGAGTCTTTTCGCCACACCCTTGAGACGGGAAACGCCACCTACTGGAGCAGGTCGCGAAATACCCTCTGGATGAAAGGCGAGTCGTCCGGGAATGTACAGGTGGTGCGGGAGATATTTCTGGACTGCGATAATGACACCATCCTGCTCAAGGTGGAACAGATCGGAGGGGCGGCCTGCCATACCGGGTATAAATCGTGTTTCCATAAAAAAGTGGCAGAGGGCGGGATCGAGATTGTCGGTGAGAAAATTTTTAATCCGGAGGATGTATATCGATAATGAAGCAGTTAAAACTGGGTATCCCGAAGGGAAGTCTCGAAGAAAAGACAGTGGAGCTTTTCGGAAGAGCCGGGTGGAGGATATCGTACGACCGCCGCAGTTACTTCCCCGATATTGATGATGACGAAATATGTTGTTCCCTTGTCCGTGCGCAGGAGATGTCCCGCTATGTCGAAGATGGGACCATCGATCTGGGGCTGACCGGGCGGGACTGGATCCTCGAGAATGAGTCCGATGTGGTGACCGTACAGGACCTTGTATACTCGAAAGCGTCGACACGGCAGGCACGATGGGTGCTGGTGGTGCGGGATGATTCCCCCATTCAGGCGATCGGAGACCTGGAGGGGAAACGAATATCGACGGAACTGGTTAATTTTACAAAGAAATACTTCGAAGAGCAGAACATAACGGTGCAGGTCGAATTTTCCTGGGGTGCGACGGAAGCCAAGGTGGTTGAGGGACTGGTCGATGCGATTGTGGAGGTGACCGAGACGGGATCGACTCTGCGGGCCAACAAGCTGAAGATCATACATGAACTCATGAAAACCAACACCCAGCTGATCGCCAACAGGGATGCCTGGAGTGACCACTGGAAAAGAAAGAAGATAGAACAGATCAATACGCTCCTGAAAAGTTCTCTCCTTGCCATGGGGAAAGTGGGGTTGAAGATGAATGTGTCCCGGGAGAATCTCGGGCGCGTGGTGCTCCTGCTTCCCTCGCTGAAGGCCCCGACAACGTCGGAGCTTTACAAGGAGAAGTGGTTTGCCGTTGAAGCCGTGGTGGACAGGAATGTCGTGCGTGACCTGATACCGCTCCTGCAGGAGGCCGGCGCCGAAGGAATCATCGAGTATCCTCTCAACAAAGTCATATGAAAGGAGTCCCCCCGATGTCACGAACCGGAACGATATCGCGACTCACAAAAGAAACTGATGTCTTTGTGGAACTTGGGATCGACGGAAAAGGAGAGGGACGAATCGCCACCACGATTCCCTTTCTCGACCATATGCTTACGCTCTTTTCACGACATGGGTTCTTTGACCTGACGGTGCGGGGGACGGGCGATACCGATGTGGATTATCACCACCTTGTCGAGGATATCGGGATCTGTCTCGGCAAAGCAATTCAAGAGGCCCTCGGTGACAAGCGGGGGATCCCCCGTTACGGCTCAGCCTTCGTACCCATGGATGAGAGTCTTTCCCATGTCAGCATCGACGTTTCGGGGCGTCCCTATCTCGTGTTCAATGTCGATTTCGGGGGAAAGAAAATAAAGGATTTCGACCCATTGCTCTTTAGAGACTTCTTCAAGTCACTTTCGGATCATGGTGGAATAACCTTGCATATAAATGTCTTATATGGTACAAGTCCCCACCACATCGCGGAGTCTTTTTTCAAGGCTTTTGCCCGCGCATTTAATGCCGCAACCTCCATTGACGACCGCATCACCGATGTCATGTCAACAAAGGGCAGTCTGTAGAAGTTTTTTTGACATCCATACGTGTCATATGCCGTAAGCCTCGCGCAGGATCCGCGGGGGGAGAAACTGGATGGGCGCTGCATGAACTTGATTTCCTTGATAAAATATCCTCTTTATAACGGTCGATCGACGCCGCTTTATATCGGCGTCTTTCTCTGCGTCCTGCTGGTGGCCGGCTGTTCTTCGGGAAGGCATGTCGTGTCGAGATATTCCCTTCCCCAACAGGATGTGGTCTTTGACACCGTTGCGGTGGTTCCTTTTCAGAAAGTTCATTCCGGTGACCGGCAGGTCACGACGGTCCGATGCCCCCTGAGCGGTGTGGTGATGAGTGCCTGCGAATCATCACCGGACGCCGGAAAGAACGTGGAGAAGATTTTTACAGAACGTTTTTTCGCCTGTGGCCAACCTGTTATTCTTCCTTCGCAGAGGGTCGGCGGAGTCTACAAGCGCATTGTGTCCGATTCCTTTACCACGTCGCCTCTGGAAACATTGCAGCAAGCCGGAAAAGAACTGGGCGTTGACGCGGTCGTGGCGGGATACGTCTTTTGTTTCAGAGAAAGAAAAGGATACACCTATTCGATCGAATCCCCCGCCACCGTCGCCTTCAGCGTGCACCTTGTCCGTGTTTCCGATGGAACGCTGATGTGGAGCGGTATCTACGACAGGACACAGAAGTCTTTGACGGAGAACGTCCTGGATATTTCGTCATTTATCAGGATGGGGGGGAAATGGGTGACGGCCGAGGAGCTTGCGGTGGAAGGCGTGGATGAAATCCTTGATGTGTTCCCCCTTTCGAAATAACGATAGAGGCGATGAAATTCATGATTGAGGAAGGAATGGGAACATGTTGATAATTCCCGCAATTGATATTAAAGAGGGCCAGTGTGTCCGTCTCCTCCAGGGCGATTTCAACCGTACCACCGTATTTGGAAACAATCCCGCCGAGATGGCGGTGCGGTGGCGGAACGGGGGGGCCAGGCGTATTCATGTGGTCGACCTCGATGGTGCCCGTACGGGTGCACCGCAAAACCGGCGGGCCATAGGCGAGATCGTGCGGGCGGTGGATGTGCCCGTCCAGCTCGGTGGCGGTATCCGTGATGCCGAAACCGTGCAGGAATATCTGGACATGGGCGTAAGCCAGGTGATACTGGGCACGGCCGCACTGAAGAATCGTGACGCGGTGCTTGAAATATGCGCGCGCAATCCCGGGTCCGTTATACTCGGTATCGATGCGCGGAATGGAAAAACGGCCGTTGAAGGGTGGATGGAAGAGACCGGGACGACACCCGCTGATATTGCAAGGAGTTATGAGAACTGCGGGGTCTATGCCATCGTCTACACCGATATCGGGCGGGACGGGATGGAAACGGGGGTGAATGTGGAGATGACACGGAAACTCGCGGAAGCCGTCAGCATTCCCGTTATCGC
>Ga0272441_10005115_pt1 | contig 23119 bp, 22 predicted proteins | sample SSMProp6N_FD_193582 | JGI IMG/M metagenome (GOLD analysis project Ga0272441, IMG submission 193582) | Marine sediment archaeal communities from Little Sippewissett salt marsh, Falmouth, MA, United States - SSM-Prop-6N | ecosystem: Environmental > Aquatic > Marine > Wetlands > Sediment ...
GAGCGGATCTGGCCCATCCGCCCGTTTCGATCCGGAACCTGCGACTCGACACGGCCCGCGGGGCGGGCGAGGAGAAGACGCTGATGTCCTTCGGCGCCGATCACGCGGACCTGATCGGCTTCATCGCCTCCTCACCGGCCTTTCGCCGCGCCGCTTCGGCAGCGCCTGATCGCCGATCCGATGCCGTGCTGGGAAGGGTGGGCCGGCCTGCGGCAGGGAAAGACGCCGCGAGCCGAGGCGAGTCGCCCGCCCATGAGCCGGAGTTTCCGTGGTGGCGGCCGCAGCCTGCCTGCCGCACCCGGCGCTACGCCTACAGCACCTCGAGCTTCGATTTCGTCGAGGTGATTATCGATGAGCAGCGGGCGGAAGTGTTCCTTCGCGCCATCAACTGACGGCTGAGCGTACCGATCGGTCCGGTTTGAATCGGGAGGGCCCTCGCGTGGCGGGAGTCCGCCGCCGTCGCTAGACTACTGCTGTTCGCTCGGGGCGCGTTCCGCCGTTGCGGGGCGGATCGCTGAGATGGACCCGTGGAACCTGATCCGGTTCGCACCGGCGTAGGGAAGCGAATCCTGCCGCGCGAGCCGGGCCGATGTGTGCCCGGTTTTCGTCGTACGAGGCGGGCGGCCTTTCCAAGCCGGGCGATTCCGACGCTCTCGGAGGACTCGCCCATGACGCAGCACAGCCCTGACGAGACCGGCCCGCGCCGCAGCGTGCGCGAGCCGTTCTTCTACCATCCCCCGTTTCACGGCGCTGGCAACCCCTCGACGGACGAGCAGGGCACCGCGCCTCCTTCCTTTGCCCTGCGGGCCGACGTGGGCGGGCCCTATGCCTTCTCCTCGCCCGATACGCCGGGCATGCCCACGCCCTCGGCCTATACCGCTTGGGACTTCATGCCGTCCGGCTGGACGCGGGTGGAAGATGAGAAACGACAGCAGGAGTTGCGGAGCACGATCCGTATCGAACCGACGCCAGGCGCGCCGTTCATCGCCGTGCCCCCGCGCCGCTACGCCGCGCCGGCGGGGTTCGAGGCGGTCACGCAACTGGAGCACGCCCGCCTGGGCGTCGTCACGCCGCAGATGAAGCGCGTTGCCGAGCGCGAGGGTCACCTGACGCCCGAGCAGGTTCGCGCTGAGGTCGCCGCCGGCCGCATGATCATCCCCGCCAACCGCGTGCACCTTTCTTATAAACTGGATCCCATATGCATCGGCCGCGCCGGCCGGACGAAGATCAACGCCAACCTCGGCGCATCTCCCGTTTCCTCAAACGTGAACGAGGAGATCGAGAAACTTAACTGGGCCGTTCGATGGGGAGCGAGCACGGCGATGGATTTATCGACCGGCGGCAATCTTAATAAGTGCCGCGAGGCGATCATCCGCGCCTCGACCGTCCCCATCGGAACGGTGCCGATTTACTCGATGATCATAGGGCGCCGGCTCGAGGATCTTACACATGAGATCATCCTCGCCGAGATCGAGAATCAGGCCCGGCAGGGCGTGGATTACATGACGGTGCACGCCGGACTGCTTCGCGAGCACCTGCCGTTCGTGAAGGACCGGCTCATCGGGATCGTTTCCCGCGGCGGGTCGCTGCTGGCCAAGTGGATGCTCGATCATGATCGGCAGAATCCCATGTACGAGCTGTGGGATGAGATCTGCGACATCCTGCGCCGGTACGACGTCGCGTTCTCGATCGGCGACGGGCTGCGGCCCGGCGGGCTCGCCGACGCCACCGACGAAGCCCAGCTCCGCGAGCTGGAAACCCTCGGCGAGCTGACCGAGCGCGCCTGGGCCAGGGGCGTGCAGGTCATGATCGAAGGCCCGGGCCATATCCCCTTCGACCAGATCGAATATAACATGAAGATCGCGCGCCGCCTCTGCCACGGCGCGCCGTTCTACGTGCTCGGCCCGCTCGTGACCGATGTCTTTCCCGGGTATGATCATATAACGAGCTGCATCGGCGCGACCGCGGCGGCGTATCACGGCGCGGCGATGTTGTGTTATGTCACGCCCAAGGAGCACTTGGGGCTGCCGAAGAAGGATGATGTGAAGCAGGGCTGCATCGCCTACAAGATCGCCGCCCATGCCGCGGACGTCGCCCTCGGTATTCCGGGGGCCCGCGACTGGGATGATGATCTCACCAGGGCCCGCGCCGCCCTCAACTGGGAGAAGCACTTCGAGCTGTCCTTCGATCCCGAAACCGCCCGCGCGCTGCACGATGAGGATCTCGATGTCGATACCGATTTCTGCGCCATGTGCGGCCACGACTGGTGCGCCGTGCGCATCAGCAAGGAGATCCAGGCCTTCGCCAGCGGCAAGGACGAGGCCTACGCGCCGGGGGATCCGAAGGTCAGCGCGGCCCTGACCGGCGAGCAGAAACGCATCCTCGAAGAGCGCGGCGTGCTCTCGCCCGAGGAGATCCATCGGCTTGCGTCGAAGACGAAGGAAGCGATGAGCGTGGAGAGCGACGAAGCGACGGAGCGACGCAGCGACGAAGGGAAGGCGCGAGCCGGCTCGTCCTCGAGCGCGGGCGGCGCCGATGCCGAGCCGCCCTCCAAGCCCGCCTGCCACAGCGATTACGTGCCCGAGCCTGAAGAGGCCCGGCGCGTGCAAGAGCAGCACATGGAATAGATTCCCCTCTCATCCATGTTGGCAGAGCAGGGTGGCGCCGAGTCGCCCACTGGTCCATTCCTCTGCCGGCTGTGATCATCATGTTGATGCAAGAACGCTCTCGACGACTTCTGACCGGGTCTCTTATCGCGTTTTCCCTGATGAGCCTGAGCGTCGTGGCGTGCAGCGAGCCCGGGCCGCAGTCGCCGGCGCCGACATCGCGGCCGGGTGAGCCGGCCGCGGCCGCCTCATCGCCCACAGATGAGAAGGAGAAATACGACGTGATCGACACGATTCCCGCGCCCGAGCAGGATCTGCCGCTCGTCGGCGCCGAGGGCGGGCCGGCGCCGATGCGCTCCGCCGTCTTCGCCGGCGGATGCTTCTGGTGCACCGAGGCCGTCTTCCAGGAACTGGAAGGCGTCGAGGATGTCGTCTCCGGCTACGCGGGCGGCGATGAGGCGACCGCAGACTACCGCGCTGTCTCCTCCGGCCGCACGAATCACGCCGAGGCCATTCGCATCACGTACGACCCTTCGAAGATCACGTACGGCAGGCTGCTGCAGGTGTTCTTCGCCACGCACGATCCGACGCAGCTCAATCGGCAGGGCCCCGATGTCGGCCGGCAGTATCGCTCGGCGATCTTCTACGCCGACGAGGCGGAGAAGCAGATCGCCGAGGCATACATCGGCCAGCTCGATGCATCCGGGGGCTTCGGCAAGAAGAAGATCGCGACGACGCTGGAGCCGCTGGAGGCGTTCTACACGGCCGAGTCGTATCACCAGGACTACGCGGATCGCAACCCCGATCAGCCCTACATCCGCTTCAACGCCCTCCCGAAGATCGACAAGGTCCGCAAGCTCTTCGGCGGGGCGGTGAAGGAGAAGCAGGAGAAGGAGAAGGAGAAGGAGTGACGCAGCGATCGGCGCCCCTCTCCGAGCCGGACTCTGTGAGTCCGGTCCGGGCACACAGTGCCCGGCTCTCTCGCACCGATCGCGGGCGCCCTGCGCACGTTTCAAGCAGTTCGAGAGACTCTCTCGACGCCGTGCCTGTGCTTCAGGCGGATTCGGCCAAGGGCGGAGGTTGCGACCACGTCCGGCGCTTCAGGGGCGGAAGCTCGAAGAGATGCTCCTCGACGGCCTCGCCGGCGCACTGGACGATGTGCAGATCCTCGCGGGCCTCGAGGTCGATCGTGGGCAGTTCCCCGCCGCCCCGGGCGCGGGTATCGGGCAGCGGGCGCACCATCGGGCGGCAGGGCTGGGTGAAGTTCGGCGAAACCACCACGGCCCGGGCGCCGTTGCAGAGCACCACCAGCGATCCGATGGGGAAGGGCGGGATGCGGCGAACCACCAGGTCGCGCACCACGGGATCGAACCAGCCGTCGAACCGCTGGCCGGCGAACTCGCCCAGCGCCGCCACGGTCGGAGATGTGCCGTCGGGCGAGCCATGGAGCAGGTTATCCAGCACGTTCGCCGCGGAGACGATGCGACTGAAGATGTGAATCTCGGTCTCTTCCTGCGGACCCTCGCGGCGCCCCCTGGTGAGGGTGGTGAGATCGGGCCAGCCCGAGCCGTCGAAGCGCTGGTGATGATTCAGCACGATCTGGCGCGCGGTGGCGGGCATGCGGGATTCGGCCAGCATGGTGTATCCGAGTTCGACGTGCCGGCGATAGGCGCCTTCCGCATCCTCCTCGTCCTCCGGCACGGGGTGGATCTCGTGATGTTCTCTGGCTGGTCGATCCAATTGTGTCTTGCCGATGTCGTGCAGCATCGCGCCGAGTCCGAGGGGCACGACATCGCGGGCATGCTCCGGCGCCAGTCGCGGCCGCTGACGAACCACGTATGTCTCAATCTCCAGGCCGACGAGGACGGAGAGAAACGCCACGTTGGCGCCGTGGTTGAACAACTGGCCGCGAGCGCCGAGCAGCTCATGACTGAGGTGGGCGTACTTGCGACTGCTGATGAGCTGGAAGACGAGGTCCATGATGGCCATGCGATAGTCGTGGACGGCGGCGGCGGAGATGGTCGCGCCGGCCATCTTGCCGAAGCTTTCCTTCAACCGTCGATAGATCTTCGTCCGAGCCGCGGAGAGCTGGGGAGCGACGGCGGCGTCGAGATCGGCCGTCGCGTCGTGCTGCACCCATACCTGGGAGATGCCGATCCGCCGCAGACGTTCGATTATGACCGCTTCGAGGACCGCGCCCGGCCGGAGCAGCTCCGTCTCCGGGCGGCCGGGATGGACGACCGAGCCCCCCACCGCCATGCCGGGTTCAAGATCATCGATGCTGCAAAGGAGCATTGGACACGAGTCCTTGGTGTCAAAGCCTGCCCGTTTTCATGTTTTTCGGGGATCTGCCGCGGCACGGTTAGCGGCAGGTCCAGGTCGGCGACAAATCCGCCCAGACCGCCTCACGGGCGGCGTCCGACGGTCTCATAACCACTCAAGTCGGGCGCGGTGCGCAGCGGTGACACAGCGCGCCTCCGCTAGCGCGTGAATCACCGATCCTCCCACGTTTCGTGAAAGGTGATCTCCTCCATCGTCTTGCGCTCGACGGCTTCGGGCTCCTCGGCGGGATATCCCAGCGGCAGGAGCACGTCGCAGACGACATCTTCGGGCAGGCCGAGCGCGGCATCGGCCTTGGGCGTGTCGATGAGGCCGATCCAGCACGACGCGATGCCGAAGTCCTCCGCGGCGAGAACCATCTGCTGACCGGCGTAGGCCGTGTTGCGCCAGTCCAGCAGCATGCGCACGGCGCGCCGATCGTCGAAGGCGTTGAGATGATCGAGCAGCTTCCGGCCGTAGCGCGCCTTCCAGACGAGCACGTTGATGTCATCGTCGGGCAGCGTGCTGATGTCGGCGGCGAGCCGGCGGCAGAGGGCGATGATCACCGGCGCGGCGGCGATCCATTCCTGCCCGCCGCTCACCTCGATGAGCCTGGCCTTCACCGCCTCATCGGTGATGATCCCGAAGTGCCAGTCCTGGACGTTCATCGCCGACGGCGCCAGGCGGCCGGCTTCGAGAATCTGCCCCAGCACATCCTCGGGGATCGGCTCGCTCGTGAAGGCGCGGATCGAGCGGCGTCGGCGAATGACATCCATCAACTCCATAGATCATCTCCCTGAAGGGCGCGGACAACATCGGACGGCGGCAATCGCGTATCCTAGCCCCGGAACGACTTCGGGGGCGCGGATGGGAGAACATCGCACCGCATGACCGCGAGGAAAGTCACATGACAGCGCACAACACCCTGGGCGAGCCGCCGGCCCGATCCAGCGCCGTCGCGTCACGGCGCCGATGCCTGGTCGCCGCCCTCTTCGCCGCGGCCCTGCTTCTCATGGCCGGCTGCGCAGCGCCGGCGCCTCACCTGCGCGTGATGAGTTACAACATCCACCACGGCGAAGGAACGGACGGGCGGTTCGATCTTCAGCGCATCGCGCAGGTCATCACGGAAGCGGATCCGGACCTCGTCTCCCTGCAGGAGGTCGATCGCGGCACGGGCCGGGCCGGCGGCGCCGATCAGGCCCTGGAGCTGGCGCGGCTCACGGGCATGGACATGGCCTACGGAACGGCGATGGCCTACGACGGCGGCGCGTACGGCGTGGCTATTCTGTCCCGCACGCCGTTGCGGCTGGCCACGGCGCATCCGCTTCCGCACGGCGAAGGGCGCGAGCCGCGCACGGCGCTGTCGGCTCTGATCAGCCACGAGCCGATCGGCGAGATCCTCTTCATCGCCACGCATCTTCAGCACAACTCCGAGGATGATCGCCTGGCCCAGGTGCGCCACCTCAACGCGCTGTTCGTTGCCGCGGGCGGGCCGCCGATCGTCCTGGCCGGCGACCTGAACGCCCAGCCGCTCAGCCCGCCCATGGATGTGCTGCTGAAGGAATGGCGGGATGCCGCGGCGGAAGCGCCTGCATCAACTTGGCCGTCCGACAGCCCCAGGGTGCGCATCGATTATGTTCTGTTACGTCCGCTCGGCGCCTGGCGCGTGATCGAGGCGACGGTGATCGACGAGACCATCGCCTCCGATCATCGCCCGCTGCTCGCCGTACTGCAGTGGCAGGGGAAGTAGGGCAGCCGCGGCCGGCCTGGCTCGCGCTGCGCCTCAGCTTCGATCGACACCCGTCCTCTCGCTGGACGGGCTGAAGATGTCCAGCACCAGCGACTCCTCGAGCGCTTCAGCCGAATGCGGAACATAAGAAGGCAGGTGCATCACCTGGCCCGCGGTGAGGATGGTCTCGTACCGCGCATCGCTGCCCTCGGCGCCGATGCCGAAGCGCAGGCGACCGGACAGCACGCAGGCGAACTGCTCGTTCTCGTGCGCGTGGGTGGGCACGCGGCATCCCTCGCGCAGCCGGACCTCGGCGAGCATCATTCGCTCACCGATGATCCGGCGGCGATCGAGCAACGCCAGCGGCTGGTCCTGCGGCAGATCCTGCCAGCGGAAGGAGCTTGCGTCTTTCGGATTGATCATGGTTTTCATCTCCGCTCGTCCCGCCGCGGTTCCGCGCCCGGCCCGGCTTGACTGTACCATACCCGCGCGATGGTCTACCTGCGCGGTCTGCTCGGCATTCTCGTCCTGCTCCTGATCGGCTGGCTGCTGTCATCGAACCGCCGGCGGCTGCCCTGGCGGGTCATCATCTGGGGCCTGCTGCTGCAACTCGTGCTGGCCGGACTCATTCTCGGCACGCCGTGGGGATATGCCGTCTTCGATGCCCTGGCCGGTTTCGTCGCGCACCTGATCGGCCTGACGAGCGAAGGCGCGGGCTTCGTCTTCGGCGGCCTGGCCGATCCGACCACCACGCCCGGCTTCCTGCTCGCCTTCGCCGGCAACGGGCTGCTCGTCATCATCTTCTTCGCCTCGCTCATCAGCATTCTCTATCACCTGGGCGTGATGCAGGTCATCATCTGGTGCCTGGCACGCATCATGAGCGCGACGATGGGCCTCAGCGGCGCCGAGTCGATGGCGGGTGCGGCGAATATCTTCGTCGGCATGACCGAAGCGCCGCTCATGGTCCGGCCTTATATCAGCGGCATGACCATCTCCGAGCTGAACGCGATGATGACCGGCGGGTTCGCGACCATCGCGGGCACCGTGCTGGCCGTGTACATCGGCATCGTCGGCGAGGAATACCTCACGCACCTGCTCACCGCATCGGTGATGAGCGCGCCGGCCGCGTTCGTCTTCGCCAAGATGATCCGGCCGGAGACGGACAAGCCCGCAACGTGGGGCAAGTGCGAGCTGCGCATCGAGCGCACGGCGGGGAACGTGATCGAGGCCGCCGCGGACGGCGCCAGCCAGGGCATGAAGCTCTATCTCAACATCATCGCGATGCTGGTGGCGTTCATCGCGCTGGTGGCGCTGGTCAACTGGCCGCTGGGCTGGCTGGGCGAAGTCGCGTTCAACCTGCCGCGGCAGGCGGTGGGCGGTGCGCCGGCCGATCCGCTCTCGCTGGCGAAGCTCTTCGGCTGGATCTTCGCGCCCCTCGCCTGGTGCATGGGGATCAACGGCTGGGGCGACTGCCAGCTCTTCGGCTCCCTGCTGGGCACGAAGATGGCGGTCAACGAGATGATCGCGTTCGGCGAGATGGCGAAGCTCAACGCGCAGGATGCGTTCGCCGATCCGCGCACGGCGAAGATCGCCGCCTACGCCCTGTGCGGCTTCTCGAACTTCGGCTCGATCGGCATTCAGCTTGGCGGGATCACGCCTCTGGCCCCGGATCGCAAGGGCGATCTCTCGCGCCTGGCCCTCCGCGCCATGCTCGGCGGCACGCTCGCCTCGGCCACCACCGCGACCATCGCGGGGATGTTTGTGTGATGCTAAGAAGGGGCCTCGCAAATTCCGCAGGCCGGGGCTTTGAACCCGCCGACCGGTTTGCGGTATCGTGATAACGCCATGAGCCGGAAGATCGCGGTCATCTTCGATTTCGACGATACGCTCGCCCCGGACAGCACCAGCGCCTTCCTTGCCTCGATGGGCGTGGATGTCGATGACTTCTGGGGCCGTCGCGTGAAGCGGCTGCTGGAAGGGCACTGGGACCCCATCCCCGCGTACCTGTACGAGATGATCGTTGAATCGAACGCGCGGCCGGCGTCGGACCGCATCACGCGCGATCGCCTGGAAGCGTTCGCCGGGCAGGTCGACTTCTTTCCGGGGGTGAAGGAGATCTTCCCGGCCCTGCGTGCCGAGGCGAGCGCGATCGATCCAACCGTCGTCATCGAGTTCTATCTCATCAGCAGCGGGATCGGCGAGATCTTGCGCGGGACGTCGATCGCCGATGAGTTCACCGACATCTGGGCCTGCGATTTCCATTACGGCGATGAGGGCGAGATCATCTACCCCCGGAACGTGGTCAGTTTTACTGAAAAGACGCGGTTCATCTTCCAGATCTCAAAGGGACTCGTCGGGTCAGAGGCGCGGGCGAACATCGCCGAGGTGAACCGCAAGATGCGCGGCGGGTTCGTGATCCCCTTCGAGCAGATGGTGATGATCGGGGACGGCCAGACGGATGTGCCGTGCTTCTCGCTCATCAAGCGCTACGGCGGGTCGGCGATCGGCGTGTGCGACCCCGAGGCGCCGAGCAAGTGGGAGAAGGCGCGGCTGCTCGTCACGGATGATCGGGTCGAGTCGATGTGCGCGGCGGTCTACCGCGAAGGCGCGGGGCTGCATCGCACGCTTCACAAGGCGGTAAAGGAGATCGCGCAGAAGATCGCGGGGAAGACATACGCGGCCGGTTCGGTTGAACAGCCCGCCTCGACAGGACGCAGAGAGCGCCACACATGACCATCGAATCAGCTCCCATCCGGCTCGGCGTGATCGGCTGCGGCGGCTTCGGCCTCTACGCCCTGCAGCATTTCGCGCAGATTGAAGGCATTCAGCTCGCGGGCATGGCGGGCACGCATCGTGAGGCGGCCATCCTCGCCGCGAGGCGTTTCGGCCTCCCCGATATCGAGGATGTCGAAGTGATGGTGCAGCGCGATGACATCGACCTTGTCTATATCGCCACCCCGCCGTTCCTGCATCATCGGCAGGCGATGCTGGCCCTGCGGGCGGGCAGGCACGTCATATGCGAAAAGCCCCTGGCAATGACGGTCGAGCAGGCCGATGAGATGATCGCCCTGGCCGGCGAGAAGGATCGGCTGCTCATCGCCAACCTCATGCAGCGCTACAACCCTCTGTTTGATGCGGTGAAGCGGCTGGTCGATGAGAAGCCGCTGGGCGAAGTGCTGCACGGTTATTTCGAGAACTACGCGGCGGATGAGAACCTGCCGCCGGGGCACTGGTTCTGGGATGCGGGCAAGAGCGGGGGGATCTTCATCGAGCATGGCGTGCATTTCTTCGATCTCTTCGCCGGATGGCTGGGAAACGGAAGCGTCGTCGCCGCCCAGCGCAGTCTTCGCCCCGGTAGCGGCATCGAGGAGCAGGTCAATTGCGCTTGCCGGTACGGTGACAACGGCGTGCTCGTGAACATGTACCACGGCTTCACGAACCCGGGGCGACTCGATCGCCAGCAGTTGCGCCTCGTCTTCGAGCGCGGTGAGATCACCCTGGAGGAATGGGTGCCTGTGCGGGCTCGTATTCACGCCATCGCCGATGAGGCCGACACGCGGAAGCTGGAGGAGATCTTTCCGGGTGCGCGGTTGGATGCGAGTTATCTTTACGGTCCGAAGGAGCGCGCCTGCGGCTCACGCCATAAGGAATACGAGGTGTCGCAGATGATCGACATGGTCGTCGGAGAGGGCCTGCCGAAGTACACACGCTACGGCGAGCTGTTGCGGGCGATGATGCGGGATCAGGCGGCCTGGATCCGCGATCGCTCGCACCAGCGGAAAGTCACGCATGAGAACGGCCGTCAGTCCCTGGCGATGGCCGTCGAAGCCGACCATCTGGCGCGAGGTGCATCGTGAGTTCGGCGATCAGCGAGCCGGACGGGCCCGGTGAGGAGCAAGCTGCGCCGCTCCCGGCCGATTGCCTCGGCCCGACACGTTTCATCGACTGTGGGCATCCTTCGATTCGAGCGCAGGTGGAAGCGTCGGGGGCAGGCCACCTGCCGCCGCGCGAGCGGGCGGTGCGCCTGTTCGACTTTGTGCGGGACCGGATCGCCTATGAGTTCAAGGCCAAGCTGAAAGAGAAGGAATACATTGCCTCGAATGTGCTCGAGGCGAAGATGGGCTTCTGCGTGCAGAAGGCGGTTTTGCTCTGCGCGCTGGCAAGAGCGGCGGAGATCCCGGCCGCGCTGGTGTTGACGAACCTGCGCGATCGCACCCTGCCGGAGAAGCTGCGCGAGGGCATGCGCACGGATGTGCTGTACTACCATGGCCTGGCGGCGTTGTATGTGGACGGCCGGTGGGTGAGGGCCGATGCCAGCCTCTCGGCCGAGCTGGCGCAGCGCAAGGGGTATCGGCTGGTCACCTTCGACGGGCGCCATGATGCGCTGCTCGCCTCGACGACGATCGAGGGCGCGCCGCACGCCGAGTACATCGCGTTCCACGGCATCTTCGCCGACCTGCCGTTTGCGCCGATGATCAAGGCGTTTGAGGAGAACTACTGCGGGGGTGATCCGGAGATTCTGGAGATGGTCGGCGTGCTTCCGCCCGCGGCGCCGCGGTCCTGAGGGGGCATACAATGGAGGCGTTATGGAAGAGCGCATCGTCAATCTCGAGGAAAAATTCGCGCATCTGGAGCGGTACGTCGAGGAGCTTGACGGCGTGGTGAAGGAGGTCTACGGGCGGCTAATGGCTCTCAGCGAGGAACTGTCACGGCTGGGCGAGGCTACGCAGCAGCAGCTTGCCGAGCTGGACCGGCGGGCGGAGGACAAGGAGCCGCCGCATGGGGACAGCGAATGATCCAACAAGAGGATGACCCATGGCACTGCCGCCCCTGACCGTCACGCGCCTGGCCCAGAAATTCGTCTCCGACGACCGGCGGATCATTGCGCGTCTCTTCGACCCCGGCGGGGAGGCGCGGATTCGGGCCGTCGTCGACCGGGTTCTCTCACTGAGCGAGGAGGAGATCGCGTCGGTGCTGGCGCGCACGCTGCGGCGCTACAACGCGCGGCACGGGGACGTCGGCGAGATCTTCGAAGACCACTTCAACGAGCTGACCAAGGAGTTCGAGCCCCCGCCGGGACTGAGCCGCGAGCGCCGGCTGCTCATCGGGGCGTATTTCACGATGGAGTATTCCGTGGAATCGGCGGCGCTGTTCAACCCGTCGATCGTGCCGCATCCGAGTCAGAAAGGCGTTCCGGGCGGATCGCTGCGCTTCGTCATGAGCCTTCGCGCCACCGGCGAGGGGCACATCTCATCGATCGTCTTCCGCACGGGCGTGATCGACGGGAGCGGCGGAATCCGGTTCGATGTGCCCGGCCGATATATCCAACGATTGAAACCGGTCCGGGACCGACAGATCGAGAAGAAGTGGTTATTTCGCAAGCTCATCGAGATGGGGGCGTACAACGACGCCGCGCAGGCCGTTCTCGACCGGCTGCCCCAGACGTTCACCTCTGTGGAACTGGACCGCGCGGTGGAGGAGGTGCGGCAGACGACTTCGGCGCCGGACATGTACGAGGAGGCGGTGACGAACATCTGCTGGGTCGCCCGTTCGAACTATCTTCTTCAGTATGAGCCGGGCACTGACCCGTCCAGCGTCGTCATCTTCCCCGCCACCGAGAACGAGAGCCGCGGCATCGAGGATGCCCGCCTTGTGCGCTTTGTCGATGACGACGGTCGCGTCCGCTACTATGCCACCTACACCGCCTATAACGGCTTCCGCATCCTGCCCCAGCTCCTGGAAACGCCCGATTTCGGCACGATCCGCGTTCGGACGCTGCACGGCAAGTACGCCCAGAACAAGGGTTTTGCCCTCTTCCCGCGCAAGCTGGACGGCTGGTACATGATGCTGGCGCGCCTGGACGGCGAGAACAACTACCTGATGAAATCGCCGGACATCGCCTTCTGGAACGATGCTGTTCTCCTGCAGGCGCCCGAGTACCCCTGGGAGTTCGTGCAGATCGGCAACTGCGGCTCGCCGCTGGAGACGGAAGAAGGCTGGCTGCTACTGACGCACGGCGTGGGGCCGATGCGCGAATACTGCATCGGCGCGTCGCTGCTGGACCTGGAGGATCCATCGAAGGTGCTCGGACACCTTCCCGAGCCGCTGATCGTGCCCACCGACGAGGAGCGCGAGGGATATGTGCCGAACGTCGTCTACTCCTGTGGCGCGTTGATCCACGCCGGACGGCTTATCATTCCCTACGCGATGGCCGATAGTGCTACGAGCTTCGCCTCCGTGCCGGTGGACGATCTGCTGGCGCATCTGTCGGCGGAATAACGTTCGCAGGTCAAACGGCCCCGCGGCCATGTCAACGGAACCGGCGTCGAGTAGAATGACTCCCGTGAGCACGCCAGACACGCCGCAGTCAACGCCCTCCTCCGGGGGACCGGGTTCTCCGCCGCCGGTGAAGCCGCGCCGCGGGAGGCGCCGGATCTGGCTCAGCGCGCCGGCGATGCGCTATCAGAATGCGTATCTCTGGTTCATCCTGTTCGCGGCGATGGACGTGATGCTGACGTGGAAGATCCTCTCCAAGGGCGGCACGGAGGTGAACCCCGTCGCCCGGCAGATGCTGGAGTACTGGAAGGAGGAATGGGGCGACCATTGGGAGCTGTGGGGCGCGATCGGGTTCAAGTTCTGCCTGATGCTCTTCGTCATCCTCACCTGCGAGATCGTGGGCCGGAGGAAGGACCGGTTGGGGCGCTGGCTGGCGTGGGTCGCGGTCCTGGTCTCGGCGATCCCCGTCTTCTACTCCATCGGTCTGCTGTGGTATCACACGTTCGCAGGCCCCGCGCAGGCCGCCGCCGGATAGTGCCGCCGCCGTCTACTCGCCGATCACGGTGACGATGATCGCCCGCTGGCGGGGCTTGATGTCGCATTCCAGGTGGAAGATCTGCTGCCAGGTGCCGAGGACGAGCTGGCCGCCGGTGATGGGGACCGTCAGGGATGGACCGAGCACGGTCGCCTGAAGATGAGAGTGGCCGTTCCCGTCGTGCCAGGCCTGCTCGTGGCCCCAGTCGCGGCTGGGCGGCATGAGCCGGTCGAGGATGTCCGGCAGGTCGCGCTGCAGGCCTTCTTCGAACTCGATGGTGCCCACGGCTCCGGTGGAGCCGACGTTGAACACGTGGGCCAGGCCTCTCTGCACGCCGGAGTCGTCGACGATGCGTTGCACGCCGGCGGTGAGGTCGTGCATGTGGCGATGGCCGGTCGTCTGGATGTCGATCTGCGCCTGGTGGACCATGGTGCACCTCCGGCGGGCAGTGTATGCTCGCGGCGGCGATACCGCGCCTCAGGCCTCGGTCCGTGGAACATCATGTGATGGCGAAGAACGAACTGCATGTGGTCACCGGCGCGTTCGGCTACAGCGGCAGCTTCATCGCCCGCCGCCTGCTCGAGGAAGGCCGCGCGGTTCGCACACTGTCCAATTCGCCGGCCAGACCTCACCGGTTCGGCGACCGGATCGAGGTTCATCCGCTTGCCTTCGATGGTCGGGCGCAGCTTATTGCATCGCTTCGCGGCTGCGCGGTGCTCTACAACACCTACTGGGTCCGCTTCAATCACCGGAGTTTCACGATGGCCGGGGCGGTCGCGAACACGTTGAAGCTCTTTGACGCGGCGCAGGCGGCAGGTGTGCGGCGCGTCGTGCACGTGAGCATCACCAATCCTTCGGAGGATTCGCCGTTCGAGTACTTCCGCGGCAAGGCACGGCTGGAAAGGGGGCTCATGGAATCGGGCCTGTCGTACGCCATCCTCCGGCCCGCCGTGCTGTTCGGCGGGGGCGACATCCTCATCAACAACATCGCCTGGACGCTGCGCCGGCTTCCGGTCATCGGCGTGTTCGGTGATGGGGCCTATCGCGTTCAGCCGATCCACGTGGACGATCTCGCCGCGCTGGCCGTGGCGCACGGGCGCGCCGAGAAGAACGCGGTCATCGACGCGATCGGGCCTGAGACATTCACCTACCGGCGGCTCATCGAGACGATCGGCCGGATCATCGGCGTCCGCCGGCCGATCATTTCCATCCCGCCGCGCGCGGGTCATCTTGTGGCGTGGATGCTCGGCCTGGTGCTGGGCGACGTGATGCTCACGCGCGAGGAGATCGGCGCGCTGATGGCCGATCTCCTCTGCACGGATTCACCGCCCGCCGGCCGGACGAGACTGACCGAGTGGGCCGCCGCGCACGCCCGGCAGCTCGGCCTCCGTTACGCCGGTGAGCTGGCGCGGCGGCGAGATCGAGAGCGCTCCTGCGCTTTGTTCGATGAGGTCGGGCCGGCGCCGCGCTGATGGACCGCGCGCCTGCGCGCCACGGATGGGCATGTCGAAAAGAAATGCGCGACGACGAACAGATGCCGGCGTCGCGCGCGCTTATCCTGCGGAGCAATGACGATCGCTCGGTGCAGGGAAGCCGGGATGTGGTCCCGGTATGATCTGGCCAATGCGTCCAGGCCGTGTCCTCGGGTAAGGTGACATAACGCCGGGCGCCGGTCAAGTCCAAAACCCGGCGATTTGCCTCCGCCGATCGGGGCAAAAAGAGAGCGGCCGATCGACCCCTCTGGCGATCGGCCGCCGGGCAGCATCTTGCGTTCTCTGTCGCTCTCTTCTCTCCGCGCGATGCCGCGGTCAGACTGCCTCTCTTCCGTGGGTCCATTCGTCGAGGGGGACCGGCCGGTTCCGATTTTCCGGCCACCGGACCGATCCCTTATCGAACCGCCGGGGCAAGGGCGGAGAGTGCCTCCGGTTGCGAAGTCTGGCCTGCGGTCAGTCTCCGTGCCAGCTATTGGAGGGAATGTCGTAGATGAGCGATCCGTCGGCGGCGCGTAACTCGCCGTTGGAGCTGGTGCTGATGCCGACGTCGATCGAGGTCGAGTAGACCTCTGTCTCGATAGGGCGGACGGTGATTCGGCCGGTGCGATCGAGCATCCGCTCCACCAGGGCCAGCTCGGGGGCGGCGAATTTCTCCGACGGCTGGTCCCGCAGCGCCGCCAGGTAATGGCGGAAATCCTCGGCCACGAAGGCCGCGGCCTGATCGATGTCCCGCGTCTGGAGGACAATGGCCCGGTCGTGGCGGACCTGCATGGCCGCCAGGGCGCGGAGATCGCCCTCCAGCGGGCAGCGCCCGGCTTCGATGGTCCGGAGAATGGCCCGGCCGTCTTCTCGCTCGATCGGGCCGTCAATCAGGACCGCCAGCAGCCCTTCCAAGGCCGTCGCCGCGGCAATTTCGCCCAGCGGCGCCGGATCGAGCACCAGTTGATGCTCATCAAGCCGGTCTGCGGCGGGCAGGGCCAGCCGATCAGCCAGCGCCGCCAGCGAGGGCTCGGAACCGCCGTCAGAGGCGCCCGGGCGGCACAGCAGCGTCCGGGCGTCTTCGTTCGGCCGCAGATGCGCCCAGGGCGCCAGGGCGTCCAGCGCCCGCATGGGTTCGAGCTGCAGTTCAAAGCCACAGGCGCTCGGGCTCAGCGTCGCCCGCATGGGTGAGAGCAGACCGGCGAGGCTCTTGGGCGCCGAGTGCCGCCGGTCGCCGTTGCTTCTCAGGAACGCGTTGGATTTCAAGGGCTTCATGGTGATGCCCCTTTCGGCTGCAGGCACAACATCTGGTTGGAATGTCCCGCGCGCGCGATGCAGGCAAAACGAATCGTGACCCTGAGTACGTGTTGGACGAGAAGCATGGCGATCATCTGTCAACTTCCTGTGATGGTTGGGACATTCCTGCGTAAGCGCGTTCGGCGGACATTCCTTTTCGGATCCGGCGACGCCGCCGGCGTGGATAAAAAAACCCTGTCCGGTTTCGGACAGGGTGTTCGGTGCGAAGCGGTGGGTGTGCTTTTCGTTCAGCGACGCATCACATCGTCATCCCTGTCCGCCTGAGCGGGAGATGATGATTGAGCCTGATAACGGCCACAAACGTAATGCACAGCTGCTGCGTCATGTCTCTAACAGAATGAACCCGGATCAGGGCGTGTCAATTCCACTCGACGCAAAAAAATCTCCCAAGGTCCCATATGGCGGTCTGCGGACCACCTGTGCGGTCTCCGCAAGAGAATACGGGCCGGCTGCGCCGCGTGTTTCAGGGCAGGCGGAGCGGTCGCGATGCCTGCCGCGTGTCCCGCGCGGGGGACGGGTTTGCCTGTCCCCGCGCTCAGAAATCGATCACGAGGGCGCCGTAGGCCGCCAGGTCGTTGTGCGACACGCCGGGACCGGCTCGCGATTCGTATTCATGCGTGAAGCCGAACTTGAGACTGATCCCGTCCGCCCGGTCGATGTCCATCGACCAGTTCAGGGCGGAGACGAGGCGGAACTCGCCCGTGTCCCTCAGATCGGGGTAGAAGGTCGTCTCCCCGGCGAGGGTCTGGTGCGAATTGACGTGGTAGGTGAACTCGCCTCCAAGCAGCCCCTCGGGTGAGAGATCCTCGTTCTCCGAGCCCCACTCCTGGCGCAGGCCGGCGCCGACGCGGCCGATCAGGGTGAACACATCGTACGGTTGGCCCTCCTCGTCGGCGCCCTTGAGGTCGATGAGGCGGTAGCCCACCCCGCCGGCAGCCGTCAGCCGCTGCTCCCAGGACTGGAATTCCGCCAGGTCGTATCGGCCCTGGGCGAAGGCGGTCCACCCCGGCCTGCGGCGATCCCATTCGGAGAAAAAGCCGGTCGAGAATCTGTTTTCCGTCCGGTCGCCGCGCACCGTGGCGAGCCGGTAGGTCGCGTCGTATCGGAACTGGCTGCCCGGCCGGCGGCGTGTCGTCCGGAAGGCGGCGCGGAGGTTGGCCTCATCGGTGGTCCCTTCCCGGGCCGCCGCGCCGAGTTCGATCTGCGAGTCCCATTCAGGGGCCGGCGGGGGCGGTTGAGGCGGCTCCGTGGCGGTCGCCTCCGCTTCCTCTGCCGCCGTCTGCTTCCGTTCGGCGCTCTCCTCGGCGCTTTGGCGCGGGGCCTGTTCCTCGGCGGGGCGCAGCGGACGGCCGTCGATGCTGCGCACCGCCGCCAGGGGAATCTCCAGCGGGCCCAGAATCGCGTGGTCAAGGATGAGCCGTTCGGCCGAGCGCCGGGCGATGCGCCCGGTGAGGCGTTCGCCGCTGATGAGCTCGATCTCCTCGGCGAGGGCCGTCCATGCCGTCGATACCGCCAGCGCAAGCGCGAACACCAGGGGCCTCATAGTCAGTCCTCCGTGACTTGATGGTTTCATCATCGCCCCGCGTCATGCCGCCCGTCAACCGGAGCCGTACATTGCCTGCAGCCTCTGCCGCGTCTCCTCCGAGGCGACGACCTCAGCCGACACCTGCGCGGCGTGGTCGAGCAGCTCATCGTCCTGAGTTGCATCGAGCTCGTTCAGGAAGCGCTTCATGTGCGACATTGCCGATGTACCGCCGCGGGCAAGCTCCGTCGCCAGCCCATGCGCAGTGGCGTCGAGATCCGCCTTGTCCACGACTTGCGTGACGATCCCGAGTTGCTGCGCCTCTTCGCCGGAGATAGCTCCCCCGCGCAGGAGCATCGCTCGCGCGCGGGCGCCGCCGATCCTGCTTACCAGCCAGGGCGCCATCACCGCCGGGCACAGCCCTGTCTCCAGGGGCGGGTAGCCGATCCGCGCTTCGGGATGGGCGATCGCGAAGTCGGGCACGAGCATGAGGCCGAAGCCGCCTCCGATCGCCGCCCCGCGCACCTGCGCGATCGTGGGGATCGGCAAACGATGGATCGTCCTCATGACACGCGAGAGGCGCATGAGCAGCTTCTCGATCGTGGCGCGATCGCCGCGCACCTCGGCCAGGTCCGCCCCGGCGCAGAAGGACTCGCCGGCGCCGGTGAGGATCATGATGCGCACGGATTCATCGGCGCTGAGACGAGTCAGGGCCTCCATCATCGCCTCCAGCAGGGCGATGGAGATCGAGTTACGCACCTCCGGCCGGTTGAGGGTCATGGTGGCGATGCCGGCGGCGCTATCGATTTCCAGCAGTACAGGATCAGACATGAGGACAATGTAGCAGGGGAGGGGGCTTGGTGGTTGATAGCGGTCTCCGGCGATCGCTGATCGCGCCGCGGAGGCAGTCAGGCTCCCTTCGGCGTGCGCGCAGTCGCAATGACCGGGACCCCGCGCCCGTCGCCATCGTCATCTCGGCCTTGAGCCTCGATGACGATCCCGGGCTCACAGAGCCCGGCTCCACTTCCGCGCGATAAATGTAGCGATAAATGTACTCATCCCCTTTTGCTCCCCCGTTTGCTCTTTTCTGCTTTCTCTGTTCACGTGACGAACGTGCTTCAGGGCTTTCCGATCCGCGCGCGGCCGCATTCCGGGCAGCGCCAGGGATCATCGCGCGCGGCGCCCCTGAGATCGTAACCGCAGTTCCAGCACCGCCCGTGCCAGATCCACCGACGCCGACGGATCTGTCTGTACCCGCAAACAACGCCGACAAAGAAGAGGCCCGGCATCCACAGCCACAGCATCCCCACATGCAGGTAGGCCCACAGCAAACCCAGGACCGATCGCCGAACGATCGGTAGCGGGCCGTGCAGGGCGGCGCGAGCATCCGTTTCCCCGCTTCGCCTGAGCAGATCATCCAGCGCTGGGAGATAGGGCGAATCCGCCGGCAGCGTCGCGAGGTTCCATTGAACCTCCGACCAGGTCTCCATGTGGTATTCGGTTACTGTCAGAGACGTGAGCAGATAGTGCCGCGATGTGCGGGCCCCCGCGGGGCCTCGCTCCTCCCCGTCAATCTGGAACCTGAACTCGCCGATGCACTCGCCCGTGGGCTCGACCATGTCCGATCGGTTCTCGACGGCGATAATCCTGCCATCGTCCTGGCGGTAGTACCAGCCCATGATCGTGAACAGGGCGCCCGAACGCCCGATGTACGCCAGGTCGACGGCCCAGAGGAGGGGGAAGGCCAGAACCACCGAAGCGCACAATGTCCAGAGCAAAGCGCGCTTGAATTCGCGTGCTTCCAGTTCCTGCATGGGATTGCGAACCGGCAGTCGCATTGACGATGAGCCCTCGACGCGCACCGGGTTCATTGTACAGGACAATCACGCGCCGGGTCGATGAGCCAACAGCATTCGCCATCGTCATCTCGGCCTTGAGCCTCGATGACGATCCCGGGCTCACAGAGCCCGGCTCCTTCTCGGCGCGATAAATGTCCTCATCCCCTTTTACTCTCGATAAATGTACTCATCCCCTTTTACTCCGCAATGACGAGGAACCCGCGCCCGTCGCCATCGTCATCTCGGCTTTGAGCCTCGATGACGATCCCGGGCTCACAGAGCCCGGCTCCGAAACCAATAACCAACAACCAATAACCAACAGCCCCGTTCAATGCACCAGCGATCCGCACTCCGGGCAGCGCTCGTTGAACTCCAGGCCGCGCATGTCATAGCCACAGACGGGGCATCGGCCGCGGGCGATGCGCCTGGCTTCAATCTCCGCCCGGCGGGCGAGCACCACCATCGTGCTGAACTGCACGAGCCGGATCAGGATGAACGAGGCGAAGGAGAGGATCATCCACCAGATGATGGCGCCGACGATCGATCCCAGCCAGTAGCGGCGGGCGGGAGAGGTCGACCGATCCGAGGTCGCCTCCAGCGTCCTGCGATGCTCGGGCCGGGAGAGCGCCTTCTCGATCGCCGCCCGCAGCGGGGAGTCGGCCTCGAGTTGCACGTCCTTGCGCATGCCCTGTTCGACGAACAGGTTCAGGTCCAGCCGGGCCGGCTGCCGGACGAAGGATGATGTGAACGGCCAGCCGCGATCGATCTCGGCCAGCTCGATGAAGAACTCGCCGTAGGGAGTGCCGACCGGCCACCACGCGTTTGTCGGTGATTCCTGCACGACGGCGAGGAAGGTCCCGTCTTCCTCGCGGACGATCTGGCCCTGCACCTGCATCGTCACCAACGTGCGGGTGACCGCGAACTCGCTGAGCAGCACGGCGGGCGCCGCCATGAGCAGGGCGAGCACCAGCGCCCACTCCAGGGCCTTCGTCCAGGCGGTCTGGGGCCGGGCGGCCGAGTAGTAGCGGATCAGCTTCAATTGTCGATGGATACGTCTGAGCATGGGGGCAATCCACTGTCCGCACGCCGGCGCCTGCCTGTTCCGAAACGCGGTCTGCTTCGCCACTTGATGGGGCGAGGCCCTACTGGCCCAGGCCCTCCCTTCCGTAGGGTGGCCTGAGCAGCTCGCGCAGGGCTTCGCCGGGGTCGGGCTGGCGCATGAGATGTTCGCCGACGAGGACAATGTTCACGCCCTGCCGGCGCAGTCGCGCCAGATCATCGGCCGAGCGGATGCCCGATTCACTCACCACCACGCCGGTGTTTTCCACCATCTCCAGCATGCGCAGGGTGTGGCCGACGTCGGTCTTCATCGTGCGCAGGTTGCGGTTGTTGATGCCGAGCAGGCAGTAGCCGGCGTGGGGAAAGCCGATGTGCCGCCTGACCTTCAGCAGGCTCTCCACATCGTGCACCTCCACCAGGGTGGTCATCCGCAGCTTCTGGGCGAGGATCATCAGGTCAAGCAGCTCGCCCTCGGCGAGGACCTCGGCGATGAGGAGGATGGCATCGGCGTGGGCGGCCCGCGATTCCCAGATCTGGTATTCATCGACGATGAAGTCCTTGCGGAGGACGGGCAGCTTCACCGCCTGGCGGATCTGCTGGATGTAGCCGAGATGCCCGCCGAAGTAGGGCTCATCGGTGAGGCAGGAGATCGCCGCGGCCCCGGATTTCTCGTATTGTCTGGCGATGGCCGCCGGATCGAAGTCATCGCGGATCACGCCCGCCGAGGGGCTTCTGGCCTTGACCTCGGCAATCACGCGGGTGATGGTGCGGTTGCGATTGCCGGCCACGGCGGCGAAGAAGTTGCGTGGCCGCGAGAGGTCGGCGACGCGCTCCTTCAGCGTCTTCAGAGGCGTGACCGCCTTGGCCTTCTCGACCTCGATCCGCTTGCGGGCGATGATTTCATCCAGCAGCGTCGTCATGCCGATCGTGATGCTCCTGTGGCTGCTGCTTGCCGCCGGGCACGTTATAGCCGCCGGCCCGGGCCTCGACCAACCACCGCCGGCCGGCGAATCATTCCTGCCGGAGGCGCTGGTGCTGCTGGCGGCTCTGGTCGCGGGGTGGCTGGTGATCCGCTTCCGGTGGGCCGGCCTGGCCCGGTCGCCCCGCCGGCCGCGGCTCTTCCCGCCGGAGATCTGTCTGGCGCTGCTGCTGGCGATGCTCGTGCTCGGCCCGGTCGGGGCGCGGCTCGCCCAGCACCTCTTCGCCATCACCGTCGTCGATGATACGGGGGCGAGGGTGGCCCTGTCACTTCGCGACCAGGTGAGGGTGATGATCGGCGCCTACGCCTGCCAGGCGATCGTTTTCGTGCCCTATCTCTGGCGGCTGGCCCACGTCAGGCGACCCTCCGGTGACAGCCGGGCCGGGCGCGTGTGGAGCGCGCTGATCGGCTTGGGGGGTCTGCTCCTGGTCTGGCCAATCTCCGCTGCGTTCGGCGGGGCCGCGGCGCTGCTCGTGCAGTGGATCACCGACCGCCCGCCCGATCCCATCGCCCACGAGACGCTCCGCGCGATCCTGGAGAGCCCCGGCGACGGCTGGCTGGTGGTGATGTCGGCCCTGGTGGTGATCGCCACGCCCGTGCTGGAGGAACTGCTCTACCGCGGCCTGCTCCAGGAGGCGCTGCGCGGCCTCGGGGCCGGGCGCTGGCCGGCCATCGCGGTCACGAGCGTCATCTTCGCCGCCATGCACTGGCAGAACACCGCTCCGCACGCGGTCCTCTCGCTCTTCGTCCTTTCGCTCGGCTTCGGATGGGCGTACGAGCGGACGGGCCGGCTCACCGCATCGATCGTCATGCACATGCTCTTCAACCTGGGCAATCTCTGGCTGGCGCTGCTGCTGGCATGAATCGGCCTCAGCGCCGCGCGCCGCGGGCCCTGCTACAGTTAGCGGCCATGATGACCGAGAAGAGAACCATGACCCGACCGCGCATCCTCACCGGCGACACACCCACCGGCCCGCTTCACATCGGCCACTACGTCGGCTCGGTCAAGCGCCGCGTGGAGCTTCAGGACACCTGTGAGTGCTACATCCTCCTGGCGAACATGCACGCCTTCACCACCCGGGCCGAGCAGTCCGATGAGATCCGCCGCGACACGCTGGAGATTGTGCGCGACTACCTGGCGATGGGGCTCGATCCGAAGAAGGTGGCGATCTTCATCCAGAACGAGGTGCCCGCGATCAGCGAACTGACGTACCTGTTCGCCATGCTGCTGCCGTTCAATCGGGTGATGCGCAACCCGACGCTGAAGGATGAGATCAAGGTCAAGAACCTGGGCGACACCTACAGCTTCGGCTTTCCGCTCTATGCGGTGGGGCAGACGGCCGACATCCTCACCTTCCGCGCGCATGCGGTGCCCGTGGGGGAGGATCAGGTGCCGCACATCGAGATGACGCGCGAGGTGGCCAGGCGGTTCAACCAGTTCTACTGCGGCGTGTCCGACCAGGCCGA
>Ga0272441_10005116_pt1 | contig 23117 bp, 36 predicted proteins | sample SSMProp6N_FD_193582 | JGI IMG/M metagenome (GOLD analysis project Ga0272441, IMG submission 193582) | Marine sediment archaeal communities from Little Sippewissett salt marsh, Falmouth, MA, United States - SSM-Prop-6N | ecosystem: Environmental > Aquatic > Marine > Wetlands > Sediment ...
ACTGTTCGGCACGTTGCGCGGCGAGTACGACGGGCACGTGTGTAAGGTGTTTGGTAACGCGGTCAAACGCGAATACTGGTTGCGGTTCGCACTTCTGGCGGGTGTAACGCCGTCCATTCACGGCGACCGACACGCGACCCTGGGCGAACGTTTCTTGAAATTCGAAATGATGCGTGGTTCCGATTGGGACGCCGACCGCGAAATACGCGCCGCCATTGGGAACATTGCCAGGGAATCGGCAATGGAAACGGCATTGGTTGACGTGACCGGGCGTTTCCTTTCCCAGAAAGTCGAACGCCTGGGCGCGTTGCCGCCGTGGGTCGTCGACCGTGTCGTTGCCCTGGCGCAATTGATTGCCGCATTACGGGCGAACGTCGAACGCGAAGTGTACGGCGACCAACGGTTGAAGTACCGACCGCAACGTGAAGTCGGAACTAGGTTGGCAAAGCAACTTGTGAAGTTGGGGCAACTGGTCGCAATCGTGGACGGAAAAGACGTGATCGACGCCGAAGTGTATCGCTTGGTGGAACGTGTCGCGTTCGACACGGCAATTGGTTTTCACCTGGACCTGGTGCAAGCGTTGATGCACGAAGGCGGCGCGGCGACGCGTGAAGAAATCGCGGAAGTCGTCGACCTTCCGTACACGACCCTGTCCCGTTCCCTGGAAGACCTGGCGTCGTTGAAGGTCGTCCGCCCGCACAAACGCAAACGACGTCGCGGCGAACGCGGACGCCCAGGCACAACGTACATTGTTGCCGATTGGGTCGCGGAACTTTGGGAACGCGCCGCCGTCGGTGCGGATCATGTAATGCGTGGAATGCGTGTACGTCGTCGTGTCGCGGGAAACCGGGTCAAGGTGCGAAAGCGTGGTTTGACCCCTGGAAAATGATTTGGAACGCGTGTTGAGTGAAAACGCAAAAGTGCAAAATACGCACGCTAGAAGGCGCGTACGCAAATTGCAACAATTGGTCGGGGTATTTTTCTCCAAAGTTAGGGGGGGTAAGTGTGTGAAGGGGGTATTTTTCTCTATCACGCCTGACCTATATTTGAAATTTGAAACAATAGGAAAAACAACAGTGGGACAGGGGGTACATACCTTCACCCCCCTAAATGTTGGAGAAAAATACCGCGAATTGTGCAACAAAAAAGGGCGGTTGCGTAACGGTAGCGCGTCGGGTTTTGGTCCCGACGGTCGGGGTTCGATTCCCTGCCGCCCTGCCAACTTGGAAAGGTAGGTGGTTGACATGGCACTTTCGATTTTCGAACGCGGGTACGATCCCCGGCGCAACGTGTATCGGTTGCACGTGTTGTTCGACGACCACGAATACACGTTGTACGTGAAGGCATACGCGAAGGTGGAAGCGGACCGAATGCGCCTTGACGGCGAGTCGGACGGGCGCGTGTTCAATCACCTTTTGATTGCGAGTCGGAACGAATCAAAGCGACGTGCGGCGGCACGCCTGGTCAATAGCGCGGTCGACTTGCGGCGGAAGTTCAAGACGGGCGACCGGGTCGTGTCGAAGGTGACGGGCATTCGCGGGGAAGTGTCCATGTCGGGCGACGAATTTGTGCGGGTGCGCCTGGACGGCGGGGACACGGTGTTGGAACTCCACATTTCCGAACTGGACTTCGAATAATGGTGCGCAAGAAATCACAACGGGCGTACCTGGTGTTGCGGTGCAACACCGAAGGCGGTACGGTCGACATGTACGGCACGACGGTTCAAGTGTTGTTGAAAAACAAGGAAGACAAAGTGTTGGGCATGTGTCCGGTAGTGTCCACGAAGAAACGGGCGCATGAACTTTCCGACGGTGGGCGATACGAAATTGTGGAAATACGGTTGGGCGTATCTGATTCGGAACGGCGGGTTACGACGTGAAGGCGCGAACGTTTTTCCGTTGGTTGTTTGCGGTGTACCTGGTCGCGGCGTTGGTTGCGTTGCGGTGCGTCGTGTGCGTCGGTGGTCGTGCGGTTGACGAAATCAAATCGCCGGTCGTCGAAGTGAAGGCGCGCGACCTGGGGCGTATGCGCGGCGTGTCGACCAGGCGTCCACGAAAGAAACCGGAAGTCGAATACGTGGACAGGTTAGTGTTGAATTACGCGCACGACCTGACGTACCACGTGACCGGGTATACGCGGTTTTCGGACGCGGGCGACCCCTGGCGCAAAACGTACGCGTCGGTGAATTTTCTGCCTGGTGGAAAGTTGTTCAACCCGCGCAAACCGTATTTGAAGAAATGGACGAAGCTACACGACGCACATTACACGGTCGCGGTGCCGGTGAAGTGGCGACACCTATTCGAAGACCGCGTGGAATTGCCGGACGGCACTTGGTTTCACCGGTACCGGATTTGGTGCGACGGATACACGCCGCCGGGTAAGTATGCAGTACCGCGTGATCGAATCACGGCGCACGACCGGTTTGATTTTCTGTTTACGTCGCGCAAGGGCGGCAAGGGTCCGACCGCGCGGGCATACGCTTTCACGTCGAAAGCGAAGACGTTTGAAGTTTGGCGATACGATTGGGTCAAGGTGCCGAAGGGTAATGCGGATAAATGAAACAGACATATGTTATTGATAAAGGCGTTACCATTCCGTTTACCGGCAAGTGGGCACAACTTGCCGACATAATGGACGTTGGCGATTCCGTATTATTGAATACGCGTGACGAAGCGTGCGGGTTGTGCCGGGCAATACGTAAAGCAGGTTGGGAAGGAAGACAACGGAAGGAAGGCGACAAATTTCGTGTTTGGTTACTCGACGATGTAACCGCGTTGTCGTTAGGCGGACACGGTAATGTATTTGAGGATACGAAATGACGACGAAAAAAGTTGCGCGTAAAAAATCACTTGCACGTTTGATTGGCGAATGTCTCGAACGTGACTTTGCTTGGATGGTTTTTGTATCGGACGACGCCGCGTCCGAATGTGAGAAATGCAATCATGTAGGTGGAAAGTATGACAGATATTGCGTGCGGTGCGGTTCGAAAATGACAAAGAGACACGCACAATACACCGACGGTACGAACGCCTTGAAACGGGCACTATGTCACGCGTTGAAAGTGCGCGGTGAAAAAATAGTTTCGAAAGAACGGAAAGGGTAACGAAATGACAGTCACGGCGTGGTTGTTGGCGGGGTTGGTGGTGTTGCTTATGGTGTCCGCGTGGGGGGTGCGGCGGTCGTACTGGAAGGTCATTCGGCAACTGGAAGCGGAAATTGAGGAACGCCCGAATATCTATTTTGTGAATTGCGAATTTCCGCACATGAAAAAACCAAAGTCGTTGCGGTTGGACAAGATCGACCCTGGTTGCAAAGCGTTGTTGGTGTTCCGGCATGACTGCGACGAAATGCGTATGGTTGATCGACGGCGTATCGACATTCACGAAATCGCCCGCGAGTACGCCGACAAATTGTTGGACCGCGCGAACGAACCGTGGTCGGCGGAACTCCACAAACAGGTATCGGATATCGTGAACTACCTGGCGCACGGAAGGCGGTTGAAATGACCTGGTACGAATGGGCGGCGGTTGCGTGGGGGTGGTTCGGAATGTTGTTGGCGGTTGCGTTCCGCGACCAGGTCGTGCGGGTGGGCGTGCGTGATCGGTGGTGGTGGTACCCGGTCGTGGTAGTGATTTGGCCGGGTTTTGTGTTGGTGTACATTTTCGACAAGGCGATTGCACGGGGGAAGTTCAAATGACGGCGCACACGCGGTGTTGGTTGGAATGCGACGGGGGTTGCGGACAAACGTTCGGTTTGATTGGCGAACACGACAACCGGTACCAAAAGTTGTCGACGTTGCGCAAGGCGGCGAAGACGGCGGGTTGGTGGAAAAGTTCGAAGGGCGGGAACGGTGAACGGGACTTGTGCCCGACCTGTCAACCCGTGCGGGATCACCGAAAACGCGTGAAGTACCCGGCGGCATTCATGGTCGGCGACCTGGCGTTGTGTCACCGGCATAAACGCGAAGTGTTGTTGTTGAATGGTGCAAGCGGGTCCGCGTCGAAGTCGTCACCGTTGCCGCACGATTCGAAGCACGAATACGAATGCGGTATGTGTCGGCACGAACACGAAGGGAACGGCAAATGAAACCGGGTTGGTATTGGTTTTGTGGTACGGTGGACGGTACACCCGTTCCCGTTGTTGAAGTGGTGCGGTGTGACGACACGCACGAAGGCGTCGTGTACCGTGCCGGGTATTCACGCGTGTACAAAATGCACAATTTCAAAGGGCAATGGTCGGGACCGGTGGAAAAACCCGGCGAAGGCACGACATACGGTGCGAAAGGTCCGAACGCATTTTACGAATGCCGAAGACTGCTTGACGCGGACGGCGTGTTGTGCCCGAAGTGCGGTAACAACATGATAAGCCATAAAAGCGGACGTGTGACAGTGCACCGGTGTTCGAAATGCGGCGTGGTCGCATACGACGAATTTGCCGACCTGGTGTCGGAATGAAAGTTGATTGGACACGAACGGCGGGGTGGTTGGTCATACTCGCGGTCACGGTTTTGTTTTGGTGGTGCGTTATCAGGTGGGTTTGTTGTGTGTGATTCGTTCGAACGCATGTCGCGCAAACCGAAGCACGACCACGGACCCCGGCACCAGGTCAACCCGCCGGTGGTCAACGTCGGCGACCAGGTCGGTACCCTGGACGAACTCGCCCACGTAATCCGCGTCGGTGGTTGGCGCAACGTATGCGTGGTCGGACGTGGTGACGTCGCGCCGCGTGTCGTGAAGGCGATTCGAAACAAGGTTGGACGAACGCACGTGCGCTTTGACGGCGTCAACGAATTACGCGACCTGGTCGTGTTGGTCAACGGTGCCCTGGTGCCCGACGACGCGTCCGTGTCGCCGTGTTGCCAGGTCGTCGCCGTCCATGTGCCGCCCGGCGGTTGTGCCGTCTTTTGGTCGTCGCCGGTCGACTTTCGCCAGAAATAAAATTGCAACAATTCGGAAAATGATTGAGCATAACTCCGTGTGTCGATAAGGGGTTGTGTTCGATTCGGGCGCATTTCGCCGCCAGGGCCGAACAAAAAGTGGTTGTACGCGTAAGTCGTTTGGGCGACGGTAATTGCGTCGAAGGTGGGATACCGAATGGCGAAAGGCAAACGGGTTGTAAAGCAACCAGGGAACACCCGAAAGGCGAAGTCGACGGGACGTCGTGCGCCGCAAAAGGCGTCGAATGCAAAAGCACGTTCGAAGAATTCGGCGAAGCGGAAACGAAACCCCGCCGATCACCTTGAACAATACAAATGGCAACCAGGTCAATCCGGCAACCCGAACGGTCGACCACCAAACCCATTGTCACTTACCAACAGGTTACGACAACACCTGGACGAACCCGCGTCCAAGTACGAACACGTGTGCCGCATTGCGGACAAGTTGGGCGTCATGGTTCACGACAAAACTGTTGGCGATGTTCTCATGGCGGCGGCAACCATGCACGCGATTCTATCTGACCGGGGCGCGCACTTATCAATCATTCTCGACCGTGTCGACGGCACAACCAAACAGGCACCCGCAAAAGACCCCGCCGAACAGGCGGCGGACGTCCAGGCATTTCTCGCGGACGCCGAAGCGTCGGTGGGCGACGTATGACCTGGCACACATTGTCGCCGTCGCCCTGGTGGTGTTGACCATGTCCGTGTTGACTCCCCGTTGGTCGCAACTTCGGTACCACCCCGAACAGAATAGGTGTTGGAAAAACACCGCCAGGTTCTACGTCAACCCCGCCGGTCGCCGGTCGGGCAAAACCGAACTGTTGAAGCGACGTGCGATTGTCAAGGCACTACGGGCGCGACACGTTGATTGGTGGGGAATACTCGCCGCGCCGACGCACTTACAGGCAAAGCGGATTTTCTGGCGCGACATAAAGGCGTTAGTGCCTGACCGATTGATCCGCGACAAGTCGGAAAGCGAACTGACGTTGACATTCGTACACGGTCCGCGCCTGTCGGTCATGGGCCTGGACGCACCGGAACGTGTCGAAGGTTCGCCCCTGGACTTCGCGGGCGTCGACGAATTCGGAAACATGAAACCGGAAACCTGGGGCGAGCATTTGCGCCCGGCGTTGTCCACGCCAGGAAGACCGCCAGGGGAAGCGGCGTTTATTGGAGTGCCCGAAGGTCGCAACCATTATTACGACCTGGCGCGCCGTGCCCAGGCAGACACGACCGGCGTATGGGCATACTACCATTGGGTTTCCGCCGACATACTGGACCCCGAAGAAATCAAACAAGCGAAACACGACCTGGACGACCTGACATTCCAACAGGAATACGAAGGGTCGTTCGTCATGTTCACCGGGCGGACGTACTATCCTTTCGCCGCCGCGACACATACCGAACCCCTGGAATACGACCCGCGCGCCGACCTGGTGTTTGCCTTCGACTTCAACGTGTCGCCTGGTGTCGCCGCCGTGATACAGGAACAGGAATACGGCGGACGGAATCGCAATTGCGCCGACCATGTATCCGGCGTGATTGGCGAAGTGTGGATTCCGCGCAACTCTAATACGCAATTGGTTTGTTCGCGCCTGGTCACCGATTGGGGGAAGCACAAGGGGCGCGTGTTGTGCTATGGTGACGCGACCGGCGGTGCCAGGGGAACGGCGAAGACGTCCGGCACCGATTGGGAATTGATCGAAGCGGCGTTGCGTCCGACATTCCGTGACCAATTGCACTTCGAAGTCCCGAAGGCGAACCCGTCCGAACGCGCCAGGGTGAACGCGGTCAACTCGCGGTTGTGTTCCGCCGACGGCACCGTGTCCCTGTTGGTCGACGGGGAAAAGGCACCGCGCGTTGTGCTTGACCTGGAAGGCGTGCGGTGCGTTGAAGGTGGGTCGGGCGAGATCGACAAAAAGGCGGACAAGACCCTGTCCCATATTTCCGACGCCCTGGGATACTACGTCGTACGGGAATTCCCAATCGACAAGGGCGGGCCTTTGATGCGAAGGCGGATCACATGACCGACAACGAATACCGCGTCGGCGTGCGACACGTACACGACGTCGACAAGGCGGCACGTGAACGCGCCAGGCAAACCGTCAAGGTCGAACTGGAACGCGAGTACCACGTGGTTTGCGTTGACCGGGCGACCGGCGAACCTGTCGAACTTCCGGCGGAATCGAAAGTGTGGATTGTCCGCACGGACCCGACCATGCCAGAAGTGTTGTGGAACGCCGGACTGTGCGCCCTGGAAGCGTATGCCGCCGCCCTGGACGACGACGCGCCAGACGTTGCGTCGGACATACGCAAACACATTGTGTTGCACCGGACCGCGCGCGACGCCTTCCAGGCGAACCGGGAAGACCTGGCGAATGTTGACGACACCATTTGCGAAGGGCGGCGGTAATGTCATATTGGCAAACCGAAACGTTGGAACGCGGACCCGACGAACAGGAATTGCAACCGGTCACCAGGTACGCGGAAACCGACGACGTGTTGTCGTGGTTGCGCCAGGTGCAAGCGGACGAAGCACCGCGAATAATCGTTTACCGGTCGCACAAGTCTATTTCGAAAGCGGAATACGAAGCGGGGGTCGGATCGTGACGAAACTTCGGGTGGAAGGTTTGATTGAACAAGGCGTGGTGTACCGCACGTCGCATATATTCGCGGCGGTCGCACCGACCGGTATCGTATACGTGTTGATCCGCACGCCAGGGGTGCCAGGTGCGCGTGTGCGCCTGGACTACGCGGTGTTGTCAGAAGTATTCGCACGCCTTCGCCTGTACGAAGGGCCGGACATTTCCGCCGTCGGAACATCGTTGACGGCAGTCAACATGCGCCGCGACGTAACACGCCCGGCGGAATGCCTGGTGTATCACACGCCGACAATCGGCATCGGTGGACCTGGTACCGAACTTGACGTTGACGAAGTACCGGGCGGCAACAACGCACCAGGGTTTCCCGTGGGCGGTCGGTACTTGGACCCTGACCGCGAATGGGTTTTGAAACAGGACACCGACTATTTGTTGTCCATCGAAAATGTGGCGGCACTGGCGGGCGACGTGAACGTGGTTCCGACCTGGCGCGAAGGGGACGAATAATGGGAAATGAAAAGGGACGCACGGAAGGATTGATCGAACAGGGCAAATTGTGGATTGCGCAACACCTGTTCGCCGCAATCGGCGCGGGCGTGTCGAAGTTCGTTCACGTGAAAACGGGCGACGCGCCCGCCTTGCGCGTGTTCATGGACTATTCCGTGTCGGCGTTGTTCGAAACGGACGTGTACCTGTACGAAAACCCGACGTTGACCGGGGACGGAACGCCGTTGACGAAGTACAACATGCGGCGCGACTACGCGGGAAACCCCGCGTTCGCCCAGGTGTTTCACACGCCGACCATTTCCGCCAATGGAACACAACTCGATTTGCACAAGGTACCCGAAGCGGGACAAACCGCCGGGTTGGTGTCGGGCGTATATGATCCCGACCGCGAGTGGATACTGAAAGCCAACACGTCGTATTTGATACGCGCGCACAATCGGGGTGCCCTTGCGTCGTTGGGATATACGACGGTGATTTTCCGCGAAGGGGAGGTGTACTAACATGTCCGACCAACTACAACGGGCGGAAGCGTTGATTGAGGAAGGGCGCGTGTACAATGCCGCGCACCTGTTCACCGCAATACTCGCGTCCAATTCCAGGTATCTTCACGTGCGTACGCCGTCGGCGGACGATACCGACTTGCGGGTGTTTCTGGACATGCAAACGGTATCAACGATTCTTTCGACGTTAACTTTGTACGAAACCCCGACCCTGACCGGCGACGGAACGGCAATCACCCCGCGCAACTTCAAACGTGATTCCGGCGACAATGCCCTGACGGAAGTATTCTACACGCCGACGTTTTCGGCGAAGGGCACGCAAATAATCGCGCGTTGGATTCCCGCCGCGTCCCTGGCGGGTTGGGGGTCGCGCGGGTACGACTCCGACCGCGAACTGTTACTGAAAGCGGGTGAGTCGTACCTTTTGGAAATCACCGACATTGCCGGACAACCATACGAAGCGTCAATGGCGGCGGTGTTTTGTGAACGGGTCGTGTACTAACCTGGAAAGGGAACAGGCATGGACAATTTCGCGGCGATACTTGAACTGGTGTTGAAGATTTTTGGCGGCGCGTTGTCGGTACTGGCGACCGGGATTGCCTGGAAGCTACTTGGCAAGGTTGGGATACAGAAGACCGCCGAACGCGAATCGCTTTTGCGCGGGTACGTCAAGGAAGGCATAAACCGGACCGAAGCGTGGGCGAACGAAAACGGTAAAAAGGGCAACGACAAACTGGTGCATTGCCTGGAAGTCGTGAAGACCCTTGCCGGTGCCGCCGGTTTGAAGAAATGGGCGGACGACGTACTGGTGTCGAAGATCGAAGCGCAACTGACACACAACGCCGCGAATGGTTCGGGTGTTGGTTCGGTGTCAACGGGAGAGTGACACAATGGCAAAGCGAAGCGGAATACAACGGACGATTGGTACCGCGTACGGTGCGCGTGACGGGCACGGACAGGGGCGCGGAATGGCGGGTGGTATGCGACGTAATCGCAACACCGGTGGATGTTCCCTTGGTGGACCTGGCGGTGGTAAAGGTGGTGGACGCGGCAAGGGACGCGGTCGTACGACATAACAAAAGGTTGACCGCATGAAGATCGTTGCAAAGGTCGCCGCCTGGTTGTTCGGGTTGTTGTTCCGCGAATGGAAGAAACCGCACGAAGGCGAAATGGTGGGCGGCGGCAAGACGACCAGGGACGACGTCAACGGTTCGGTGGACGACATGTTGGACGACGACACGAAGATTGTCACCAGGCGCACGACGCGCCCAGGCAACCAGGGGGACGAAGGTTGATAGTCAAACTGCCTTCCGGTCGTTGGCAACTCCGGTCGAAGGACGGTGCGCGCGTGTTGGGCACGTTCGACACAAAGGCCGAAGCGGAACGCCGCGAACGCCAGGTTTTGTTCTTTTCCAGAAGACGCAATCGCCGTCGCCGTCGGTCGTCGGTCCAGGTGGTGTTCCTGGCGTTTGCCCTGGTGTTGTGTTCGGGGTGCCTGGGCGGACTGCGACGACATGAAATCGTGAAGCACCCCGACGCGCCCATGTTGATTGCGGAAACGCGCGGCGGGTACGTGCGGGTGTTCGTGTATCGGAAGGCGGACGCGCGCCTGGTTGAATACGGGTGGGTTCGCCTGTCAACCGTGAAGGGTTGGACCCTGACGAAATACGATTGGGAAGCACGGGCGGCGAAGGATAGAAACAATGGTGAATGAAGGCGCGGCGAAAAAAGACCAGGTCGACACCACGTCGGCACAATACGACGACATGTGCGACAAGTGGGCATTGGTGTTCGATTTGATAGCGGGTACACGCCGAATGCGTGAACGTGGTCAAAAGTGGTTGCCGAAGGAAACACGCGAAGACAACGACGCGTACGCCGTGCGCCTGGCGCGGTCGTTCCTGTACAACGCGACGAAAGACACACGCGACAAGTGGGTTTCGCGTCCATTTTCAAAACCACTTACCCTTCAAAACGCCGATACCCTGGACGACCGGTTGAAAGATATCCAATGGGACGCCGACTTGGCCGGGCGTACCCTGGACGCCCTGGCGTCGGACCTGTTCGAAAACGCCTTGGAAACCGGCAAGTGTCACCTGTTGGTCGACTATCCTTCCGTTTCGTCCGACCTGTCGTTGGAAGACGAAGAAAAGTTGGACCTGCGACCGACGTTTGTTCAAATCCGTTCGCAAGACCTGTTCGCCTGGCGTGCCGAACGCCGCCCGAATGGCGAACCCCGGTTGACTCAAATTCGTTGGCGGGAAAACACTGTCGAAGCGGACGGCGAATGGTCGGACCGGATCGTGGAACGTATACGTGTTATGACGCCGACCACCTGGGAAGTGTGGGAAAAGGTCACGACGAAGACCGGCGAAGAATACCAACAGGTGTCGGAAGGTACGCACACGTTCGGCGAAATTCCCCTGGTCACGGCGTATTTTAACCGTGCCGGTTTCATGGTTTCGGAAAGTACCCTGGATGACATTTCTTGGTTGAACCTGGCGCACTGGCAATCGCAGTCCGACCAACGAAACATATTGCGGTTCGCGCGCGTCGGAATGATTTTCGTCAAGGGACTTTCGAAAGACGAATTCGAAGCGGGGTTGACTGTCGGTCCCAATGAAATGATTGCGTCGACGAACGACCAGGCGGACGCAAAGGTGGTCGAACATTCCGGCAAGGCAATTGCCGCCGGTCGACAAGACCTGTTGGACCTGGAACAGAAAATGGAAGTATTGGGCGTTCAACCCCTGGTCAACCGCGCAAACCCGACGGTGATCGGACAGGCAATCGGCGAAAACAAGTCCGTGACCGTAATCCAATCATGGGTCCGCGTAATGGAAACCATGTTGGAAGACGCGTACGAACTGGCGGCAACCTGGATCAAGGCGGACATACCGGACGACTTCGCCGTGGACATATTCAACGACTTCGGAATTTCCCTGGACGACACGCGCGAAGTCGAAGCGTTGTTGAAAGCACGCGTCGCCGGGGAAATCACGCAACAAACATTGTTGAATGAACTGAAACGGCGCGGCGTGTTGTCCGACTCGTTGGACGTGGAAGACGAAGTCGAAGCGACGACGGAGGAAGACGCGCGCGGCCTGGACGTAAACGTGAATCTGGAAGGTGAAATCGAATAATGGTCGTCACGGGCAAACACATAGTCGCGGACGCGGTCAAGACCGCCAACGACGAATTGTTGGAACGCGCGATTTTGCACGCCGTTCGTATGCAACGCCTGGAAGCGAACGAAGCACGCGTGATATTCCGTTTTCTGGACCGCGAAGTGTTGCCCGATATTACCGCCCGCCTGGCGTCCATGATGCAACGAATAAATGGGCGCGGGTACGCGTCAATTCGTACGCGCCAGGTGCGCGACCTGGTCGCCGCCCTGGACAAGATTACCGCGAAGGGTTTGGGCGACGCACGCAAGTTTACGATAACGCGCCTGGAACGTATCGGACTTTCCGAAGCGGAATGGCAAACGAAGTTGTTGGACGAACTGTTGTCGCCCGTCGGGATCGAAACGACGTTGCCCACGGTCGGATTTATCCGCGAGGCAATCAACGCGCGCCCATTCCAGGGCAAGCTATTGTCCGAATGGTTCGACGACCTTTCAAAATCGGTTCAACGCGACCTGGAACGGCAATTAAAAATTGGACTGATCGAAGGCGAATCAATACCGGAACTGACCCGGCGCGTTCAAACGGCGACACTGGACACCGCCAGACGTAACGCGGCGACCATTGCTAGGACGGCGACAAACCACGTCACGACACAGGCGCGCGAAGCGGTATACCGTGAAAACGAAGACGTAATGAAAGGCGTCGAATGGGTTTCCACCCTGGATGCGCGTACGACCGAAACGTGTATGGCACTGGACACGCAAGTATTCCCGATTGATTCGGGACCGCGCCCACCGGCACACATGAATTGCCGGTCAACGACCGTGCCTGTTTTGAAGTCGTGGAAAGAACTTGGAATTGACCTGGCCGAAGCACCGAAAGGGACGCGTGCGGCATTCGGTGGCGAGGTGCCCGAATCCATGTCGTACGGTTCGTGGTTGCGCAAACAGTCGGTGTCAGTACAAAACGAAGCGTTAGGACCGACCAGGGCGCGTTTGTTCCGCGAAGGGAAAGTGAAAATCGACCGTTTCGTGGGCAACGATAGGCAACCGTTGACCCTGGAACAGATACGCCGCCGCGAAGGATTGTCGGCGGACGACGTGAAAGTGAACCGCACCAGGAAGGGCGGTAAATGATACACGCGCGGGAAGCGCACAACAGGGCGGGAAGCCCAGGGAGGGTCAAGAAATGACTCTGAAAGCGATTGTGGAAAGTGTCGACGGTTTGGATGAAGCATTGCGCGCCGCGTATGCGCCTGGAACGGGCGAGTACGAAGGCAAATTCGTTTTGCAAGTCGAACCGGTCGGTACCTTCGAACTGTCCGACACCGGCGGTTTGAAATCGGCACTGTCGAAGGAACGTGCCGCCGCCGCCGACGCCCAAAAGGCGTTGAAGGCATTTGAAGGGATCGACGTTGCGGCGGCGCGGGACGCGTTGTCGAAGGTCAAGGAAATGGACGGGTGGGACGCCGACAAAAAGTTGGCGGAACACAAAGCGAAGTTCGAAGCGGACACCGAAGCGAAGTACGCGGCGCAAATGGCGCAACTTCAACAGAAGCACGAAACCGAAGTTGCCGAACGCGACCAGTTGAACAACCGCCTGTTGGACAACGTCAAACAAATGTCGGTTGTCAACGCGGCGCGTGCCGCCCTGGCCGAACACGGCGGGTCGGAACTGTTGATGCCGCATATCGAACGCCAGGTGCGAACGGGGTTCGACACCGAAACCGGCAAACCGTCGGTTGAAGTGTTGGACGCGGACGGCAACGTGCGCCTGTCCCCCGCTTCGGGATCAACCGCGCCCATGAACATTTCCGAACTGGTCGCAACGATGAAAAACGACGACACGTACAAAGCGGTGTTCGCCGGGTCCGGTGCCAGTGGTGGCGGAACGGTGGGCGGTGGAGTCAAGACCGGACCCGACGGCAGAAAGACCGTAAGTCGGTCCGACCAGGCGGCAATCGACGCGAATATTGAAGGTATCGCGTCGGGCGACGTGGTGGTGGTCGACTAGCGGCAACACGCGGGCAATGGTGTTCGCGTGGGTTTTGTAGAGTGACAACAACGGGAGTTTGAACAATGGCGAACACGCTTACAAACATTATGCCCAAAATCCTTGCGGCGGGCCTTATGGCTCTGCGGGAACGGGCGGTCATGCCGCGCCTGGTCAATGCGGATTATTCGCGCGACGCGGCAATGAAGGGAAACACCATCGACGTTCCGGTGCCGGTCGCACAGACGGCAACCAACGTCACCCCGGCGGCGGTCCCGCCCACGCCCGGCGACACCACGCCCGGCGTCGTGCAGATCACCCTTGACCAGTGGAAGAAAACCAACTTCCACCTGACGGACAAGGAACTGACCGAAATCGACCGCAACCGGCATTTCGTGCCAATGCAAGTTGGCGAAGCGGCGCGCGCCCTGGCGAACGCTATCAACGCCGACATTTTCTCGAAGTACGTTGGCGTGTACGGGTACGCCGGGACGGCGGGAACGACCCCGTTTGCGTCGACCGTCGGTGCCGCAACGGCACTTCGAAAGGTGCTGAATGAACAACTTTGCCCGCTTTCCATGCGGCGCGGTGTTGTCGACTTCGCGGCGGAGGCGAACATGCTTGCCCTGTCGCCTTTCAGTGACGCCGAAAAGGTCGCAAGTGCCGGTGTCAAGATCGACGGCGAGATTGGCCGGAAGTTCGGGCTTGATTGGGCCGCCGACGACGCGGTGCCTTCGCACACGGCGGGCACGATCACGACCGGACTTGCCGCAAAGGCGGCAACCGCGCAACCTATCGGCACGAAGGCTGTTGTTTGTACAACCGCCGCCGTGACGGGTGCGTGCGCACTCCTGGCGGGTGACATTATTACGTTTGCCGGTGATACGCAAACGTACGTGCTGACCGCCAACGCGACACAGGCAGTTGCCGCAACCGACGTCACGGTGAATGTTGAACCGGGACTGAAAGTTGCGCTCGCCGGTGGTGAAGCGGTCACGGTGAAAGCCGACCACGTGGTAAACCTTGGTTTCCACCGCGACGCGTTCGCACTTGCAATGCGCCCGATTGCGCAAAGCACGTCTGAACTGTCCCTGGGCAACGAAATAATGGTCATGCAAGACCCGGTGACCGGCATTCCGCTTCGCCTGGAAGTCATGCGGCAGTACAAGCAGGTTACGTGGGAGTTTGACGTACTTTGGGGTTCCGCCCTGGTACGTCCCGAACTCGCCGCGCGTCTTGCGGGGTAAGGTGGCGTAACGTGATACAGGCAACCCGTCGTCCGTTGGCGTTCGGCGGGTTGCCTTTCACCAGGAAACGCCGACCCCGTGCGGTCGTGGGAAACGGTCGCCGCGAGAGAATAAGGAACAGCCGACATGGCATACGTGAAAACGGTTGAAGTGGAAGGCGAAGCGGGACGGATTGTCGTCAACCTGTCCGACGTCGATTCGTACGTTGAACGCGGGTACAAAATCATCGAAGGCACCGAAACGTCCGGCAAGGGTCCGAAGAATGACGGCAACGGAAACGTTCCCGTCGACGCACCCGCCGACGCGGACGACGCCCAGGCGGTGACGCGTGACGACGTCGACAAGATGAAGTCCGCCGACCTGGAAAAACTGGTCGCGGACAACAACCTGGACGTCGACCTGTCCGAACTGAAAAAGATTGGCGACAAGCGGGACGCCGTCGCCGACGCCCTGGGACTCTAACCAGGTAGCGGGATCGAAGGGGAAACGGAATGGCATTAGTGGTCGAAGACGGAACCGGACTTGCAAACGCCGATAGCTACCTTTCGGAAGCGGACGCGACAAGCTACATTACGACGCGTCTTCGCGCCACTAATGCCGACCGTGTCGCCTGGGAAGCGGCGACGTCAACCGAAGCGGAAGTGGCGTTGCGTGCGGCGACCGTTTGGTTGGATACGACGTTTCGGGAACGGTGGAAGGGTGTTCGTATAAACGAAACAATGTCCCTGGCGTGGCCGCGTTACAACGTGACCGACGAAGACGGTTACGCCTTGGATACCGACGCCGTTCCCCAGGTGGTGAAAAACGCGTGCGCCGAAATGGCGGCGCGTGCCATATCGGAAGACCTGTTCACGGATGAAACGACGCCGGGTGCAATCAAACGCACAATGGACAAGGTGGGACCATTGGAAACCGAAGTGGAATACGCCGGGTCCGCGTCGCAACAAAAGGCGTACACGAAGTCGGAAACCATGTTGCGCGGCGTACTGGAATTTTCCGCCGTAAACCGGCGCGTGGAAAGGGGTTGAACCGGTGACGGTACTTGACGACAAGTTGGTGCCGAAGGCTAAGGAACTGTTGACGAAGTTCGGGCGCACGGTGACGTACCGCACGAACGCGGCAACGTTCGATCCCGTCAATAGTACCCTGACCGGTGGTTCAATAACGAATACGTCCGTGTTGATCGTGCCGCCGTTTCCATTCGAACGAAGATTGATTGACAACGACAAAGTGGTGGAAGGGGACATGTTGACGTACATTGCGGCGAAAGACTCGCCCGTGACGCCCGCCCTGGAAGGCATTTTGATTGACGGTGCCCAGGAATGGCGCGTCGTTAGTGTCGACACGATATACACCGGCGACGAACTGGCGTTGTGGAAATTGCAACTAAGGGGCGGCGCACAGTGACGGACACCTTGGCAACAAACGTTGTTGAATTCAACCGGGTTGTGGAAAATGCGTTGACGCAAATTCCGGCGGACCTGGTCAAGACGGCAACGAAAAAAATTGCCCTGGAAGTGTTGCGCGGCGTCGTCATGTTGACGCCCGTTGACACGGGACGCGCGCGGGGAAATTGGCAAACGGAAATTGGCGTAATACCCGAAGGCGAACGTCAATCGCAAAACCCGGTCCAAGACGGCACCGCGATTCTTGCAACGTTGCAACCATTCCAAACCGTGTACCTGGCGAACAACGTTCCGTACATTCTGTACCTGGAACAAGGCACCGAAAAAATGGCACCGCGCGCAATGGTCGCACGTACGGTCGCGCGCCTGGCGCAAGGGTACGCGGGCGGGGGGAATATAGAGTGAGCGCAACGCTATACGTCGACGTGACGAAGGCAATTCGAACGAAGGTGCAATCGGACATTGTCACCGGACTTTCGTTGCCCGTTTCGTATGACAACGACAAGGGATTTGTCGCACCGGAAAACGCGGCCTGGTCGCGTGTTTCGATTGCCTTTGACGACGCGGGACGTGTCGACACGGGTTCACCTGGCGCGAACAGGCACCGCGTACAGGGAATGGTCATGGTGCAATTGTTCCACCCGTTAGCGGAAGGTATGAAGGAAGGATACACCAATGCCGACGGGGTGAAGGTTGCGTTTATTAGTGCCAACGTGGGCGGCGCGGTTTTCCGTACGCCGCAAGTTTTGAACGTGGGACGGGCGGGCAAGTGGTGGCAAATCAATGTCCTATGCCCTTTCTACATTGACGACGTCGCCAACTAACAAACGGAGGGTTTTTCGATGGGTGACGCAAACAGGGTACGACTTTCGTACGTGGAGGAAGTGACTTTCGGCGTTACGCCGTCGGCGAACCTGACGGACGTACGCCATACCGGGGAATCGTTGGGCCTGGACACGTCAACGGTGACGTCGTCGGAAATTCGTTCCGACCGTCAAATCGTGGACGTGGCGCGGTCGTCGATCCAAGGCGCGGGTGATATCAGTTTCGAAATGTCGTATGGCGCACACGACGACTTTTTCGAAGCGGGTTTGCAGTCCGCCGGGTGGTCGTCGCCAGTGACCGCCGGACCCGCCGCGACGTTTGCGGTGGTTGCCGGTTCGGGCGACTATCAGATAACGGACTCCGGTTCGGGGTTTGGTTCGTTCGTGGTCAACCAGTGGGTAAAGGTGTCAGGTTTTGCAACCGCCGCCAACAACGGTTACGGTAAGATTACCGCCGCCGCCGCCGGTGCAATCACGATCAAGGGCAACGGCAACGGCGTCAACGAGTCCGCCGGTGCAAGCGTTACCGTGGTAATGGGCGCGCAAATCGTAAACGGCACCACGGAAAAGTCGTTCAGTATCGAAAAACATTTCGAAGACCTGACGACAACGTACGAACTGTTGCAAGGCATGTCGGTTGACGCAATCAACCTTTCGGTTGTTGCCGACCAAATCATAACGGGTTCCGTTTCGTTCATGGGGAAAGACGCCCAGGGCGACACGTCGTCCGCCGGTACCGGGTACGTTGCCGCGCCGGATAACGAAGTAATGAATGCCGTGGACGACGTGACGCGAATCCTGGTCGACTATGCCGACTTTGCGTCAACGCAAATCACATTTGCGACCGTCAACAACCTTCGACCGAAAAACCAAATTGCCGAACTTGGACCGATCGACATTGGTTCGGGAACGTTCAACGTGACGGGTACGTTGCAAGCGTATTTCGAAGACAACACCGAAATGGATCAATACCGCAACTTCGACAATGTGTCCATTTCAATCGTGTTCGAAGACGGCGCGGGCAACGCGTATGTGATCGACCTCCCGCGCGGCAACTTCACGTCGGGCCGGTCGGTTGCGGGTGGTGTCAACACCGACGTAATCGCGGACATGGCGTTTGAAGCGTTCCGCGACCCGACGGAAGATATCACCATGCGCATTGCCAGGTTCGTAGGGTAAGGCGTGAAATGGGGCGTTTACACGCCCAGGAAGGGGTCCAGGTGGCGCGCACGCACGACTTTTCGCCGAATAGGGGTCATGGCACCCCTACGTCGAAACAGGCGTGTACGCGCATTGTTTCACATTTGCATGTTCCGCCGGTATGACCAGGTCGGCAATGGGTCGACCTGGTCGCCGGGGAAGGAAGGGAAACAACCATGACGGAAGACACGAAGAAAGCGGGCGGCGGTTTCAAACTGTCGGAACTTCGCACCGACGTTTCGAAATCTGAGGAAGGCGTTTGGTGCGACGTCGGCGAAGGGTTCGCAATCAAGGTTGCGCGAATCGGGCACCCGAAATACCAGGCGTATATTGCCAAACTGACCAAGCCGCACACACGGCAAATTCGCCGCCAGGGAATCGGCGCGCCGATACTCCGCGACATTCAACGGAAGGCGACGGCGAAATACCTGTTGCTCGATTGGCGCAACCTTCACGACGACGACGGGAACGAAATTCCGTATTCGGAAACGAAGGCGTTGGAACTGTTGTCGGACCCGCAATACGACGAATTTCTGGAACTCGTTTTGGAGTACGCGCAAGACACGGAAATATTCCGCGCCGAAGACGAAGCGGACGCGGAAAAAAACTAAGGTGCGTTGTTCGTTGGGAAATGGAATGGGGCGACCCGACCAAACTCAAGTTGTTAGAAAAAGCGCAACGCCTGGGCAAGCGGGTTCGTGCGTTGGAAGATCGCACGCAACTTCACGAAGACCTGGCGTTGGCGTGGGAATGTTTCTTGGACTTGAACCGGTGTCGGCAGTTGGGATACGTGACACCGCAACCCATACCGCTTTCAGAAGTCGTCGCGTGGTTAGACTTGCACGCGGTCGACGGTGACGAACAACGTGTGTGTTTTTCTAGATTGGTGGCGTGTGCAGACGCCGAAGCAATGGCGCACTTTACACGCGAAACCGAAAAGGAAATGGACCGCAAGTCGAAAGAGGTGACACCCGGTGGCAACGTTAGTAGTCGCAATCGACGCGTCGAAGGCAAAACGCGGCGCACGTGAATTCGAAAACGCCGGGCGTGGTATTCAAACGTCCGCCAGGCGAACCGCAAATGCGTTGAAGCAACCGCGCGACGCAATGAACGGTTTTGCGGCGAGTACCACGGGCGCGAAAGCGGGCGCGGGTGCCCTGGCGGCGTCGTTGAAACGCCTGGTCGCCATTGTCGGCGGGCTTGCCATTCTTCGCAAGACTGTTCGCACCATTGCAGAATTTCAAACGGCAATGGCAACTCTGCAAGGCGTGTTGCGCGCGACCAGTGAAGAAATGATGGAGTTGGAAAAGACCGCGCGGCGCATGGGCGCGACGACCGAATTCACCGCCGCCCAGGCGGCGGAAGGTTTGTTGTTGTTGGGTCGTGCCGGTTTTGAAACGCAAGAAACAATCGCGGCATTACCTGGCGTGCTTGACCTGGCAACCGCCGGTGCAATCGGGTTGGGCGAAGCGGCGGATATGACCGCGAAGACCCTTCGACAATTTGGATTGCAAGCCGACCAGGCGGGCCGCGTCGGGTCGACCCTGGTTGCGACGGCGAACCTCTCCAACACAAATATTTCGCAGTTGGGCGAAGCATTAAAAATGGTGGGTCCGCTTGCCGCACAAGTCGGAATGGACTTGGAAGAAACCGCCGCAATCCTGGGGTCACTCGCGGATCGTGGGTTGCAAGCGTCACTCGCGGGCACGCAACTTCGCGGCGTGTTGTCAATCCTGTTGGAAGACACCGAACGCAACCAAAAGGCATTCGCCAAATTGGGCGTCGAAATGTCGGAAGTTGATCCGACGACGCGAAGTCTGACCGACATTTTCCGGCTGTTGCGCGCACGCGGCATGGATGCCGCCGCCGCCGTCGAAATATTCGGACGGCGTAACGCGGTCGCGGCGTTGATACTGTCCGGCACCGTGAAGTCGACGAAGGAACTTGAACAGGCAATCCGCGACATGGACGAAGCGGCGAAGGAAAACGCCGAATTGATCCGCAACACGTTACAGGGCGATTTGAACAACCTCAAATCCGCATTCGACGAACTGATATTGGCAAGCGGGGATCGTGGGTTGGCGGGCGCGTTGCGCGGACTTGTCCAGGGCATGACCGCATTCGTGCGTTTGATTGCGGGCGTTGACGGTGCTATGAAGGACGCGTCGGTAGCAACCTGGTTGGTCGTTGCCGCTATGACTGCCCTCACCGCCGTACTGGTGAAATTGCTTGCCGTGAAGATCGTTGCCGGGTTGGTCATTCTCAAATCGACGTTGCTTGCCCTGGCGACCGTTGCGGCAACGGCGGCGACGGCACTTGCAACATTGTTGGGTCCGGCGTTGTTGGTGACTGCAAGTGCCGCCGCTAGTCTCGCGGTCGCCCTGTCGCCGTTGTTGGTCGTGGTCGCCGCCCTGGCGGTTGCGTTCGCCGCGTTCAACCTGGGCGAATGGTTGTATAACGACTTCCCGAAGGTACAGACGTTTTTCAACGAAGTTGTGGCAATCCTTGGTAAGTTCAAAACCGACGTCGTTTCAACGTGGGAATTTATGACGCGCGGTTTGGTACTGGCAATGGACAAGGGATTGACCGCAATGGCAAAGGCAATCGACAAGTTCATTGGCGGTAATACGTTCAAAAAACTTCGCTTGGGAATTGCCGCCCTGGGCGGTCCCGGTTCGAAGGAACTGGAACAGGCGGTTGCGGGTCGCGGCGGCATGCTTTCGTTCCTTTCCGGTGGCGCGTTCAAGGGTGTAGCAACCGAAGCGGAAAAAGAAATCGACCGCCTTACTAAAAAGGTGAATGCACTTCGGGAAGCGTTCAAAGCGGGCGGACGCGGCGCGCCCGACGAACAGGAAGTGTTGCGCGCGGAAATCGAATTGTGGGACAAGCGAATAAATCGCGCAAAATCATTCGCCGAACTCACCGACCTGATAGGTGCGAAAAATCGCGCCGGTCGTCGCCTTATTGATTTGAACACGCGCAACATTCAAAAGGACGTTCAAAACGACATAGACGCGCGCGAACGCGCCGGGGAAACGGCGGGTGGTTTCGGCGAATTCCTCAAAAACAAATTCGGCGGTGACAGTCAAATACACTTTTTCTTGCGCGATATCACGGGCGGATTGATTGACTTTGTGACCGAATTCGAAAACAAGATACCGAAGACGGTTGAAGGCACGGAAGAAATGGAAAACGCCCTGGCGAAAATGCGCGAAGAATTGAAAAAGCTACGCGAAGAGGAAGACCGCAACGCGCAAAAGGCAAAAATGTTGGGCGACGTATACAAAGGCGTGGGCAACGCAGTTGCCGACACGTTCGAACGCGCGGTGTTCGAAGCACAGTCCGCCCAGGACATGCTTGAAAGTATGTTGCGCGACATATCCCGAATCGCGTTCCGAATATTCGTCACGAATCAACTTGCCGGTGCAATCGCGGGCCTGGCACCGACGTTCGGAACAACCGGTGGTGCAACGACCGGAGGTGCGCCGGGTGGCGGTGATATCCAATCGCCGCAAACACAATTGAACACTTCGGCGTCGGCGGCGCGCATGGTAACGGGCGCGGTCGCGCCCATGACCACGGCACCGGCACCCGTCCAAGTTGTTCAGAATATCACGACGCCGGACGCAAACAGTTTCCGCCGGTCCAAATCCCAGGTCGCACGTGACGCACGCGACGTAATCAGGGGGACAATCTAGTGGGCTTTCACGACGTACAGTTTCCCGACGACATAGCATACGGGACACGCGGCGGACCTGGTTTCCGAACGGACGTTGTCGAAGTGGATTCGGGCGCGGAAGAAAGAACCGCCAGGTGGACGCACGCCAGACGGCGATACGACGTCGCGTACGGCACCAGGCGGCACGACCAGTTGTCAACTTTGATCGACTTCTATTACGCCAGAGAAGGTGCGGCGAATGGTTTTCGGTTCAAGGATTATCACGACTTCACAACCGCCGCCAATCACCGCGACGCGCCCACGGCAAACGATGAAATAATCGGAACGGGCGACGGCACGGAAACCGATTTTCAGTTGGTCAAACGATACACGTCCGGTTTCCAAACGTACGTCCGCACAATCGAAAAACCCGTGTTCGGTACGGTACTGGTTGCCCTGGACGGAACACCGCAAGGGTCGGGGTGGACGGTGGATACAACAACCGGCATTGTTTCGTTTTCGGTCGCGCCCGCGTTGAACGTGTCCGTATCCGCCGGTTGCGAATTCGACGTGCCGGTACGGTTCGAAGAAACAACCGACGAATGGTTGGCGTTGGATTATGACGACTACTCGTTTGGTTCCGCCGCGCCGGGCCTGGTGGAACTGGTCAACGAATCGCAAGACCAAGGGGACTTTTTTTACGGCGGCGCGTCGGTATTCACGATCACGCAAGACCATTCGTTGTCCATTGGACAGGGACGCGTCCAGACGTTCGACCCGCAGTCGTCCGGCCTGGATTTGATATTACCTGATTCAACGAACCTTCCAGGGGGCGGACCGTATTTCTACCTGGCGAACGTAAACGGTTCAAACGCATTGACGGTAAAAGACCACCTGGGCGCGACGGTTGGTACGTTGGCGGCGTCAAATACCGGAACCCTGGTTATATTGTCCGACGACGGCGCGGGAACAAAAACGTGGTACATGATGTAAAGGCGAACGCCGCATGGTAACGCGTGCAAAATTCTTCGGTGGTGCAAGCGAACAAACATTGTCGGGCAATGTCACCCTGGCATATGGTTCGGCGCGTGTACAGGTGTTGGACCCTGGCGGCAC
>Ga0272441_10005117_pt1 | contig 23111 bp, 16 predicted proteins | sample SSMProp6N_FD_193582 | JGI IMG/M metagenome (GOLD analysis project Ga0272441, IMG submission 193582) | Marine sediment archaeal communities from Little Sippewissett salt marsh, Falmouth, MA, United States - SSM-Prop-6N | ecosystem: Environmental > Aquatic > Marine > Wetlands > Sediment ...
GTCTGCGCCGCGACGGGAGCGTGGGTCCAGCCGGGGCTGCTGGCGGCGGGTCTGGCCTGCGCGGGCCCCGCGCTGGGCCGGACGGTCGGGCTCGTCCTGGACGGGCGGCCCCAGTCCGTGATCTTCACCATCCTCGCGGTCGAGGTCGCCTGTGCCGCCGCGGCCGCCGTGGCGCTCGTCCTGGAGTGGCGCGCCGGGCGGGGTTGACCCGGCCGGTCAGGGGACGGCGCCCAGGATCGGCTCGACCCGGCACAGCGGCTTGGCGAACACCATCTGCACGTCCCCGATGTAGCGCTCGGCGAATGCGCCCTCGCAGTAGGCGAGGTAGTACTCCCACATGCGGAGAAAGCGGTCGGGGAAGCCCAGGGCCCGGACCTCGTCCCGCCGCGCCAGGAACCGCTCGCGCCACAGCCGCAGCGTCGTCGCGTAGTGCGGCGTGATGTCCTCCATGTGGACCAGCCGCAAGTCCGTCGCCCGCGTCGCGGCCGCGCAGAGGCTCGTGACCGACGTCAGCGTGCTGCCCGGGAAGATGTACCGCTTGATCAGGTCCACGGTCCGCAGGTGCCGGGCGTAGAGCTGGTCGGCGATCGTGATCGCCTGGAGGGCCATCATCCCCTCGGGGACAAGCCGGTCGCTGCAGCAGCGGAAGAACGTGTCGAGATACTGCGGCCCGACGGCCTCGATCATCTCGATGGAGACGAGCTTGTCATACCGGCCGCGAAGGTCCCGATAGTCGTCGAGGCGCAGCTCGACGCGGTCGGCCAGTCCCGCGGCCGCGACGCGCTCGGCTGCCAAATCGTGCTGTTCCCGGGAGATGGTCGTCGTGGTCACGCGGCAGCCGTACTGCCGGGCGGCGTGGAGGGCGAACCCTCCCCACCCCGAGCCGATCTCCAGGACGTGGTCGTGTGGGGTGAGGCGGAGCTTTCGGCAGAGGCGGTCGTACTTGGCGAGGGAGGCCTCGGCGAGCGTCGCATCGGGCCGCTCGAAGACGCCGCACGAGTAGGTGAGCGTCTCGTCGAGGAACAGGCGGTAGAAGTCGTTGCCCAGGTCGTAGTGGGCGGCGATGTTGGCCCGGCTGCCGGCCTTGGTGTTCCGCCGCAGCCAGTGCCCCAGCCGCCGCGCGGGCGCGAGCAGTCGGGCCCATCCGCCCTCGACGTGCTCGAGCACGGCGCGGTTGCGGACCATGATCCGAACAACGCCCGGCAGGTCGTCGGCGGACCACTCGCCGGCCATGTACGCCTCGGCCGCGCCGAGGCTGCCCCGGTAGGCCACCGCGGAGAAGAAGCGCGGGCTGTGGACCGTGATCGTCACCGCGGGGGCCTGGGCGTCGGCTTCGCCGAACGTGTGGGCCTCGGCGCCCTCCACGAGCGTGACGGCACCCCACGCGAGGCGTTCGAGCTGGCGGAGGATCAGCGCGCGGGCCCAGCGGTCTCGACGCCGGGGCAGGGCGCTCGGCTCCGGGCGGGATTCCTCGGGCACGATGGATTGCGTCATGGCCGGTCCTCCATGGGCGGTTGTCGCTTGGACGGATGGACGTGGAACGGGGCCCCCTTCCACCACAGCCGCAGCGCCTGGAAATGGATGGCGGCGACGACCTTGACCGTCATCAGCGGATAGCGGGCCAGGGCGCGGGTCAGCTCCGCGCGGCAGAGCGACCGGCGCCGCAGGCCCATCGTCGCGTCGAAGACCTTCTCGCCGGCTTCGCGGTTCTCCATGTGCACCTGGAGGCGCCGGCCGGGCTCGAGGAACCGCCAGTCGTACGCCACGTCCATGCCCATGAAGGGCGAGACGTGGAAGTCTTTGGCGAAGCGGAACCGCCGCCACCGCGGATTGCGGGCCTCGTTCATCCCCTCGCCGCAGACGTAGCAGTGCTTCTCGCCCCAGGGCGTGTTGGTGATCTCCGCGACAACGGTCTCCACCCGCCGGCCGGGGGGGTCGTAGCAGTAGTAGAAACTGACCGGGTTGAAACAGTGCCCGAAGTACCGCAGGTGCGTCAGCAGGCGGACGGGCCCGGCGGGTCGGCGCCCGGTTTGCCGGGCGACCAGGTCCCTCGCGGCCTCGGCGAGGGGGACGGACGGGTCGCCGAAGTGGTCGGCCCGGCGAAGGGTGGCGAGGTTCGGCTTGCCCACAGACCAGAGCGGGTGATCGCGAAACACGAACGGCAGCTCGTCGAGGTCCAGAAACACCATGAACAGCGGGTAGCGGAAGCGATTGCGAATCGGCCGGAACCGGCGGTGGCGAACCCAGCCCTCATAGATCGCGCTGTGCATGCCTACAGTCCCCTGCCGAAGAACCGGCACGCGGCCAGGGCGCTGTTCACGCCGTCCTCGTGAAAGCCGTTGCCCCAGTATGCGCCGCAATAGTGCGTCCGGTTCACGCCGCTGATCTCTCCGTGCCGCTGCTGCGCCGCGACGGCCGCCGGGGTGAACACGGGGTGGGCGTAGACCATCGAGCGCAGCCGCTTCTCGGGCGCGATGTCCCCCGGGCGGTTGAGTGTCACACAGAACTCGACGGGCGCGTCGAGGCCCTGGAGGATGTTCATGTCGTACGTGACGGCCACCCGCCCCTGCGGCTCGGCGGGGATGTGGTAGTTCCAGCTCGCCCACACCTTCCGCCGCCGGGGCAGCAGCGAGGTGTCCGTGTGCAGCTCGGTGAGGTTCTCCTGGTAGCCGATCGCGCCGAGGACCTCGCCCTCGGCGGGCGTCGGGTCGGCCAGCATCGCCAGCGCCTGGTCGCTGTGCGTCGCGATCACGACGTGGTCGTACGTCTCGGCCTGGCCCTCCGCCGGGCGGACCTCCACGCCGTCGGCGCGGCGGCGGACGGACCGGACGGGGCACCGCAGGCGAATCCGGTCGCGGAAGCCGGCCGTCATCTCCTGAACGTAGCTCCGCGAGCCGCCCTTGACGACGAGCCATTGCGGCTGGCCGCGAACCTCCAGAAACCCGTGGTTGGTGAAGAACCGCACGAACAGCCGGGCCGGGAACCGCCGGAAGCCGGCCGGCTCGGCCGACCAGATCGCCGCGCCCATCGGCACGATGAAGTGCTCCACGAACTCGCGCGAGTAGCCCCGCCGATCCAGGTACTCCCCGAGCGTGATCTCGTCCGGGCCGTCCAGCAGCTCCGCCGATTCCCTGCGGAAGCGGGCGATGTCCCTCAGCATGCGCCAGAAGCCCGGCCGCACCAGGTTCCGCCGCTGCGCGAAGAGCGTCCCCAGCGTGCTGGGACGGTACTCCAGGCCCGTCCGCTCACACCGCACGCTGAAGGCCATGTTGCTGTCCTGCCACTCCACGCCCAGCCGGCGGAACAGCGTGACGAGGTTCGGGTACGTCTTCTCGTTGAAGACGATGAAACCGGTATCGACGGCGTACGTCCGCCCCCCCGCCTCGACGTCCACCGTGTGCGTGTGCCCGCCGACGTAGTCCTCCGCCTCGAAGACCGTCAGGTCGTGCTCCTCGTGCAGCAGGTACGCGGCCACGAGACCCGAGACGCCGGTGCCAATGATCGCGATTCGCATGCGGACGCCCTTCGCTCCTGTCGGTCTATTCAGGCGATGGTGGGGGCGGGGCGGGGTTCGTGCGGCCCTCGGCCAGGACCCTCGCGGAGACCGGCCGCAGGTCCCGAACGAGCCCCACCCAGGACAGCGCGACGAGAATGTAGTACGTCAGGTCGAGCTCCCACCAGTAGAAGCCCTGCCGCGCCGAGCCGGGATAGCGGTGATGGTTGTTGTGCCACCCCTCCCCGAAGGTCAGCAGGGCAAGGACCCAGTTGTTGCGGCTGCCGTCCGCCGTCTCGTACCGCCGCCGGCCGACCATGTGGTCCAGCGAGTTGATGGTGAACGTCGCGTGGTACAGCACGACGGTCGAGATCACGAAGCCCCAGATCACCATCTGCACGCCGTCGGTGCCCCAGGTCGGCGCGACGGCGCGGAGCGCCTCCCCGAGGCCGTAGAGTCCCCCGGCCGTCAGGACCGGCACGAGCATACTGAAGCGGTTGAGGAACCGCAGCTCGGGGTACCGGGCCCAGTCGCGGACACGGTCCATCTCGGTCGCGAAGTTCCTGGGCGTGGTCAGCCAGAGCACGTGGCTCCAGAGAAACCCGTGCTGAAGGGGCGAGTGGACGTCGTCCGGCGTGTCCGCGCAGCGGTGGTGCCGACGATGGTGCGACGCCCACCACAGGGCCCCGCGCTGGGCGGCCATGTTGCCCAGTACCGCCAGCACGAACTGCATCGCGCGGGAGGTTCGGAACGTTCGGTGGCTGAAGTAGCGGTGGTACCCGCCGGTGATGGCGAACATGCGGATCGCGTACATACCGACGGCCACGCCCACGGCCGCCCCGCTCCAGCCGACCCAGATAGGGGCGAGGCACAGCACGTGGAGCGACAGGAAGGGGACGATCCGCAGCCAGTCCACGCGATCCGGATCGGCCGAGACAAGCCCCGGCCGACCGGCCTCGGCGTCAAACCACCGCGCCACGGAAAGCACCACGTGGCTGTTCCTGATTGCCGTCCAGAATCTGCCCATCGTCGTTTCTTATCCGGCACGCGCCGCGGCACGGGGACGCCCACGGCGGAACACACGAATCGGCCGCAGGCCCGGCCTACCCGTTCAGCCGCCAGAGCTCGAAGTTCAGCACCGCCGCGAAGGACGTCCACGCGAGGTAGGGCACCATCAGCCAGCCCGCCGGGCGGGAGACCGGAAAGAACCACACCACGGTCAGCACGATCGCCCCCCACAGCGCCGCGATATCCACGAGGGCCAGGGCCGGGTTCCGGAGGCCGAAAAACAACGGCGTCCACGCGGCGTTCAGCGCCAATTGCACCGCGAACAGGGACAGGGCCGCCGCCCCCCCGCGGAAGCCGCGACGCCGCCACACGAGCCACGCCGCGATGCCCATGCAGGCATACAGGACCGTCCAGACCGGACCGAACAGCCACCCCGGCGGGGTGAAGGCCGGCTTGCGCAGCGCGCCGTACCAGCCGTCCCACAGGCCCGTGGCCGCGACATTGCCCAACGCCGCCGCGCCGTAGCAGGCGACCAGGAAGGCCACCAGCGCGAGCAGCTCCCGCATCCGGGACGATCCCGGCCGTGTCGCCTCGCTGTGCGTTGTTCGGGCTGCGTCAGCCATCGTTCCCGTTCCTTTCTTGACGGAAGGCGGGGTCGCGACGGAACCCCCGCGTCCGTCCCTCTACTATAGGCCGCCTGTTGGACGCAGACGAACACCCCACCCCGGGCGTGGGTCCGGCGGTGGCGTCGGGCAAGGGCCGATGGTACCTTGCGAGCGTCACGACCGCCGGAGTGAAAGGCGAGAACGCCATGGCCAACCCAAGGCATCCTGCTACAACGATCACCGTGGGGCCCGGCGGCGCGGACGTTTGCGGCTGCACCGGGCGGGCGATCCAGATCGCCCTCGACGCCGTCGCCTTTCGCGGGGGCGGCACGGTGCAGGTGGCGGCGGGCGAGTACGAGCTGCTCGACGCCGTTCGCCTGCGTCCGTACACGCGCCTGATCGGCGATCGCCGCGGGACGGTCCTCCGGCGCCGGGGCCCGGTCGCCTGGAGCGAGCTCGCCTGCGATGCGGACGTCGGCCAGGACCAGATCACGCCCACCCGTCCCGAGCGGTTCGCGCCCGGCATGGGCGTGCTGACGTGGGACGAGCGGCTCGGATGGAACGCGGGCAACCTGGTGACGGTGACGGACATCCGGGACGGCATGCTGCACCTGCACGACTACCTCACCGCCGACCGCCTCGCCGAAGACGCCGGCCGCGTGGTGAACCACTACCCGATGGTCCTCGGCTACGAATCGCCGAACGTGCACGTCGAGGGCTTCACGATCGACGCGGCGGTGGACGACCCCGACGGCGCGGTCGGCCCCCTGCGCACCGCCGCGGTGTACCTCTACCGCTGCCCCGACGCCTGCCTGCGCGGCCTGACGGTCCGCGGCAGCCCGGGGGACGGGATCTGCTTCGGCAAGACCTCGGTGCGGACGGTCGTGGAGGACTGCGAGGCCGCCCACAACGGCTGTCACGGCATCCACCCGGGCAGCCACTCGGCCCACTCGGCCGTGCGGCGCTGCCATATTCACCACAACGGATTCGACGGGCTGTACGTCTGCTGGGGCATCCACCACAGCGAGCTGGTCGACAACGACATCCATGACAACGGCCTGGTGGGCCTGCGAAGCGGGATCAGCATCGGCCACAAGGACACGGACAACCTCATCGCCCGCAACCGCATCTACCGCAACCGCAAGTACGGCGTCTGTTTCCGCGCGAAGACGGCCGCCAACGGCGCCCATCGCAACACGCTGCGCGGCAACGTGATCGAGGACAACGGCTCGGAGGCCGACGAGCTGGCGGAGGTCAAGGCGGCGCTCGAGCCGTGGGAGTCGATCGGCTGCGGCCTGCACGTCTCGCCCGTCACGCGGGATCTCGTCCTGGAGGACAACGTCCTTCGCGAGACCCGACGCGCCGAGCGGCGCCGGCAGCGGTACGGCGTCTGGCTGGCCGAGGGCGTCTCGAACGTCACGCTTCGCGGCAACACCATCGAGGGCCACCCCGACGGCGACCTCCGCGACGACGCCCGGGCCGTCGTACCCCCCGAGCCGGCCGGGGCCTGACGCGGACGGAAAGGCAAAAACATGAACACACGGTGGAGACTCCCACGGGTTGCGGGGTATTGCTCGGCGGCCGTCGCCGCGACGTGCCTCGCCGCGGCCGCACCGGCCCGAACGTACTTCGTCGATTACGAGGCAGGAGACGACGGGCACGCCGGCACGTCGGCCCAGGCGGCCTGGAAGCACTGCCCGGGCGACCCCGAGGCGGTTGGGGCCGCCAAGGCCGCCGCCCTCGCGCCGGGCGACCGCGTCCTGTTCAAGGGCGGCGTGCGCTACCGCGGGGCCGTCACGCTGAAGGCGTCGGGCACGGCCGCCGCGCCGATCGTGCTCGACGGCAACAGCGGGGGCACCTTCGGGCGCGGCCGGGCGATCCTCGACGGGTCGGCGCCGGTGACGGGCTGGAAGCGATGCGCGTCGGCGGCCGAGGCGCGGGGCAACCCCCGGTGGGCGAGCATCTACTACGCGGACGTGCCCGCCCCCGACAGTTGGCGCTCCCTGAACCTGTGCGACGCGGCCGGACCGATGCCCGTCGCCCAGTCGCCCAATCCCTCGGACCCGATGTTCCAGGAGCGCGTCGGCGAGTACTACCGGGTGGACGCGGAGCTCGCCTCCGACCTGCCCATGAAGGTGTACCCCGAGAAGGGCACGCACGTGAACAGCCGCCGTCCCCTGATCCACGTCGTCGCGCCGGGGCGCGGCTCGGCGGTCGTCAGCCCGGTGGTCGGCGGGGCGTTCTCCGTGGAGCTGGACCGGGCGGCGACGGTCGGGGAGGTCGGCATCTTCCTGCAGCCGCGGTACACGCCGGTCCGGCAGATGGAGGTCCGCGGCGACGGCAAGCTGCTGCACACGGCCACGCTGACACGGGACGCGGGCAAGATGGAGCGGTTCCGGCTGGTCCGGCCGGCGACGGTGCGCAAGTTCACCTTCACGTTTCTCTCGACGCACGGGGCGATCGAGCACGACTGGACGGCGATCCGCCAGGTCGGGGCCTTCACCGCGGACGGCACGAACGTCCTGGAAGCGTCGCCCACCATGCACCTGACCGATCCGAACGCCCTCACCGCCCGCAACGCGGATTACTACAGCGACATGATGCTCGCCCTGCACGGCGGGCACAACATGGTGCACTACCTCCGCATCACCGCGTTCGACCCGAAAACGCACCGCCTGTCCACGGAGTTCTTCGGGGACAAGACCTACCCGCAGACGCGCTACGCCCTGTTCAACTCGGTGAAGCTGATCGACGCGCCGGGCGAGTACAGCGTCGAGCCGACCGGCGAGGCGAAGGCCCGCCGCGTCTTCGTGATGCCCCGCGGCCGCGGCGATGGCCGGCCGGTCGGCCTGTCCCGTTCCGTTCATGGGCACGGGATCGCCCTGCGGGGGGCCGGCCACGTCCGCGTCCGGGGCTTCCGCATCGAGCGCCAGGGCGGGCGGCGCGCGGCGGGCCTGACGATGACGGGGCCCGCCCCGGACGTGCAGGTCCTGGACTGCGAGGTGACGAATGTGCGCGGCGGGGCGGCGATCGACGGCGTCAAGCTGCAGGGCGTGCGAATCGACGGCGCCCACGTCCACCACAACCCCGGCCACACCAAGGGCCTCGTGCTGCGCGACAGCAGCGACTGCGTGACCACCGGCTGCCGGTTCGTCAAGAACACCTCGACCGGCCTGGACTACTACAACGTCCACGGCGGGCGCGTGGCGGACAACCTCGTGACGGGCCACTTCGGCATGCACGCCAACGGGATCACGTTCTACCTCGGCTGCCGGGACCTGGTGATCGAGCGCAATCTCGTCCGCGAGGGAAACGTCTGCCTGACCATCCAGCAGGCGGAGAACGTCGTCATCCGCAACAACGTCTTCGACGGCGGCGGCCGGAGCATGGCCGTGGGAATCTGGACGGCCACGCCGCTGCGGAACGTCCGCTTCTACCACAACGCCATGATCCGCAGCGACCGGCGGCAGAGCTGGGCGGTCGGGCTGTTCTCGAACAACGGCGGGCCCGAGGGGCTTCTCGTGCGGAACAACATCATCGACGGGCGGGCCGGCACGCTGCCCGGCCAGTTCAGCCACAACCTCTACACTCGCCTCGGCGAGGGACAGACGGAGAAGGACCTGGGCCCCGGCGAGTCCTACGTGCCGGACCTCCGCAAGATCATGCGAGACCCGGCCGGGGGAGACTACCGCCTGCGGGCAGGCAGCCCGGCGACCGACCGGGGAACCGACCTGGGCGTTCTCGACGATTTGAGCGGCGCAAAGCGCCCGCAGGGCGCCGCGCCGGACATCGGCCCCCACGAGCTCGGTGCCCGGCCGGTCGACTGACCGCGGCGGCGAATGCCCTGGGGGCGGGCGGGTGTGTGAGCGTTCTTGGGGAGAACTGCCCTTGCGCGTCCGGATGCTGGCACCGGCAAGACACCCATGCCACTTCTATGTCGTCCCCCTCCCGCCCCCGCCGACCCCGCGTCGGCGGAGCGAGTCGTTGACGAACTACCCCCGCAACGAAAAAGGTTCCTGACACCTTTTCCGCCTCTGACACCTTCTGCGTCTCAGATGCGTCTGCGGCGGAGGAGCACGACGGCGGCGCCGAGGACGAGCAGGGACAGGCTCGCGGGCTCGGGCGTCATGAGGAAGGGGGAAAGGCTGTCCATCGTCACGGTGATCGTGTCCAACGCGGTGTCGATCTGGGCGTCGAGCAGCTCCCACTCCCAGACGTCCCCGTCGAAGTGCCAGAGCTGGAGGTCCTCTTCCTGGACCCCGGGCGGCAGGAGAGCCTCGTCGTACCAGAACGTCAGCGTCACGGTGTCGAACTCGCCGTCGAACTCCACGTCCCAGACCTCAAGGATGGTGTTGAGGTCCAACAGCTCGGGCTCGGGCTCGTCCACGTCGTTGTAGCCCCACTGGATGTCCTCGCCCGGGTCGGTCACCGTCGCGCCGACGAACAGCGTGCCGCCGGTCGTGACGCCCTGGAAGGCGTAGTTGACGCCCCCGGTATTGCCGGCCCCGCCGTTGGCGCTGCCCGAGGGGTCGCCGAGGGGCACCTCCTCGCCGGTCGTGCTGCCGGCGACCAGGTCCGTCGTGTCCTCGAAGTGGAACGTCAGCGTGTTGGAGCAGTCGGCGATCGCGTTGGCACCCTCGACGTTGGCGTGCAGCTCGGTGTAGACGTAGACCGTCTCGCCCGGATTCACGCGGAACGTGGTGTTCCCGTCCAGCACCGCCCCGTAGGAGTCGATCCCCAGCTCAATCTCCGCGGGGGGAGGATTCACCACCGGGTAGCCGTTCCACTCCGACTTCTGTATCACCCCGAACTCGCCCGCGAGTGTGGGCCAGTCGGCATAGAACTCGAACCCCGAGGAGTCCACGACCGTGATAAACGCCGAGATGTACGCATCCCCGTCGCCGAAGTCGATACTGCCGCTCAGCGACGCCTGGATCGTCAGGGGATGCAGGTCGGTGGGCAGGCCCTCGCCCTCCCAGGTGTACGCCTCGATCCCGATGACCCGGTTGTAGCAGTGGGCGACCCCGCCGTCGGCGGTCGTCTGCCCGGAGGCGGTGAAGACCGGCGTCATGCCAAGCTCCCCGTGCGACGAACCGGCCGCGCGGGGGTCCGACACCTCCGAGGATACCTCCGTCCAGTGCTTGCCGCCGTTCTCGTCGATCTGGTAGGGCGTGCCCCCGATGCTCGAATTGGTCTCGACGCCCCACTCGTCTTCCAGCGGCGGCCAGATGAAGTAGTCGCCCCGGGCCCCGCCCGCAAACGCCACCGACAGGACCGCCACCGCCAAGGCTCATCGTTTTCGCATCGTCGTCCTCCTGAGGATCATGGACACAACGTCCACTGCGGGCTTGCCTGCGCGCAGCCCACCAATCGCAAGCGTTGCCCAGGCTGTACCGTCTCCGACCTGCCTCCGGCCGACGACCGCCATCGGCCATGATGAAATCCTATCATAATTACACGACTATTCAAGACATTTCTCCCATCGGAGATGGGCCGTTTTCTTGCTCTCGTCCATGCCTCGACTCGACGGCTCTGGGTTGCCAGCGGTCCCCCCGCGTGTACTATGGGGGGGCCGGGGCCGGCCTGGGCGCGCCGCGATCCCGCGTATGGAGATTTGCCGATGTGGATCTTGGACTTGGCAACGACGGTATCGGGCGGGCAGGGGGCGCGGACGGCGGGCATCCGTCTCGTGGTGGCGGTTGGGGTCCTGCTGGGCCTGACCGCCCCTCACCGGGGGGCGGCCGCGGACGTCTCGCCGGACACCCTGGGCTTCGAGGAGATCGTCTTCGTCAAGCGCAAGCCGTACTCCTCGAACCACTACTACACGGACATCAACAACGGCACGAGCGCCGACCGGTTCGTCCCGGCCAACGGCATCTACGTGTACAACCTGCGCACCGGGCGGGAGCGGCCGGTGGTCACGGCCGCCCAGATGCCCGGCGGGAAAGGCTTCCTCGGCAAGATCAGCCTGTCCTTCGACGCCCGGAAGGTCGTGTTCGACTTCCGCGAGCACCCCGGCGCGGGCTTCCGCGTTTGGGAGGTCGGGATCGACGGCCAGGGGCTGCGGCAGGTCTCGATGCCCCCGCCCGACGAAGCGGCCAAGGCGGCCCGCTGGGGCCGGCGGTGGCACACGGACGACGTCCATCCCTGCTACCTGCCCAGCGGGAAGATCATCTTCTCCTCCACCCGCAGCGAGCACACCGTGCTGTGCGGCGGCTCGGCCGGCCTGGCCGCCCCCACGCTGCACCGCATGGACCCCGACGGGGCAAACATCGAGCCGCTCTCGTGCAGCCTGGTCAGCGAGTTCTGCCCCGTGGTCCTCAACGACGGGCGCATCCTGTACCACCGCTGGGAGTACATCGACAAGGGCGCTCGCGTCGCCAAGACGCTCTGGACCATGCTCGCCGACGGCAGCCGGAGCCAGGAAGTCTACGGCCTGGCGGACGACACGACGACGGTGTACATGTACCCCCAGCCCCTTCCCGCCGACGACGGGCGGTTCGTCTGCGTCGGCACGTGCCACTACCCCCAGGGCGGGTGTCTCGGGGCCGTCCTGCTGGTCAACAGCCGGCACGACAACCGCGAGCGGGGCCTCGACCCGGACGAGAAGGGCTACGACCAGTGGGACCACAGCTCTTCCGTCGTCAACCTCACGCCCCACGTGTTCGTCGAGCGCCGCACGGAGCCCGGCTGGCACTTCCGCACGAAGGACGGGCGCTACAAACACGACCGCAACGGCCAGAGCGGCCACCTGTACACGCACCCCTGGCCCGTCAGCGACACGCAGTTCCTCGTCTCCTACAAGGTCAAGCCCACCGACCACTACAAGAACGTCCCCAACGCCTACGCCCTGTACCTGCTGGACGCCAACGGCACGCACACGCCGATCCACCGGGACGAGGCGCTGTCCTGCTGGCACGCGACGCCGCTGGTCCCCCGGCCCGTGCCGCCCACGATCCACTCCACCCGCGAGCCGGCCCTGGCGAGGCGGGGCAAGGCCCTGTGCGTCCTGACGCAGGTCCACCAGGGCATGAGCGGCGTCCGGCGGGGGGAGGTCAAGTGGCTCCGCGTCAACGAGGCCCTGCCGCGCTACTGGGCCACCGGGCGAAGGTGGCGCCCGGGTCTGAGCAGCTCCGGCTGGAAGGCCGCCCTCTGGCCCCGCGTGCAGTGGGGGGTCGTCCCCGTCGAGCCGGACGGGTCCGCCTGCTTCGAGGTCCCCGCGGACCGGAACCTCTTCTTCCAGGCCCTGGACGCGAACTTCCGGGAGATCCAGCGCGAGCGGACGTACGTCAACTACCGACCCGGCGAGGTCCGCGCGTGCACCGGCTGCCACGGCGACTCCGGGCGGTCCATGCAGCCGGCCACCGGCTACACGCCCCAGGCGCTGCAGCGCCCCCCGAGCACCCCCCAGCCCCAGCCGTGCGATCGCAAGGACAACGGCGGCGACGGGCTCGCCGGGCAGGTCATCCACTACCCCACGGACGTCCAGCCGATCCTCGACGCCAAGTGTGTCTCGTGCCACGGCGCGAAGGACCCGGACGGCGGGCTCGTGCTGACCGGCGAGGTAACCACGAACTACTGCGCGTCGTACGAGCAGCTCGCCTCGAAGCAATTGGCCGGCCCGATCATCCCGGAGTTCACCTCCTTCCGCCAGGGCGACCGGGGCAACTACAACGGCGCGTACCTGCCGCCCAAGAGCCTCGGCTGCTACCGGAGCGTGCTGATCGACGTGCTCACGAAGCGGGCCCACCCCAAGAACGCCAAGGACGACCACACCCGGATGCTCACCGACCGGGAGATGATGGTCCTCAGCCGCTGGGTGGACACGAACTACCAGTACTACGGAAGCTACTACGGGCGGCGCCACTCGCGGTGGGCAAAGGCGGACCCGAAGGACCCCGCGTACGCCCCGGCCGACTTCCGGCGCAAGCCGACCTTCGCCGAGGCGATCCACAACCGCGCGCCGAAATGGCACAAGTAGACCGGGCCCGTCGCGGCGGCGGGCGCGGTCGCCGGCGAACGGGCGGACATCGATGGAAGGGGCATGCGATGAGCAGGCAGACCACGCGGCGGGCGTTTCTGAAGGCCTCGGCGGCGGCAGCGGGCGTGCTGATCCTGCCCGACAGCCGGTCGGCGCGGTGCTATGCGGCCAACGACAAGCCGCACCTCGCCCACGTCGGCTGCGGCGGGCGCGGGGCGCTGCTGTTCGACCGGTTCGCGGGACAGACGACGGTCGTCGCCCTGTGCGACGTCAACGACGCCAAGGCCGCCAAACGCTACCGCCAGTTCCCCAAGGCGCCGAAGTTCAAGGACTTCCGCGTCATGCTGGACAAGGCGGGCAAGGACATCGACGCCGTGGTGGTCGCCACGCCGGACCACGCGCACGCGGTGATCTCCGCGGCGGCCATCCGGGCCGGCAAGCACGTCTACACGGAGAAGCCCCTCACGCGGACCGTCGGCGAGTCCCGCGTGCTCCGCGCGCTGGCGAGCAAGCACAAGGTGGCCACCTCCATGGGCAACCAGGGCACGGGGGCGGGTCCGTACCGCCGGGCCCTCGAGCTGATCCAGGCCGGGAAAATCGGGCGGGTGAAGGAAGTCCACGTCTGGTGCGAGGGCCCCGGGCCCCGGCGGCTCGAGCCGCCCACCGAGACGCAGAAGGTTCCGCCGTACCTGTCCTGGGACCTCTGGCTGGGCCCGGCCCGGTTCCGCCCGTTCCACATCCGCTGGACGGGCTGGCACCACTGGCGGGATTTCGGCACGGGCAACCTGGGCAACTGGGCGTCGCACTCGGCGAACCTGGCCTTCCGGGCACTGAAGGTGGACACGCTGTGGACCGCCGACCCGAAGAACAAGCCGATCGTGAAGGTCCAGGCCACGCCGGCCGCCGTCAGCACGGTGGCGTTTCCGCACTATGAGCGGGCGCGGTGGGAGATCCCCGCGCGCGGCGACCTGCCGCCCATCGCCTTCACCTGGTGCCGCGGGCACGACCCCGAGGGCCGCAAACGCATCGAGGACGTCCTGGGCCGCAAGCTCGATTGGGGCGACGCGGGCGCGAAGCGTTGGGCCGACTTCGCCGGCTGCCTGCTCGTCGGGACCGAGGGGACGATCTACTCCACCGGCCACAACGCCACCTTCACGTTCCTGGAGGCCGACAAGTTCAAGGACGTCCAGCGCAGCCGCCCGGAGACCGTCGACGCCTCGCGCGGGCACTTCACGGACTGGCTGATCGCGTGCAAGGGCGGCAAGCCGGCGTGGGCGAGCTTCGACTACGCCTCGAAGCTGAACGAGTTCCTCCAGATTGCCAACATCGCCACGCAGATGCCCGACAAGACGCTCGAATACGACCCCCGGGCCGGCCGGATCGTCAACCACCCCGCCGCCGACGCCCTGATCTCCCCCCCCTACCGCAAGGGCTGGTCGCTGTGAGAACTGCGAGAGACTGCCCGTGACCGATCGGACGTCACCGCAGCATGACGCGGTCGTGTCAATTGACCGGTGGCTGCCGGACGAGTCCTCTTACGAGAACGGGTACTACCCCGAGGGCGCCCGCGAGAAGGCCGTGTACTTCTCGCCCGATGACGTGGGGGGGCTGCCGCTTCGCCCCGGATGGCGTTACCTGTTCAAGAAGTCGCGAAACTGGGCGCCGTGGCAGTTCTGGATGGAGATCATCGCGTACCGCGTGGGCCAGGTCATCGACGTCACCGTCCCGCCCGCATACGTCGGCATGCGACATGGGGAAGGCCCGGGCGAGGAGACGTACGGCGCGCTGATTGAATGGTTTTACGGCGACGACGAGCGCTATATCGAGGGCTCTCGCCTGGTTGCGCCGCTTACGTCCGGGTTCGACTACAAGGTCGGCAGGCCGCACGATCTGCTGACTTTGCTCGACACCCCTCTCCTGACGACGGGGCCGAATGCCGACAAGAACCGGCGCGACCTGATCCTCCATTGGGCCCGGGTCCTGACGTTTGACACGTTGATCGGCAACGTCGACCGGCATCCGGACAACTGGGGCGTGGTCTTGTCTCGGGATGTTGCCGGGGCGTTCGTCCGTCTTCGCATGTCCCCGGCCTTCGACAACGGAACGGCCCTCTCCTACGAGCAGCCCGAGGGACACTTCGACCGCTTTGCCGATCCCGACTACGTGACGCGCTATCTCACGCGCCCCAAGAAGGCCAGGCATCACATGGAATGGGGGGGCGCTGAGCGGGCAGACTTGGACTTTTTCCAGTTCATGCGGCGGTTCGTGTGCGAGTTTCCTGAAACGAGGGCCGAGGTCCTTCGGCGCACGCGGTTCACCGGCCCGGACCTCAGGGCAGTGACAGAGCCCCTGGTGGGCATTCCCTGTGCGAGCGGGTCCCGTTTGACACGCAAGCGCCTAGACTTTACAGTCGAGTTGATGTTGCGGCGGAGGGATCTGCTCCTGACCGCTTTGGGCGAGGGATGAACTACATCGAGCACATTGTAGAGCCGGAGCGTCTGCTCCTGTCCTGGCAGGCCCGCGAGGGTCATGACAGGCGCCGCCATTTCGTTGCGGAGCTGCGGCGGTCGGGCAGCGACGCCGATCTGATCTACTTGCCGGACAGCCCGGACTACCGGGAGGCGAAGGCAAAGGGGTTCGAGGGCGAATACCCCGGGCTGCCTGCCGATCGCGACCATCGTGCGGTACTGCCGATCTTCATGAGGAGGCTGCCGCCTCGATACCGCGCGGACTTCGACGCGTTCCTCGAGGCCATTCGCATCCGCCCCGGAACGGCGGTCTCCGATCTCGGCCTTCTCGGCTATGCCGGCGCGAGGCTGCCGGGCGACGATTTCTGCCTCATCCATCCCTTCGACGGAGCCGCCCCTCCCTTCGAGTTCCTTCTGCCCTTGACGGGCTATCACTACTACCAGGAAGGCGTGCCGTACGAGAGCATCCGCATCGGCATGCCGGCTCGCTTCGAGCTGGAGCCGGACAACCTGCACGACCCCGATGCGGTCCGCGCCATCCTCCCCGATGTCTCGGATACCACGGCAGGCTACGTATGCCGCGGCCTGCTGCCACAGTTCCGCAAGTGGCTTCTCGGCGGGCTGGACGTTCGGGCAACCGTCGAACGCAAGAACGGGCCCGGCGACAACCCGCAGGTATACCTCTTCGTGGCCGTCCGTGTAGGCAACCGGTCCTCCCGTACGTCAAGCGGCGCGGTGGCTGCGACCCGCTGATCTGCCCACGGCGAAATCGCGCAGCAAGGTAAGGAGATGGTCGGCATGACTCGTTCCTTTGTCTTGATCGCCGTCGCCGTGTCGAGTTGTGCCCCGATCGCCCGGGGCGGGGAGGAGATCCCGGCGCATCGGCTGCGGGAGATCGTGGCGGCCGCGCCGGAAAAACCGCGGGTCGCGCCGAAGAAGGCCCGCCGCGTGCTGATCTTCGTCACGCCGGCCCACCTCATGCCGAAGGACCCGCACAAGGGGTACTGCATTCCGTACGGCACGGCCGCGTTCCGGGCGCTGGGCACGAAGAGCGGCGCGTACGAGCCCGTCGTCAGCGACGACTTGGCCGAGCTCCTGCCGGACCGGATCGGCCGGTTCGACGCGATCGTGCTCAACAACACGTCGGGGGCGTGGATCACGCCCACGGACACGAACATGGCCCTGCGGGCGTTCTGCCGGCTGGGCAACGCCAGGCACGAGGTCGAAGACGCCCTGCGGAAGGCGTTCCTGGGCTACGTCCGCGGCGGCGGCGGGCTGGTCGTCGTCCACTACGCCGTCGCGGGCAACCGCCACTGGCCGGAGTTCCGCACGCTGGTGGGCGGGACGTTCATCGGCCATCCGTGGAACGAGGAGATCGGCGTGATCGTCGAGGAGCCCGATCACCCCCTCACGGCCGCGTTCGGCGGGAAGGACTTCCGCGTCGCCGACGAGATCTACGAGTACGGCCCGCCGTACGACCGGTCGGCGGTCCGCGTGCTGCTGTCGCTGGACCCCGGCCGGACGAACATGGGCGTGCGGTGGATCCACCGCAAGGACCGCGACTGGGCGCTGGCGTGGGTCAAGGCGTACGGCCGGGGGCGGGTGTTCAACACGTCGTTCGGCCACCGGGCGGCGATCTACGCCGACCCGCGCGTCCTGCGGTTCTACCTGGACGCGATCCAGTGGGCGGCGGGCGACCTCGACGCCCCGTCCGAGCCCCGAGCCGGCCGGCCCACTCGCCCCGAGCCCGGGACCGACCCCGCGCCGGGGCTCGAGGGGTTCGTGAGCCTCTTCAACGGGCGGGACCTGGCCGGCTGGAGCGGCGACCCGAACATCTGGTCCGTCCAGGACGGGGCGATCACCGGGCGGACCACGCCGGACGTCCGCGTGCAGGAGAACACGTTCCTGGTCTGGAAGGACGAGGTCGAGAACTTCGAGCTGCACGCGAAGTTCCGCCTGGAGGGGGGCAACTCGGGGATCTACTACCGCTCCCGCAAGCGCCGCCCGGGACAGAAGGGCGAGGCGCTGGTCGGCCCGCAGGCGGACTTCTCCGCCGACGGGCGATGGACCGGGGAGATCATGGAGTTCACGCTCCGGGGCGAGCTGGCCCGGTGCGGGCAGGACGTGACGATCGACGAGAAGGGCGCCCGCACGGTCAAGCCCCTCGGCGACCCCGAGAAGCTACTGGCGAAGATCGACCTTCGCCGATGGAACGCCTACCACGTCGTGGCGCGCGGCGGGAAAGTGACACTGCGCATCAACGGCACGGTCCTGTCCCGCCTCGACGACCGGGACCCCAAGCGTCCGCAGCGCGGCTGGCTGGGCGTCCAGGTGCACCGCGGCCCGCCCATGCGGGTCCAGTTCAAGGACCTCTACCTGCGTCGGCTGTGACGGACCGGAACTTGGCGAGCCCCCGCGCGGCCGGGCGCGGTCCTGCCCGACGTGTCAGTTCTCGCTGTAGGTCGAGGAGAGAATGCCAAGCCGGGGCGGTCCGCCGGTCATGCCGGGAACGCCGTTGGGGAACCGGGACCGGTCGATCGTGAGCTCCGCGTTGTTCTTGAAGGTCAGACCCGCGTCGCCGAGGGCGATGATACTGCCGTAGATCGTGCCGGCCAGGTTGTTCTTCGTGACGATCTGATCGGCGGCCATGGTCCCGCCGATCGACGAGAAGTTGTTCTTGAACTCCAGCTTGAACCCGGGCAGCAGGAAGGCCGCGCCGCCCATCTGGCGGAGCTCGCTGAACTCCGGGGTGTCCGGCAGCTCGTCCAGCCCCTTTGCGGTCAGGTTGTTCTTGAAGTAGACGTTGTGGGTCGAGGGCGACGCCCCCGGGCCCGGGTCCTCGGAGACCACCACGGCAGTGAGGTCGACGTTGTTCTTGAAGTAGACGACGTTCGGCGCCTCGATGTACATCACGCCCAGAATGGTCACTCCATTCCCGAACTCCGGGTTCGTCCCCGCCTTGATTCGGATGTTGGTGAACGTCCCGCTCGACGTGTCCGTGCTGGCGTCGACGATGTTCGTCGCGAACGGCTCGTAGATCGAGCCGTCGATCTCCGGGGGCTCCGGCACGTCACCGGTCTGGACCTGCCCGTTGACGGTGGCGCCGATGGCCACGGCCGCACTGGCCTCATGCGTCACGTCGCCGGCGATATAGCCGCTGCCGATACTGATCGCGACCCCGTTCTCCACGGCGCACGCCACGGAAGCCTCCGCGTCGTTGCTGGCGCCCACGTAGTCGAAGTTGTTCCCGATGGAGATGGGGCCCTTGGCGTACATGCCGGACCCGAACAGCCCGCCCGAGACAAGACCCGCCTCGATGCTGACCGACCGCGTGATCGCCGAGCCCAACCCGCCGGCGGGCGTGGCCGTGCCCACCACGGTCAGGCGAACCTGCGTGCCCTCGGAGACCGCGATCGAGGCCGTGAAGCTCGACTCGGGCTCCAGCGAGATCGCCGGAATCGTGACGGTGTTGCCGTCGTAGGCCACAGACTGCCCCCCCAGGCTCGTCGTGCCGTTCAGCCGGCCGCCCAGAACGGAGGCCAGGGAGCTCAGCACGGCCTGCCCGGAGGAGGCGTCCGCGATCGTGCTGGAGGAAAGGTGGTGGGCGTAGAAGGCCAGCCCGCTCTCCGCGGCCCGTTCGGCCTTGGCCATCAGCAGGAGGTTCCGGCTGGATTGCAGGTGTAACTGCGTCGTCGTGGTAATGGCGACCGCCAGCGTGACAAAGACGGTCAGGAACGCCAACGCCACGACCAGGACGGCGCCCGCGCGTCGCCTGTGCCGCGGCCCTCGGTGACCTGTTGGCCACTTCTCATACGTCGATCCCATGACAGACCCCAGGTGTGCCGTGAACACACAGTATATGGACGCAGCCCCCGCCCGGGCCAAGTTCCCCGGAGGCGCTACGTTAACTCTCCACATGAGGAGCGTACGATTCGCCCGCCCGAGGCGGCGCGTCGGAACCGACGAGGAGCGTGGATTCTCGCAGAAAAGAATAGGGAATGCCGGCTCGCCAGGCCGGCTGCCGCGACGGGCGGGCCCTCTTGCTCCCGAAGCTACTCGGCCAACGTCTGGCGCCGGGGTGCGAAGGGCTCCGCTTTCGTTCGGAGGGCGACGGAACAGGCCCCGGCCACCGCGAACAGCAGCAGGAAGTAGTAGAACGTCGGGCCGTAGGCCTTGGCCACGTCGGCGAGGCGCTCGCCGGCGGCGGCGTCCGCGCCGAACAGGCGCCCGACGCCGGCCAGCAGCTCCCCCCGCACCAGCCAGTGGAGCAGCCCGGCCCCCGCCAGCATCACCAGCGACGCGATGCGCGTCCCCCGGCCCGTCCGGCCGAACGCGACCGCCTGCCAGACCGCCACGCCCGCCGGCAGCAGGACGGCTGCGTGGTGGTTCCACGTGCGCTGGTTCAGCAGCATCATCCCGAGCAGCACCAGCGTGTAGTGCAGGGCGCGGCGGCCGTCGTCACGCGGCAGCGTCCGCCAGCCGATCGCCCACGCCGCCACCGCAACCAGGAGGACCTGCCCCGCCCGCAGGACCCACCGGGTCGCGGCGTCCGGCAGGGCGGCCAGCGTGATCCACCCGTGCTTGCGCCCGAGGTACCGCGGGTCGTCGTCCGGGCCCCAGTAGATATCCCCGTTCTTGCCGGCCAGGAAGTACCGGCTGACCACGCCGGACATCGACTGGTTGATGTGCTCGGGATACCACGAGCCCTTCGCCAACCCCGGGGCGATCATGTTGCGATACCACGTGCCCGCCAGCGTGCCGTAGCGGCCCGGGCCCAGCGCCGCCGCCGGCACGACGACGGCCAGCAGGACGAACGACCCCACCGTCGACGCCAGCAGCCGCCAGTTCCGCTGGTACAGCCAGTACACGCAGAACAGCGCGGGGGTCATCTTCAGGCAGATCGCCGCCGCCAGCGGGAGCCCGGCCAGCACGTCCCGCCCCCGGCGGAACAGCCACAAGTGCCCCACCACCGCCGCCAGGACGAACACGTTGGTGTTGCCGTGGCGAATGTCGCCGACCAGCCCCATCGCCGTCCACAGCACCCCCAACAGGACGACCCAGTCCGCGACCCGCCGCTCGCCGTGACCCGCCAGGCGCGCCGCCATCAGCACCGCCGCCGCCAGGGCCGCCAGCTTCAGCACGTTGTACGCCAGCGCCGCCCACGGCGCGGACAGGTAGCCGAACGGCGTCAGGAGGAGCACGGTGGCCGGCATGTTCGGGTGCATCCAGACGATGCCCCGCAGCTCGGGGCTCTCGGCCGCCGAGGCCGGGCGGGTGTCCACCTTCGTGTAGTCTTCCGGGACGAAGGCGTAGATGTTCCGCCCTTCCCAGAGCTGGCGCACCGCGCATCGCCAGCGCCCGATCGCGCCCTTGTGCCCGGCCGGGCGGTTCTCGCCCATCGCCCGCCCCAGCGCGGGCGTCCAGTCCGGGTGCTTTCGGTCGAACTTCTCGGCCTTCCGCAGGGCCTTGACCGTGCCGGACTGGAACTGCACGACGGACACCACGAACACCGCGGTCACGAGGACGTACGCGGCGGCGCGCAGCGCGCGGACCCGCCGCCGCCCGGCCGGGTCGTCCGGCTCGGGCGAACGATACGGCAGTGCCCATTCCTTCCTGCCCATGGGGGCCACACTCTACCGGGGACGCCGCCGCTTCGCCAGCCGTCAAGAGCGTGACGCGGACATTGGCTGCGCGTTCGGATCGTTCTGCGACCGAGACGCCCGCAGGATTCGGATGCAGGGCCGGGACGGCCCTGCGACGCACGGGCGAGACGCCCGTGCCACGGGAGGCGCGCGGCGGGCTTGCGGGGCGGCGGGGCGGGAAGTAGACTCCCGCTCGGGCTCGGCGGCGTCCGCCGGGCCGCCCGTTCGCTGCGGTCCCTCTCCAGCCAAGGGAGACGAGCATGACCACCGAGCCCGGCGCTGCCCCTGCCCTGCCCGCCAGTCCGCACCCGGCCCTGACGGTCCGCCTGTCGATCATGCAGTTCCTGCAATGGGGCATGTTCGGCCTGTGGATCCCCCTGGCGGGCGTGTTCATCCTGGCGACGCCGGGCGAGGGGGGGCTGGGCTTCAGCCAGGTGCAGCTCGGGTGGATCATGGGCATCTCCGGGTCGATCGGCGCGCTGGCCGCCCCGTTCCTCGCCGGGCAGATCGCGGATCGCTACTGCAACACCGAGCGTCTCATGGCCGTGCTGCTCGTCCTGGGCGGGGCGGTCTGGTGGGTGATGAGCGAGCAGCAGGCGTCCCCGCTCTGGCCCGCGCTGGTGCTGTCGGGGCCGCAGCATCGGTTCGCCGTCTGGCTGGCCCTGGCCGTCACGGCCAGCCTGTGCCTGGCGCCCACGGGGGCGCTGAGCAACTCGCTTTCCTTCGCCCAGATGCGCGACCCCTCTCGGCAGTTCCCGATCGTCCGCGTGTGGGGGACGATCGGCTGGATCGTCGCGGGGTGGGTCTTCTCGTGGGTCTGGCTCCAGCGCAACCTCGTGCCCGGCTGGATGCCGCCCTTCCTCGTCGGGACGAAGTTCCCCGACGCGACCGACCGGATGCTCGACGCCCTCAAGGCCGCGGCCGTGTGCGCGTGGGTCTACGCCGCCTACTGCCTCACGCTGCCCAAGACCCCGCCGCGGCGGGAGTCGGCCGACAAGCTCGCCTTCTGGAAGGCGTTCCGCCTCTTCGGGCGCCCGAGCTTCCTCGTGCTGATGGTCGGGGCGCTCCTGATCGCCTGCATCCACAACATCTTCTTCATGCAGGCCAGCCCGCTGCTGAAGCACATCGGGATCGGCGAGCACAACGTGGGCCCGGCCATGAGCGTCGGGCAGATCGCGGAGATCGTCATGATCGCCGTCCTCGGGCTGCTGCTGAAGCGCCTGGGAATGCGCGCGGTCCTGACGATCGGCGGGGCAGGCTACTTCCTGCGCTTCCTGTTCCTCGGCTCGACGTGGCTGCCGGTCTGGGCCATCGTCGCCAGCCTGGGCCTTCACGGCGTCTGCTTCGCGTGCTACTACGCCGCCGCGTTCATCTACGTCGACCGCCTGGCCGACGCCGACATCCGCCACTCCGCCCAGACGCTCTTCGGCATCCTGATCGGCGTCGGACCGGTACTCGGCGGGTGGCTCAACGGCTTCCTGGCCGGCCAGTTCACGCCCGAGGGCGGCACGTTGGACTACACGCGGTTCTGGTACGTCATCGCGGCAATCGGCCTGCTGGCCACGCTGGTCCTCGGCCTCTTCTTCCGCGATGAGACGAAGCCGGCCCCCACACCCGAGGCCGCCTGACACCGCCGCCCCGGGCCGCCTGCGACCGACCGCGTGCAAGAAAAAACGACAAACCGCGCGGATTCGTTACCCATTCGGGCCCTTGAGATGTCCTTACATACTACGGGGGGACTGCGCGCACTCGGGAGGGAACGGCCCCGGCCGCGAGGAAGGCCAATCGCCCCTGGTGTCTGCGTTTCCCTTATGGAATTGCCCCTTCTGTGCCGATCCCTTTGTACAGAGGCAAGTGAATGGATTCACAGGACTTCTGTTCAGAGGAGATGGCCATGCGACGGATCGAAGAGCT
>Ga0272441_10005118_pt1 | contig 23108 bp, 18 predicted proteins | sample SSMProp6N_FD_193582 | JGI IMG/M metagenome (GOLD analysis project Ga0272441, IMG submission 193582) | Marine sediment archaeal communities from Little Sippewissett salt marsh, Falmouth, MA, United States - SSM-Prop-6N | ecosystem: Environmental > Aquatic > Marine > Wetlands > Sediment ...
CGGCCGAACTTCTCCGTTATGATCTCTGTAGATTCTCCGAGCGATTCCCTGATCTCCGGCAGAATCGAATCGAATGATGAAGGGCTGAGAATGACAAATCCTCTGGTACCATATTTCGGGATCAGTTTCTTGAGTCGTTTGATTGCATCGTAACCCTGAATGTAGCGTCCAGGAAATATCGTCGTTGTTAGCATGGTAAATTCTCCAGTAATAATATCATACTCTTAGGCGCGAGCTCTATAGCATTCCCCCGTAACTTTTTCCAGCAAAAAAGGTGCTGCCCTGTTCTTCGTCTCCCGTCTCAGAAAAATCCCCATGAAAAATTAAGGTATTTCAACCCCAGAATCAGGAAATTCCTGATATGAAAGAATACCGATAACGATATAAACGTTTAACGCCTGAGTGAGTGCCCTTAGGAGGGCTCACAATAAGAGCTCTTTACGATGGATAAGCAAATGAAATCATTTGACCAATCTTTTCTGTCATAACACCTTCACTACTTTATGCTGAACCGCGTTTCTCGGCACCTGCCCGTGTCACTGGGACGCGGTTCGGCATAAACTCCAGACAAGAAAAGAAAAAGTGCCGTTATTTGTACACAGGTGTGGCAAGTAACAAAGAAAGGTCAAACTGGTTTTGGGTCCTTAGGATACAGTTTTCATTTTCCCCAGTTGGGGTTATCAAATTCAGAGGAGGAAGTGTAATGGCAGCTAATGAGCAGGACTTTTATGACAAGGTATTTCCAGTGCCCGATCACGTGCGTGAGAAATCCTATATCAAAAGCAGAGAAGAATATGACAAACTTTATAAAGAATCGATAGAGACTCCCGATGTTTTCTGGGCCAGAGAAGCGGAGAAGAGGATTGACTGGATCAAGCCCTTCGATAAGAACAAAGTCTCGGACTGGAGCTTTGAAGGTGATGACATTCATGTGAAATGGTTTGAAGGTGGATCCCTCAACGTAAGTTATAATTGCCTCGACCGTCATCTCGCCACCAAGAAAAACAAGGCAGCCATCATCTTTGAGGGGAATGACCCCAATGACTGGAAGGCCTTCACATACTTCGACATGTACCGCGAGGTAAACAAATTTGCCAATGTCTTGAAAGATCTCGGTGTTAAAAAGGGCGATCGTGTGACGATTTATCTTCCGATGATTCCCGAACTCGTCATCACAATGCTTGCCTGTACCAGGATAGGCGCCGTTCACACTATCGTCTTCGGTGGATTTTCCGCAGAGGCGTTGAGAGACCGTATCAATGACAGTGGGGCAAAGCTTCTCATTACCTGTGATGGTACCTATAGAGGCGCCAAGGCAATTCCTCAGAAATCCAACGCCGACAAGGCACTCGCCGAATGTCCCTCCGTCAAGACGCAGATTGTGGTGAATAGAACGGGCATCGAAGTCCCCATGGAAGACGGCAGGGACCTCTGGTACGAAGAATTAATGGACAAAGCAGCACTCTACTGTGAGCCCGAAGAGATGGATGCCGAGGATCCCCTCTTTATCCTCTATACGTCAGGTTCCACGGGAAAACCCAAAGGTGTTGTTCATACGACGGCTGGCTACCTCCTCTATTGTTCCATTACCAGTCAGTATGCCTTTGACATTCACGATGAGGATGTCTTCTGGTGCACCGCCGATATCGGGTGGGTAACGGGTCACAGCTACTGTGTCTACGGGCCGCTCTGTAATGGTTCCTCAAGCGTAATCTTCGAGGGTGTCCCCAACTATCCTGCCTATGACAGGTTCTGGGCCATCGTCGAAAAGCATAATGTCAATGTTTTCTATACCGCCCCCACGGCTATCAGAGCCATCGCCAAGGAAGGCGACGAATTCGTCGATAAACACGATATTTCCTGCCTGAGAGTTCTTGGTTCCGTTGGCGAGCCACTCAATCCCGAGGCATGGATGTGGTACTACAACAAGATCGGTGCGGGACGGTGCACGATCGTTGATACTTGGTGGCAGTCAGAGACAGGCGGACACATGATTCTTCCGCTGCCCGGCGCAATTGACATCAAACCGGCAAAGGCGATGGTACCCTTCTTTGGTGTCGATGCGGCCATTCTTGATGACGAGGGGAACAGAATCGAAGGTGCCGGCAAGGGTTCTCTCTGCATCAAAGCGGCATGGCCCGGAATGTTGAGAGGCGTTTGGGGCGATGAAGCAAAGTTCAAGGAAAACTACTTCAGCCAGTTCAAGGGCTACTATTTCTCCGGCGACGGTGCCGAGGTGGACGAAGATGGCGACATCAAGATCACCGGTCGTGTCGATGACGTGATCAACGTTTCCGGTCACAGAATGGGGACTGCAGAGGTTGAGGCTGCTCTCGCTGCCTATCCCGACGTTGCCGAGGCAGCCGTGGTAGGATACCCTCATGATCTGAAGGGTCAGGGAATCTTCGCATACGTGACCGTGAAGAACGATGTGGAAAAGACGCCTGAACTGACAAAGGCTCTGGTAACGCATGTCAGAAAGGAGATCGGACCTATTGCATCTCCCGATTTCATCCAGTATTCCGACGGTCTTCCCAAGACCAGGTCTGGTAAGATCATGCGCAGAATCCTCAGGAAAGTAGCAGCGAGCGATTTTTCTGATTTCGGCGATACCTCAACGTTAGCCGAACCGGGCGTCGTTGATGACCTCGTTGAAGGAAGAAAGAAGCTTGGCTAAGTGAGAAATGTAAGGGGGTTCGGGCTCTTTGCCCCGAGCCCCCTTTTTTTTATTACAGATATCCCCTCTCCGGCATCAGATCAAAGCGTTTCAGTACTGTTTCCGTGGCGGCAATAATATCATCGGAAAGACGAATACCTCCGTGGAGCATAGGCCCCTCTTTTCTGGAAGCGGCGGGACCGTAGGCACGGTAATGGTCTATAGCCTTGTTAGCATTGGTAAAGGCGTTTCCCGAGGGTACCGGCAGGACCAGACGGAACATCTCTTCGATGGCGCCGGTTATTCGCCGAGAAATCGCCTCGGCCGATTTTTCGTCGTCCTCTTCAATCCGTTCTATTATCTCCAGAAGCTCGGCGGAAAAACAGTTTGCCGTGCTGAGGAGAAATCCATCGTAGGGGCCGCCTCTTTCCTTGAGCCATCGGGCATAGTTGCCTTCGGCACCTCTCACGAGATGGATCCCTCCCGTTTCCACATTTGAAAGGGCGATACGGTCAAGGTCGCTCGAGTCCTTGAAGAAGATCAGGTTCGAAAACGTTCCTGCCAGTGTTGCAAAGGTCGAGGGAGCAATCTCACTCTGTGTGACCTGGGGAAGCTGGTAGAGCACCGTGGGAAGCCCCATCCCCAGTATCTGTGAGAGTTCATTCTCAATCGTTGATTGTTCCAGCGACTCTCCCGCGGGAGGACATACGGTGAAGCCTGCCACGTGGGCCTCGGCAAGTGAGGAGACCACCTCCGCTTCCCCGGTTATCCCCTCAAGGGCCTGCAGCATCCGCCCGATAGCCTTTTTCATCTTTTCCGCGTCCGGTTTAAGGACACCGACGAAGAGATGGACATCATGTTCACGTGCCACCCCTATGGCAAAGTCCAGAACCTGCATCGTTTCTTCATCGGTAAGTTCCCAGCCGTCTCCCGTAGAGCCGGGAATAAGGTAGCCCTTGATCCCGGGTACGATATGGTTGAAATGGGCATGCATGCGGTCGAAATCGATAGATCCGTCATCGTTGTAGTGGGTGAGGAGGGGACACCATAACCTGGGAATACCACCGGGAAAGAGAGCTTTTATGAGGCTTTCACGATCGGTATTTCTCTTCATGATGATCTCCTTGTATGGAGTGTTGTTGTACGAGGGAATAATAGCACCATCACTACTGTAATGTAAGGAAAATTGCTTTTTGTGAGAAGGCGCTCCATCTGACCTCTCAGTTCGAGAGAGCTGCTCAGAACAAGAAGAAGGGTGATGACGGCCAAGAGGGTAGGCGTTTTTGGCACAATAATAGCGGCGATCACCGCATTGACCATGAGGGAGGGTTGCAAACCGAAGAAGACTCCGATAAGAAGAGTCCCCGGGGTAAAGGCATTTCCCCGGGAGATCTTCCTTCGAATGGCCACAGGGACAAAGATAAGGATGATCAGTATCCTCACGATGGCCGGAATAGCCGTTACCGACATAGTATTCACTCTCAATGATTCTTCAGACGAAACCGACGTCACAGTACATGTGATAAAGTGAAACGATCTCCTTGTCAGAGATATACATCGAAAGGAGGAACTCTTTCAGAAAAGCCTGACCTTTTTTATGCCCGGTTTATCTTTGAGTGTCTCGAAGACAACGTAGGCGCAGGATATATCCTGGATGGCGAGACCCGTCGAATCGAAAAGGGTGATTTCCTCGGCCGATTCCCGTCCCTTTTTCATACCCGCCGTGACTTCACCGATTTCACTGTAAATGTCGTCGCGGGTGATGAATCCATTCTTGACGGGTAGATTAATTTCACCACTGTGAGATGCCTGTGTCCAGTTATCGATGACCAGTTTAGCCCCTTTCAGGATTTCTGGGTTGATCTCCTCCTTCCCTTCGGCATCGGCACCGATGGCATTGATATGGGTGCCCGGCGAGACCTTCTGTACCAGAGGTTTTCGCGACGGCGTGGTACAAACGAGAATATCAACATCTGTGGTCACGTCGTCAATTTTCTGGGAAATCATTGTTTTTACACCGTATCGTCTTCGTGCCCAGCTGCAGAATCGTGCGGCAAGCCTGTCGTCGGGAGAGAACTTCCATACCTTGAGAGAGTCCACGTCCCTTACTTCCATGATACATGCCAGCTGCGTTTTTGCCTGTGTTCCACATCCCACAAAACCGGCACATCGTGACTCTGCTTTGGCGAGATATTTTACCGCAACTGCCCCTGCGGCCCCCGTTCGGATTCCCGTCAGGAAGGTACCGTCAAGAATGGCTATAGGAAATCCCGTTTCAGGATCGGTGAGGGCGACAACGGCCATAACGGTGGGGAGGTTCAGCTTCTGATTTTCGGGGTGAACATTTACACTCTTGATGCCGGCGGTATTAAAGCCTTGTCCCCATATGGAAGCAGGCATGGACCGCAAATCTCCCTGTTGAAAGGTGAGATAGCATTTGGGCGGCATATCCGTTTCACCGAGGGCATGGGCCCGGAATGCCTTTTCAACGGTCTCATTGGCAATGTCGGGAGTGAGTACTCTTTCAACATCCTTTCTCGTAATGATCAGCGTTTTCATGATTGTTTCTCCCTATACAACGGTGGCCTCTCTCAACTCAATGAGCGGCCATAAGCAAATAGATATTTGATAAATAAATATAATTTACGTATCAGCTAAGGGTTTTTGTTGGTAAACTCAGGTTACATTTCCTTTAAGAGGATCTCTGTAATATCTTTCCGGTGTGACTTCTGCTCACGATGGGCAGGGTGACCGATGGCGATGACTGCTAACAGGTCGTACTCTTCCGGTATCTCAAGAATAGTACGAATCTTATTGGAATTTTTCAGGATTTCTCCTAACCAGACCGAGCCGAGACCGAGTGAATGGACGGCGAGCAGCATGTTTTGGATGCATGCCCCGACTGCCATATGATCCTTTACATCGTCGTATGATGTATTGTAATCGATAAAAACAGCAATGCAGGCGGCTGCACTCTCTATGATATGATGGTACCGGGTAAGTGTTGCAATCTGGCTAAGAATTGTCTTGTTCTGTATAAGGGCGAAACGCCAAGGCTGGTTGTTCTGGCCAGAGGGAGCCCACGTCCCAGCCCTCATAATTTCAGCCAGATCTTCCCTTGTGACGGGTTCGTCGGTAAAATCTCTCACGCTCCTCCGCGTATAGATAGCGTCTATAAGCTCCATAGTTTCACCGCCCTTTATTAGTTCCGATGATGACGCAAAACGGGAAGGATTACAAGCTATCTTTTGTGATTTTGAAAATTCTTGACGGAATATTCGATGAGTGTCTCTTTCACGGCAAATAACTCATTAATAATGAGGGAGAATAATGGGAGTTGCGGGTTTGAGTGCAGCTTCCATGAGGAGTAGAGCGTGAGCCATGATGACAACGAGCGGATATGACATGACGCTTATCGACACAAATAATGATCCTGTGGATACCATCAACCTGCGCGGGACAACTGGTACGGGAACGATGGAGCAAGGCGTTCCTTGAACATCGGATTAAGAGCAGGTGGGCAGGAATTTCCCCCTCGTTCAACTCGTGTTCAGGCCCCATCCCCTGATATGATTCAGGACCTGGAAAAGAGGCAGAAAAGGGAGATAAACGCAATAAAAGAGGTGATTTGTGAAAGAGGTGTAAAATTGGGAACAAACAGTTTTCAGTTTCACTTTAATGAAACGCCCCAAAAAAAAAGATGTCAAAACAAACAAAAACCTGTTGCACCTTTTTTCCCTTGACATACAAAAGGATCTTGTTTTACGCTCCTTCCGTTGAAAAGCAACGCCTTATCAATTAAACTTTACGCTTCACAATGGTCTTATCGCGGGGAGCTTCAGGACTATCCTTGGAACAGTGAACTCCGGCTGTGTCTGGGGAGTATCCTGATCGTTGTCATCATCATAATCATCAACCTGAGACAGAATGCGTTTTACGAGGCGGGAGGCTTGAGATATACACGGTCATAATCCTGCTTATTTCTCCATTCTGAAAGAAAAAAGTGGGTTCATCCGCAGATTTGTTGCTGGTCTCTAAGGAGATGTGAAGATGAAAAATGATGAGATAAAAAATGTCGATCATGTAAAGGCCGACATCCATAGCATGAAACTCGCGAATCTTATATTGGATGATTCTTTAGGGGCGAGCTTTAAAGATGTTATAGAATGTCTCTATGATGGGATTTATATAACTGACGATAAATCAATAACCGTAATGGTGAACTCGGCTTTTGAAAAGATGACGGGAATCAAAGCATCTGAAGTGCTTGGAAAAGATGTGAGAGATCTAGTCAAAGAGGGGTGTTTCCATGAGAGCGTAAGCGAAATGGTTCGCACGAAGAAAACAAGGGTCTCAATCTCTCAAAAATATAAGACCGGCAAAGAGGTGTTAACCACGGGTAATCCAATCTTTGACAATAACGGCAACATCATAATGGTTGTCACGAATATTCGTGATATGACAGACTTGAACCGTCTCAATAGGAAACTTACATATTCCCACGAAATCGTCTCTGAATATAGAAAGAAGATTCAAGTTCTCCAACAAGAATCAACAATATCAAGTAACATAATTGCGCGTTCCGCTTCTATGAAATCTGTTCTTGAACTTGCAAGTCGGGTGGGCGATACGGATGCAAATATCTTTATTTTTGGTGATACCGGCGTTGGCAAGGATCGAATTGCGCACTTTATACACGATGGAAATCACCTTTCAAAAACCGGTATATTGGTAAAAATAGACTGCGGAGCAATTCCCGAGAATCTGCTCGAGAGCGAATTGTTTGGATATGTAGGGGGAGCGTTTACGGGCGCAAAGAAAACAGGAAAAATTGGGTTGCTTGAACTGGCCAATAACGGTACGGTTTTCTTAAATGAAATTAACTCATTACCGTTAAGCCTGCAATCCAAGCTATTGCAGTTTATTCAGGATCATGAAATTAAGCGTGTCGGAGGTACAAAATCGAAAACGGTTGATGTACGATTAATTTGTGCGTCAAACCAGGATTTGAAGCAATTAATTCAACGGAATGAATTCAGAGAGGATCTCTATTATCGTTTGAATGTAGTACCAATATATATCCCTCCGCTCAAGGAAAGACGGGAAGATGTCATTCCTTTGTGTAAAGAATACATGAATGTTTTCAACCAGAAACATTCACGACATAAAATTCTCACAGATGATGCCCTCAACATACTTATCGGTTATTCGTGGCCGGGGAATGCGAGAGAATTAGCCAACACGATGGAACGGCTGGTTGTAACAACAAAAGATACCTACATTCATTCCCATGATCTGCCGATGGAAATTTTGCATAATATGGATATAGACGACACTGATACGGTATTTGATCTGAATGATTATTTAAGAACGATCGAAAATGCGGTCATTATCAAAGCGATAAGGAAACACGGTAGCGCTCGTAAAGCCGCTCCCTATATTGGGATAGACCATTCAACCATAACGCGAAAACTCAAAAAGCAACCCCGGTGCAAGATATCAACAGGCGATACGCTTCTGGCCGATTGATGATTAATTGAATATAATTAACCCTTTATTTTTATACCTCCCTGCACGCATTACCACAGCTGCGTACCGGCAAGGTGGATATGGTGCAATTGTTCAACACCTCATCCCTTCCTTGTATGTCTATAAACAATGCAATCATTCTGATAACACTGATAGTTTTTCCCCATATGTCTTCAACGGTTGAAAGGCCTTGCCATCGCTCTGCTAACGTTCTTACAAAACCTTATAGTTTGCTGGTAACATTCAAAAGTTGTGCATATCTACAAATTGAACAAATCACGATTATTTACGATGGAAAGTCAGGACTCGGTGTTTTCCCCGGCGAAGTGACTGAAACTCAACGCCCTCCTTGGCAGGGACAAAGAGTTGGAAAGATGGATGAAACAAGAAAGATAGTGAGGAGTAAACAGATAGGATCAAGCAGCCACGAGGAATAGAACTGCCGGAAAGCGATTTTGAGATCCTCAGCTCAGAAGGCAAAGGGCCTGGTAAGATCCCAATCTGAAAGGAGTAAAACAGAGATTACAGAGTTGATACATAGGTTTTATGAAATAAGTAGAGGCATGGTAAATCCTGTCGTGAGAAACTTTTCGGTCCACCATGTACGACTATAAAAACCTGGCTGGAGACAGAGGTGATCGCAGCCAAGACAACTTTTTACTGGAGAGCGTATTCAGAGAGAGTAGTCGTCGTTTCAAAGGAATAGCCTGAGGATAGTCTGATACAGCAGTGTTAATATTCAAAAATGATCATGACAGGATAGTATTCTCGGGACAAATGGGAACAATACTGAAAAGAAAATCGTGGCATCAAAGGGTAGTGTAATGCCCGGATCGAATCGATTCAGATATCGTGATGCTACAACGTTTGAACGGTACCAATCTGTTACGCTCAGTCAATTTAAGATCCCCCGGACTAGTTCAAAACGGTCTTCTTCGATAAATAGTAATGCCGTAGCTTGCGAGGTTTGAGTCTTCTAAGAACGCTATGGGCAAGCCATCGTTGCATCGTTGCAACAGATACTGTCGCAATACAGATCCCATCCATGAAGAACCTTCTCTTTCTGCTCAAACGTATTGTTACATAAATCGCTGATATGTGAAGTATATTTGGTGAACGATCCCTCTCTATCCTATGATGGCACAATTTTTGAAAATAGGAATAAGAGATAGTGCTATGTCTGTTATTGGAGCGATTTGAATTTATAAGGAAAGTAATTCATGAAAGAAATCGAAAGTAAATTGCATCTTCTCAATCGTAAGAAAAGCAAGATTTGCGAAGGTGGTGGATCAGAGGCGAAAGAGAAACAGAAGAGAAAAGGCAAGAATACTGCGAGAGAGCGAATCAATACACTGGCCGATGAAGGTACCTTTTATGAATACGATATGTTCATGAAAAATCGCTGTACGGACTTCAATCTTCAGGAACAAGCTATTCCCGCGGAAGGAATTGTAACGGGGCACTGCTTGATTGACGGGAGGCCTGTGTATTTGTTCTCGCAGGATTTTACCGTCATGGGAGGATCACTTGGTGAGGCGCATTCAGCAAAGATGTGCAGCCTTATGGACAAGGCGGTAGAGAATGGTATCCCAATAGTCGGTATCAATGATTCCGGCGGTGCCAGAATCCAAGAAGGAATGGGTGCGCTGAATGGATATTGCTCCATATTTTATAGAAATACTATGGCATCAGGCATTGTACCGCAACTATCCATTATCATGGGTCCTTGTGCGGGAGGTGCCGTTTATTCGCCGTCGCTGACCGATTTCATTTTTATGGTGAAGAATACAAGCCTGATGTTCATTACCGGGCCCGATGTGATTCAAGCAGTAACGGGTGAAAGGATAGACAGCCAGGGTCTTGGCGGTGCAGAGGTTCACGGGAAAATGACCGGTGTCGCCCATTTTGTCGCAGACACCGAAGAGCAGTGCCTGAGATTAGTCAGTGAACTTCTTTCCTACTTGCCTTCAAATAGCAGAGAAAAGCCGCCAATAAAAAGTACCAATGACACAGCCGATAGGACGGAAGAATCTTTACGAGATATAGTTCCGGTTGATTCCAGAAAGCCCTATGATGTTAAGCACGTGATTCAATTGATTGCTGATGACAACAATTTTTTCGAGGTTCATGAACATTTTGCACGGAATATCGTCGTCGGGTTCGCTCGCTTTAATGGAACGCCCGTTGGCATTATTGCTAATCAGGCAATGCATATGGCTGGCTGCTTAGATTCAGACGCCTCTGTCAAAGCGGCCCGGTTTATCAGATTCTGTGATGCCTTTAATTTTCCCCTTCTGACACTTGCCGATGCCCCCGGGTATCTTCCGGGGTCGGGACAGGAGCATGGTGGAATAATACGACACGGAGCAAAGCTTTTATACGCCTATTCAGAAGCGACTGTTCCGAAAATCACGGTTGTACTTCGCAAAGACTATGGAGGCGCCTATTCCGCAATGTGCGGCAAAGCTCTAGGGGCTGACCATGTCATGGCCTTTCCCACAGCAGAGGTTGCGGTGATGGGACCTGAAGGCGCCATCAATATTTTATACAAGAAAGAACTACAAGGAGAACCTGATTTTGAGAAAGCACGGCAGGAAAAAATAGAGGAATACAGAAATCTCTTTGCAAATCCATACAAGGCGGCTGAATGGGGCTTGGTCAATGAAATTATCGACCCGGCAGAATTAAGACCTCGTGTTATCAGCCTCTTGGAATTTATGAAAAACAAAAAGGATGTTTCTCGCGCAATGGCGTTCAAGAAGCATGGCAATAGCCCACTTTGATTAATATCTCTTGGTCTGAGTATCACGAAGGAGTCGATACTATGAAGAAAATGCTGTCAGGGATCACCGTCATCGATTTAACCAGAAATCTTTCAGGGCCCTATTGCACAATGGTGCTTGCCGATATGGGAGCAACGGTCATCAAGGTAGAACAACCACAGCGAGGAGATGACTCCAGGATAAATCCGCCTTTCATTAATGGGGAAAGCGCCTACTTTCTGAGTATTAACCGGGGTAAGAAGGGCATGACGCTGAACCTGAAGTCAGATGAAGCGAAAGAAATTTTATCACGATTGATAAAGCGGTCTGATGTTCTCGTCGAAAACTTCAGGCCAGGGGTGATGGAACGACTGGGTTTCGGGTACGGTCAGGTACAAAAACTAAACCCCCAGCTTGTATATACTTCAGTCTCCGGCTTTGGCCAATATGGCCCCTATAAGGATAAACGCGCCTACGACATGGTTGTTCAGGGATATGGCGGTATTATGAGTATCACCGGAACGACAGAGGGTGAACCGATGCGAGTCGGTTATTCGATTACGGATCTTTCAGCCGGGCTGTATGCTGCCACAGCAACAGTGGGAGCCCTTCTGGCGAGACATACTTCCGGTGCAGGCCAGCATTTGGACATTGCAATGTATGATTGCCAGATTGCCTTACTGGAAAATGCCGTTGCGCGGTATAGCGCTTCAGGCGAGATTCCCATGCCTATGGGAAACAGACATCCTTCTCTAACCCCTTTTCAGGCTTTTAAAGCAAAAGATAGTTATTTTACGGTTGCAGTAGGCAATGAGAAGCAGTTCACGATGCTCTGCGATGTATTGGGTATAGAAAAAGTTGCTGAAGACAGCCGTTTTGCAACAAATGCCGGCAGGGTAGATCATTTCGAAAAATTACAAAGTATTTTATCTCCCATATTTGAAAGCGAAACGAAGGCGCATTGGATAGAGGCTCTCGAGACTGCGGGGATACCGTGCGGTCCCATCAATACGATCCCTGATGTAATCGAATCTCCCCATACCGCAGCACGAGGTATGATTATGGAAGTCCACCACCCGGTTGCTGGAAACATAAAAACATCCGGTTCACCCATTAAAACGTCTGGAGCGGATGTCTTTGCCACCGAGCCTGCTCCAACATTAGGTCAACACACCGAAGAGATCCTGACAGAGTTAGGATTACAAGAAGATGAGATCGTTGTGCTCAAGGACACTGGAGTTATTTAGACATACACCTGAAGGGAAAGGAGAGGCATTATGGCGGTGAATGAGCTGTACTTACTGCCAGGAGGGATGTTGAAGATCGATCGATCCCTGCTTATGATGGGCACGGATATGGGAAGCGTCGTCAGGGCCCCCGTATACTCGGTTTTATTAATGCACGACGATGGTCCCGTTCTGATCGATACAGGCTTGATCCCGGAGGGATTAGTCGATCCTCGACGGGCGTGGGGCTCGCGGGCAGAACTCGTTAAACCAGCGATGACGATAGAGGATGATATCCGATACCGGCTGGGGCAGGTTAACCTGACGGTTTCCGACATTAAAATGGTCATTCTGACACATCTCCACTGGGATCACACCGGAGGGCTCCAGTATTTTACAGACTGTCCCATCGTTGTACAGAAAGCCGAACACCGTTTTGCCTTTAATCCCGACTCATTTGTATCGACTCAGTATATGCCGAATCATTTTGATTTTCCCTTGAATTATGAACTGGTAGAGGGTGACAGGGTTATCATGCCCGGTATATCTGTCGTGCAAACGCCCGGACATACACCAGGTCACCAGTCGGTCTTGGTTCAGATGACAAGCGGAAGATCATTTATCTTTTCGGGCGATACCATATCACTTGAAGAAAACCTTACCTTCAAGACACCCGGCAGCAATGTGTGGAGCGCCGAGAGGGCAGCGGAAAGCATTTACAAACTTGAGCATTTGTCGCTCCTTCTCGATGCGGAAATTATTCCCTCACATGACATTACCCGCTGGGGGAAACTTAAAAAGATTCCCTTTGCATATACATAACACATCAATATTACATAAGCTATGCATGAGTATTTAGATTTAAAGGTATTTTGGTGGAGTACTATTGACGTATGTTCAGCATGAAAGAATGAGTCACCTGACATAATGGCTGTTACTAAGAAAGATTCTTAGTTGGTAATAAAAAATCTTTAAAGGAGAAAATTATGACTACATTGTATGATCCAGTGAAAATTGGAACGCTTGAACTCCCAAATCGGATGGTGGCCGCACCGACGGTACGTAACAATGCCAATGAAGCGGGTGCGGGTAGCTATATAAGGGAACACACGATTTTGGGCTATATTGATGAGGCTCATGGCGGCTGGGGTATGATCCAGGTTGGTGGATCGGCACCGGCTGCAGAGGGACAAATTTTCAGATGTGGCAATGGGATTATTGATGACAATGCTATTGTAGAGCATGAAAGGCTTGCCTATGCCATCCACAGAGAAGGGACCTTATGCTCACTGCAAATCCTGCACGGAGGAGCCCTCTGTAATACCGCAATTACCGGCCTTCCGGTTGTCGGGCCGAGTGAAACGGGAGGAGTCTTTGGCCCGGTAAAAAAGATGAGTACCGGCGAGGTTGAAGAGCGTGTTCAGATGTATATTAATGCCGCTGCCCGCGCGCAGGAAGCCGGCTATGATGCAGTGAACATCCATTGCTGCCAGGGAAGCCTTGTCCAGCAGTTCATGTCACCCTATACCAATGATCGTGATGACAAGTTTGGTGATCCAGGACTCTTTCCCGAAATGATATTCAAGGGGATCAAAGAGCGATGTGGAAAAGATTATCCTGTCATCATGAGACTCGCAGCACGCGAATTCATGGAATTCGGGGGTCTTCCCGGCTACGATGAAGAGTGGGGAAAGACAGTAGCAAAAAGGATGGAACCCTGGGTTGACTGTTTCGATGTGACTGGCGGTCGAATCGGATTCACTGGAATGTTTGCATTTCCACCAGTCTATGCCGAAAGAGCAACACGGGTACCACTGGCCACCGAAATTAAAAAAGTTGTCAGTGTTCCTGTTATGGGTGTCGCAAAGATCATGGAACCCAAGCTTGCAGAATATCTGATCGAAAGCGGAAAATGTGATATCGCGCATTTCTGTCGCCCGGCCATTGCCGATCCTCATTTTGCCAAGAAAGCTCTTGAAGGTAGACCGGAAGATATCCGCAAGTGTATCTCCTGCAACTGGTGTCTTGAAACATTATTCAGGCAGAGACGGGTTCTGTGTGCCATTAATCCCAGGTATAATCGTGAAGGTGAGGTGGTTATCGAACCATCGACTACCCCGAAGAAGGTCATGATAATCGGTGGCGGCGTGGCAGGAATGGAAACAGCCATAACGCTTGCCCAGAGAAACCACAAAGTCGACATATACGAAAAGGATGACAACTTGGGTGGAACTGTCAAAAATGTTGCATCAACCCATCCAAAGCTCCACACGCGCGATCTTCGAAATGTTATAGATTATCAAACGGCACAGCTCAAAAAGTTGGAAGGGATTACTGTACATCTCGAATCCGAAGTAACACCTGAGTTTGTAAAACAGGAAAATCCGGATGCCGTGGTGGTAGCGGTAGGAGCAAAGGAAGTTCTTCCTGACATCCCCGGTATCGACCTTGATAAAGTTGTCACTAATGAAGAATATCTGCGAGCCGGAAAAAGTATGAAGGTCGGGAACAAGGTGGTGATTATCGGGGGTAATTATGGGGCTGAAACAGCAGTATCGCTTGCCCGTCAGGGTAAAGAGGTAACGATGATTGAGGAAAGCGAAACCCATTCACGACCTGTTTACATTACCGATCTTTACTCACGCCTTTTCCAGTTGGACAGATACGTGGAAGAAGAAACAATAACTGTCCTGACAAAAACCCGTGCAGTAGAAATTAATGACGCAGGAGTTGTCATAGAAGGTGAAGACGGACAAAAGACTCTTGAAGCGGATTTTGTTGTCATTGCTTATGACAGGGAGCCCTGCAAGGATCTGACCGAAGCCTTAAAAGCTACGGTTAAAGAAGTCTACGAGATAGGTGACTGTGTCAAGGCCCGTGATATCGCTTGGGCAATTGATGATGCGTCATATGTAGGACGGAAAATTTAAGTCCTTCAATTCATAGCATTACATTCTTAACATCGGGAATCAGAACCGGAAAGCGGCACAAGCCGCTTTCCGGTACCCCCGATAGTAGCCAGAAGAACTATGAAGAACCCGGCTGCTTAGTGCATAGATGCAGGGCGATTTACAAGAGATTAAATTGGTACTTAAAAAAGAAAGGGAAACATATAAATGATATTTTCAATTTTAATCATGGTTGCGCTCATTCTTTTCGTCAATGGGCTGGTTGTTCTTGGCAAGTTCGGCGGTAAACAGGTTGCCGTTTTAAATGTGGCGGTTGGAAGTCTGATTGCCATGATGGCTCTTTATGTTGGGTTTGCCGATGCCCTGAAAGGCGTTGGTCCTACCCAGTCTTTCATGGCACTGGCCTCCTGTCTCACTTTTGCGTGCACCTATTTTTTACTGGCTGGCGAAATTTATGCGGGGTCCGACTTTAAATGCCTCGGCTGGTACTGTTTGCCCGCAGGCATTATAATGTTTTTAATCAGCCTGGGATTTATGCATATTCTTGGAACCGCCCTCATTTACTCAACCCAGTTCGCCCTGTTCTGGCTTTTATGGGCAATATTGTTTTGGCTATTCTGGGGGTGTTTTGCCCTGGGAAAGGTGGGTGCCAAGTTCACCGGTTATTATACCCTCTTTGTTGCTTTATTTACTGCCCTCTATCCGGCGATAGCTTTTTTCAATCTTGGGCGCATCGGATGGTAAGCGATACAGGCAATAAATGTCCTGTAATATTATCCAATGGTTTTACAGTATATTAACAATGTTAAGTTAAAATGCTTTGGGGCTGGCTCATTTGTACAAACCACTGCTATGGTATTGTATGGCATTGTAACGAGACGTGACTCTTAAAGCCCGACTCTCTCGACGTACTGGAATAGTAGAGCTCTTTAGGAGTGTCCCAGATGGACGAAATCGAACGGGTGAAAAAGGCAGATGTGGGAGGGGCTTAGTCAAAGAGATACGTGCTGATTCATAAAAAAGGCGGCGGGAATACATACCCGCCGCCTTTTTTATGTAAACTGAAAGGGAAGAAATCCTCATTATATCACGAGCATCTTTCTCACGTCCCGCTTGCTCCACGATTGTATCATCGACAAAATACTAGACGACCGGTGGAACGGCTGCTGATTATATTATTACCATCACCCTCACTGCACAAGAAGATGCATCGAAACCGGCCATGGCCGGTTGAAATTATTTCATGGAATAGAACAAGCAGAGCTATCTGCGGGAACAGTCTCCCTCCCTCTGCGCCGGCGGAGCATCGGAGATAGGGAAAAACCTCATATTGCGATTTCTGTCAGAGATGCAAACCGGTGTATCAGCTGGTACGTCTTTCGATGAGTTACTGATCGGCTAAGGTAAAGATTTCTTCCAGTTCATATTCGGCGATTGCCGGGGCATCGGGGGTATTTGCCGCCCTAATCATGGCCTGCGCTACAGTTTTCGCAGGTATTGGCCGGTATTTTCTGAGAGGTGGAATGAGTGGAATAAGAATGTTTCCCAGGAAAACCCCGATCGATTCGCCGGACCGTTTTTCTGCTCGTTCTCCCATGAGGACCGAGGGTTTCAGGATAGCGACGGTCCTGAAGGGAAGTTCCTTTACGTCCCGGTCGAGTTCGCCCTTCATCCTGCTATAGAAGATCCTCGAACGGGGATCGGCTCCCGATGACGATACGAGCGCATAGGTTGCAATGCCATTGTCGGCGGCCGTCTTCGCTGTTGCGTACTGATAGGTATAGTCGATCCTGTACTGGGCGTCCTTGCTGCCCGCCTTCTTGATCGTAGTGCCGAGGCAGGAAAAGAGTTCGTCGCCCTGGAGATATTCTTTCCATGTGTTGGGACTATCAAAATCGACAGCATGCTCTGTCAATTTCGGATTACTTATTCTGGTTGACCGGCGGAGGAAAACCGTTACTCTCTCGTACCGGTCGTCATCGAGGAGCAGTCTTACGAGATGCCCACCCACCAGTCCCGTGGCGCCGAGGACCAAGGCTCTCTTTTTCATAGTTTCTCTTTCCTGTCTCGCCGTCGGCAAAGGTGTCATTTGAACGTCATCAGAAAGCTCTCCGCTTCGGCAATGGATGCCTGCATGTCTGCAATCAGTGATTCGACCTCGACCTCGATCTTGCCCGCCTCCCCTTTGAGGGTGCCGATTGCCGTTGCGTTGAGATTGTGTTTCAAAAAGAGGACGTTGTCACGAAACTGGTCGAGCACCGGGTCCATCCGTGATTCCGCCCGTTTCATCGCCCGGTGCAGCCGGGCATACTGCCGCTTCGATGCCTGAAGGGTCTCGCTGCTCTGCGCCCTCAGTTTTGAACTGGTTATCTGTCTGATCTCACTCTGCCATTCCGAGAAGAGGTCTTTGGCGATACGTTCTACCATCGCCACCCGGTCATGGACGGCATCGGCACGGTGTTCGCTCTCGTCGTAATCGGCCTTCAACTTATCGTAGATATCTTCAAGATTGCCACCCTCAAACCCGTACATCTCTTTCATACGTGTGAGGGCGTCGGTGAACTGCTCCGTCGCCTCTTTCTGCTCCTCACTTGCCTTTTTCACGTTATCCCTGAGGAGGTGACGCTTTTCCTTTCCCAGCTTTTCCCAGACCGTATAGTAGGTCGTCTGACAGCCGCCGGCCATCAGAAGGGCGAATACCAGAAAGGTCAACAACGCCGAGTATCGCAGAGCTATTTTCATCGAGATCCTCCCTGATTCTCTTAAGTCTTTTTTATTACTACGACCAATAAACATATCGAATGTCATGCCGGACTTGATCCGGCATCCAGGCCAATGCTGGATTCCCGCTTTCGCGGGAATGACGGCTTTGACGTATAGTATTGCCGTCGTAATAAATAATCAGACCACGACATGCAAAACATGATGCCTGCGCCTGAAGTGTAAATATATCAAAGTAGTAAGATAGTTTCTAACATTCGGACACTATCAAGTCAAGACGAAAGGCGGCGTGTCCGTCACTGGCGGTATACAGTGTATCAGGACTTTACTATTGGCAAGGTCCCCTACTTTATTCAGGAAAATTAAAGATGAAGTCGCCCGAACAGTGCCCATCGATGAGCATCAGGCACCGGGTAATTTTAGGAGTTACCTCGCAGGAGATGCCGAGGCTCTCCATCCAGCATTGGACCCTGAAGATAACACCGCATTCGTAGCCTTCTATCGCTCCCAGCCTCTTGATCCCCTTGTAGGCGAAGCATTCGTTTTTCTTGAACTCCCAGTGAATCACATTGTGGCGGGGGGTGGTAAAGGATGCGTTCATAAAATCGGGGATCAAAAGGGACGAGGCGTCCTCAAAAAAACTCGCGAGCTTTGGGAAGGTATCAATGTCGTCGCCGATACCGATGATCTCTTTCGTCCTCTTGATTTCCATGGGTGCCAGCCACTCGATGGCCGATTTATTCAGTTTGTTTGCCCTTTCGATACCCTGATCCAGGTAACAACTTAAAAACCAGGTGCCGTCATGGGTCATCCAGCACTTGTTCAAAAAATCGATCAGTTCCTTCTTCGTCAGCCTTTCGGACAATACCATGGGAATCCTCCTCGAGCTTTATTTTCTCTATGGACAGTGTGATACCGACCCTGCCGGTAAAAAGATTACCACTTATCGTTGACTTGTGTCAGCAACCCGATGAGCGTCTCCCCTTCACGGAAAGTGTCTCCTCTATGAAAAGGGTCTATAGGATATTGCCATGGGAAGGTGCCAGGCCGTCTATATTATGGTTGTACCGCTTGTTTACGAGAACCCTCTTCGCCGTTTTCGAAATGTGTAAAATTACTGCGACAGGAATATCTGTCTTTGCATGGATGAGGGTACTATAGTTTTATATCAAAGCATAATCAATCCTTTTTTATGCCCCTTCCCGATGAGTCGCCTTCTTTGTTTTCCTTGACAGAGTGATTATCTTAATAGGCATCAGGAGGTAACTAAAATGAATTTCAATATATCTGAAATAGCCACAGTGCCGGCCTTCGCAGCCCTGGGGCTGGCCTTTATCTTCAGTCTCATAGCGGGACCGGTTGAAGGGAACGGTGCCATGGCGAAAGAGCACCTGGAAAAGGCCACCCTTGCGGGGGGGTGCTTCTGGTGTGTGGAGTCTGCCTTTGAAGGAAAAGATGGCGTGATTGATGTCATTTCGGGATATACGGGAGGCCATAAAGAAAATCCCACCTATGCAGAGGTATCGGCGGGTACAACGGGACATGCCGAGGCGGTTCAGATTACTTTTGATCCGAAGAGGATATCCTATGAGGAACTACTCGATATATTCTGGCGGCAGATTGATCCCACCGACGAGGGAGGACAGTTTGTCGACAGGGGAAGCCAGTATCGATCGGCCATCTTCTACCACAGCGATGAGCAGCGACGTATCGCCGAGGAATCGAAGGCAAATCTTCAGAAACTCGGTATCCATGACAAGCCGATCGTAACGGAAATCGTGGAGGCATCGGTCTTTTACCGGGCCGAGGAGTACCATCAGGATTACCACACAAAAAATCCGCTCCGCTATAGTTTCTATCGATTTAACTCGGGAAGAGATTCTTACCTCAAAGAGGCCTGGGGCGGCAGGTCCGAACCGGTCATCGAGGGCACAAGTAAAAGGGAATACCAAAAGCTTTCGGATGAGGAATTGAAGGAGAAATTGACACCCCTCCAGTACAAGGTGACCCAGAAAGACGGAACGGAGCCTCCCTTCGACAATCTTTACTGGGACAATAAGAAAGAGGGAATCTATGTCGATATCGTCTCGGGAGAGCCCCTTTTCAGCTCCACCGACAAGTATAAATCGGGAACGGGCTGGCCGAGCTTTACGAAGCCTCTCGAAAAAGACAGCATCGTCGAGAAGGAAGATCGAAGTTTGTTCATGGCACGGACGGAGGTCAGGAGCAAACAGGGAGATTCCCATCTCGGGCACGTTTTCGACGACGGACCTCAGCCGACAGGGCTTCGCTATTGCATGAATTCGGCGTCACTCCGATTCATACCGAAGGAGGATCTCGAACGGGAAGGCTACGGCGAGTATCTGAAACTCTTCGAAAAATAGCGGGCATCGAACTGAATAGCGAGAGAACCCCGCTGCTTGCAACGGGGTTAGCGAACGAATAAAAAATACATTTCCCCTTTTTCCTTAACAGTCGGAGATTCCCAGCACGTTGTTGGGGGAATCTCCAATTGTAACGGGTCATGCCTGCATTTGCGCAGGCGCCCCTGAGGCGAGGCTCAGGAAAGAAGTGCCGTAGAAAAAGAGGTAAAAAAGTCAAATCCATGGTAGACTGCGACCTCTATGATACCGATTCGTGACACCATACGTTCCCGGAACTATCCCATTGTCAATGCGACGCTGATTGTAATCAATGTGGCCGTTTTTCTCCTGCAGCCGACGAATGCAACTGAATTACAACATTTTGTCATCACCTACGGCCTCGTCCCCGCACGCTACACCGTTGATGCCATTTCCCAGTATTTTTCCTTCGGCCAGCAGGTGGTTTCCCTCTTTTCCTTCATGTTTCTCCACGGGGGATTCTGGCATCTCGTCGGCAATATGTGGTTTCTCTATATCTTCGGTGACAACGTGGAAGACAGACTGGGGCCGATCCGGTACATCGTCTTCTATCTGCTATGCGGCTGGGCATCGGCCCTGGCCCATCTGTATTTTAATCTCTACTCCGAGGTGCCGATCATCGGGGCGAGCGGTGCCATTGCCGGGGTAATGGGCGCCTACTTTATCCTCTATCCCCGTGCCCGGGTGCTGACCCTCATCCCGATCATTATTATCCCCTACTTTATCGAGATTCCTGCTTTTTTCTTCCTTGCCATCTGGTTTGCCATACAGTTCTTCAGCGCCACGCTGAGCGGAACGGCAGGGGGAAGCGGCATTGCATGGTGGGCTCATGTGGGGGGCTTTATTGCAGGCATTGCCTTTCTCGGCTTTTTCACCTATTTCCCCCGGTTCGGGGCCTCGGATAGGGTGCGTCGTACCACCGTCAAGAAGAAGACACCGAAGCTTCAGGTGATCAAACCGATTCGTGGAACGGAGGGATACGACGTCTATGGAGATCTGTCGATCACACGGCTCGAGGCCTTCAAGGGGACGCGAAAAATCGTGAACATACCGCTCGGCTTTCGAAAGCGGCTCTTTCGTGTAACCATACCGCCGGGAATGAAGGACGGAGCCACGCTTCGGCTTGCCGGTCTGGGCGAAAAGATTGACGCGAAAAAAAGGGGTGATGCCTACCTCAAGATTCTGGTAAAATCGGATTAAACACGGGGGGCATTTCTTCCCGGGTATCTGAACACTGCACAGTTCAAAAGAGGAATGAATCCTTTGAACTGAAGAGTGAGCTATTAAGAAATAAAATTTTTCGTAACAATCGGAGCTCCCCCGCTATTTGTTGCGGGGAGCTTCACGTCGATTGACCGGCACTGTATTGCTATGGAAACAACCTTGAGGTGGGGTGCAGCGATTATGAACGAGGAACCTGTTGTATTCACAAGTGGGGAGCTTTCCATCGAGGGACTCTATGCCCCGGGGAAAGGAACACAATGCGTCGTCATCACCCATCCCCATTCTCAGATGGGCGGGAGCATGAAAAACAACGTGGTGGAGGCTATGGTCTCTGCCTTTTCCGGGCAGGGTTATTCGACACTCCGTTTTAATTTCAGGGGTGTGGGGCGAAGCGAAGGTGTCTTTGACGACGGTGTGGGTGAACAGGAGGACGTCAAGGGCGCAATTGCCTTTTGCAAAGAGAAGGGCTTCGATGACATAACCCTGGCGGGGTACTCCTTCGGGGCATGGGTCAATTCGAGATTCCTTGCCGGTTTCGATGACCTTGCCGATGTCATCATGGTTTCACCCCCCATCGATTTCGTGGACTTTGATTTTTCTCATCTCACGGGGAGATGCGGCCTCGTGATCTGTGGTGATCGTGACCAGTTCTGCCCCATTCATTCTCTCGAGGGAATCATCCGGGAATTGGGATCGAGACTTGAGATCGTAACCGGCGCCGATCACTTTTATTTCGGCAAAGAGCAGGGGATAATCAATTACCTCGGCGATTACCTGGGGGATCGAGACTGAAGCCGATCTTTCTCTGAAGTGTTAGGGGACGAAAGTAATGGATGGAGCCTGGTATTTCAGACCGTTTTACCTGCCCCTCATCAATCTCGTCGTGAGCGTTATTCTCTATAAAACCATAAAGGCAGAGCGTATGACCGGCCCGGGGCCAGGCAGGTTCTGGACGATATTCTACTTTGTGGAGCTTGCCCTACTCTGCGGACTGCTGTGGTTTGTTCCGTTTCACTTTAATGGGGCCTTCTGGGGAGGGCTTTTCGTAATTATTTGCGGCCACGCTATCTTTTCGCTCGGCTATATCGCCATGAGGGCGCATCCGGAGAAGAAAAAAACAGTCGTCGATTGGGGTATCTATGGGATCAGCAGAAATTCCCATATGATCGCGGCCAAGATTGCCACCCTCGGTGTCATCATCATGGGGTGGAATCCGCATTCGATGATCTATTATATTTTGTGGGCCTATTTTTTGGTGGAAATTTTGCTGACCCACTGCTACGTGCTCAGTGAAGAAAAAATGAATATTGACCGATTCGGCGATGAGTATAAAGAATACATGAAACGTGTCCCCCGGTATTTGTAGAGAGATAGTTATCAAACTCCATTAAAAGGAGCCCTCAGAATGCGTTCCGATTTTTCTTCGATAGTTCAGGTTATTTTTGCCGAGGGGCATATTTTCTCCGAACATGCGGGCCTCTCCGGTACGGGGCTTCGAAGAGTCGGGCCGATACAGTATGCCCTTCATTGGCTCTACGGCGTTTCGGAACCGGTGATTCTGCAAATTGTCGATTCCATCCTGTCGATCAGATTTCTTACGGAAACGGCAATAGGCAAAAAAATTCTCTCTGCGATCGCCGCGGTAAGCTGGTTTTTCCCTCACGGGGTTGTCCTGACCA
>Ga0272441_10005120_pt1 | contig 23107 bp, 18 predicted proteins | sample SSMProp6N_FD_193582 | JGI IMG/M metagenome (GOLD analysis project Ga0272441, IMG submission 193582) | Marine sediment archaeal communities from Little Sippewissett salt marsh, Falmouth, MA, United States - SSM-Prop-6N | ecosystem: Environmental > Aquatic > Marine > Wetlands > Sediment ...
AACTATCAGGGAAGGGTCTTCCCTGATTTCGAAGAGAAAGAAGGAGTCCGGATTTATCGGGTTCGGGACACCATCCTTCCGGTTTATTATTTTCGTTATCGACTTTTTGCTCTCCGGGCGGCGGCCCTCGCTTACAAACTTAATCTCCGGCGACCCTTTGACCTTGTCCACATCCACCAGATTTACCCCGCAGGTACGGCCGGAGCTCTGCTTAAAACATTTCTCAAGATCCCCCTGGTGATCACCGTTCACGGATCGGCCTTTGTCGTCAATTGGGAAGTCACCTGGATTCGTCCCCTGATAAAATGGGCTCTCCGAAACGCGAATCCGATCATCGCGGTCGGCCGGGAGCTGGAGAAAAAACTCATCGGCTGCGGAGTCACCCCCGATCGGATAGAGCTACTCCCCAACACGGTGGATACGGTAAGATTTTCTCCCGAAAAAAAAGGAGAGGAGGTCCGAAAAAGGTTCGACTGGAGCGTGAACGACGTGGTCATCGGGTACGCGGGGCGTCTTACCCGGCCCAAAGGGGCCCATTTGTTCATCGAGATGGCCCGAAAGCTCATAAAAAATGATACGAATCTGAAATTTTTACTGATCGGTTCGGGGGAGCTGGAAAAGGAACTCCGCCACCGGTTGCATTTATCGGGCCATGAAAAAAACTTTGCTGTTACCGGAGGCGTCGATTACGAGGTCATCCCCGATTATTTAGGGGCTATCGATATTTTAGTGGTCCCCTCATTCTGGGAGCCCGGCGGACGCTCCTGCCTGGAAGGTATGGCGATGGGCAGGGCAGTCGTCGCCAACCGGGTGGGAGGAATGGCCGATCTAATAGTCGACGGGAAAACGGGAATTCTGATTAATACCAATTCCCCCAGGTCCAGGTGTGACGATCCGGTACCGCCGGAATATTACATCGCTTCTCTTGCGGGAGCGGTGGAAAAGCTGGCCAAAAATCCGGCGCGACGCAAGCTTCTGGGGGAAAACGCACGACGAGACGCCCTGATGCATCACAGTCTTCAAGCAGGCATCGAAAAAATCAGCGCCCTCTATGAACGCGTTGGGAAAAAAGATTGATCCCCGACAATACTGGGAAGAACGCGCACGTTGCTTCGGGAACAACGATGAGGGCTGGAAAGCGGTCTGCTGCCGGGGGGCACCGGAATACTACAACCGCCTCTTTCACCGCCTCCAGCGCCGGGCTTTCCTCCGAACCCTGCGCCTTTCTCCGGAGATGGTCGGGCTCGAACTCGGCTGCGGGGTGGGTCGATGGCTGGTGGAATTAAGCTCCCGGGTTAAAGCGCTCCATGGTCTCGATATTTCTCCGACCATGATCGATCAGGCTCGAAATCGCCTCCGCGCCCTTAACATCAAGAGCGTATACCTGGAGCAATTCGACGGTTGCCGTATTCCCTACCGCGACGCCTGCTTCGATCTCTCCTTCAGTATAACGGTTCTGATACACATCATCGACCCCAATAATTTACGCCGGGCCGTGGCGGAGCTCTGCCGGGTGACAAAACCGAACGGGAGAATAATAATTCTGGAAAGCTTCGCCCCCGAGCCTTTTTCCTCTCCATCTCACATAAGATTCCGCCCCGAGGAAGAAATCATCGAACTGTTCCAGAAGTCGGGATGGGGAATAAAATCATCATCACCGGTCTGCCCCTTCCCTCCGAAAGAAACGTGGTTAAGAACAAGGACTTCCCGTATCCTGTTCCGGGCATTTTCACCGCTCCTCTATCTTTTAAACGCGACCTGCCGGAAGCTGAATATAAAAGGTTCACCCCCGGTCCAGAAAGTTCATTGCTATCATTATGAAGGAAGCAGAGAATAAATGGGACGCTTACGGTCGTTCGCGGAGCCCCTGGCGCCAGCGCACGCTCTTTCTCCACCATCAACTGGCTCAGAAAAGAATTGCTTCCCTCCTCGGGAAAATCGACCGGAAGACCCGGGTCCTCGATGCCGGCTGCGGAGACGGTTTCTTTCTCAACCTGCTCCTTCAGATGGGCTTCAAAAACATCCGCGGGATCGACGCCGGACGCTCGATGGTGGAGCGCTGCCGCGAGCGAGGACTTCCCGCGGAACAAAAGTCTCTGGAAGAATTCACTGACGCCGGGGGATTCGACCTCATTCTCCTGATCGAAGTTCTGGAGCATCTCAGGGACCCGGGAGCGGCCATCGAAAAAATAAAAAGTCTGCTCAGGCCCGGAGGAAAATTACTGCTCACGGTTCCCGTATGCGACTCCCTCCGGAAGCGATATCATCGTTTCCGCTACGGGGTCACCAAGCTGGAACAGGTTGTTGACTGGGATGAGACTCACCTCCACGCCTTCTCCGCTCGAGAAATAAAGCAGCTGCTTGCATCACGCGGTCTTACCGTCGACCGGTGCCTCCATGCCAGCAATCCTTATCCCTGGATAAGGAGATACGGGGGCGATAGATTATCTGCCTCCTTTCAAAGGTTCGATCTGGGCGGCAGATTTGGAGATATACTGATAGTCCTTGCTTCTCGGAAATAATATATCTTAGCATCGCAATTTTCAGCCACCAAGGCACTAAGACACTAAGTATTGTCTTCTCGCTACCACGCTTTGCGTGGTAGCGTGGTGTGAAGAATATTATTCATTCCGTTCTCACGAGTGCGTGGGAAAAAGTATTAATCTACTTTGTGCCTTCGTGTCTTTGTGGCAATTTTTATTGAAATTCAGAAGACATGAAAAAGCCATCTATTAAAAATCGAATCATCCGGGCGGGAACCATCACCGTGATCGGAAGCGGCGCCTCTCTTCTTCTGGGATTGGTGGTGAGATCCGTCATCGCCCGCGTGTACGGCTCGGAGGGGATGGGGGAATACGCCGGATTTATGATGTTTCTCAGCCTCTTCGGAACCATCGCCGCCTTCTCCCTCCCCCGGGCGGTCCTCAAATTCGCCGCCGAGTACGAAGAGAGCGATCGGCTGGACCGCGCGCGCACCCTCTTCTCCACCGTCTTTATCTTTATCACCGCCACCTGTCTGCTGGTCGCCGTCGGAGCTTACTTTTTCACTCCCCAGCTCGGAAAACTTATCAAACTGGAGATAAATAAATCCCTGACATTCTTTCTCTGCGGCACGCTTCTGCTGGCCACCTACTCCGTCCTCGCCTCAACCTTTTTCCTCGGCTTGCTTCGAAACCTGAGGGCCTTCGCCATCTCGCTGCTCTCCATGGTGACCATGCTCGTTATGGCCGCGGTGGCTTACTTTATCAAGCCTTTCCCGGTCTATTATCTCCTGGTCGGAGGCTACGCGGTTTCCGGCACCTTCGGACTCGCCCTCGTTTGGCGGAACGGTTTCCTCCTCCCCGCTTTCTCGGGGCGAGAACTGAAGAAGGCGTTTGCCTTTGCCCTGCCGCTTCTCCTCATCTCCTATCTCGCTTTCTTTGTCGAGTGGTTTGACCGGTTCACGCTGGGCATGTATTTCGGCGTAAAAGAAATGGGAATTTTTTCGGCGGGCCTGGTCATATTCGTCACCGCCCGGAAGCTCCCCATCTCTCTGACCGAAGTCCTGGTCCCCTCCTATTCCAAAATTTCCGTTCATGGCAAAGAGGTGCTGGAGCGCGCCTTCAACAAGAACATCCGGTTTTACGCCGTCGTCTTTTTCTTCATCAGCGCCGTACTCATCCTCTACCGCTATGAGCTGATCCTGCTTCTCGCCGGCCATGACCGATTTGCGGAGTTCTCCCCGGCGGCCGGCGTCATCCTCATCCTGAGTTTTTCTTTTATCCTGAGCGTGATCACCAACCCGGGATCGTCGCTCCTGGTCGGTTCCGGACGTACCAGATTGAATTCCCTCAACTTTGCAATCGGGGTCTTCGCTCTTATTCCGGCGCTATTTTTCTTTACCCGAAAGTGGGGTCTGAGCGGGGCCGCCGGGGCGAAAGTCCTGGCCCACATCGTAACCACCGGGGGGATGCTCGTCATTTTAATGAAAGTCCTCAGGCTGAAAGTCGATTTCCGGCCGATATGCAAGCTGCTGATTTTCTCCGCAGCGGTCCTCGGTGCGATAGCCATCGTCAAATATTCTTTTTCAGGCGCAATCTGGCTGACCGCGCCGTCGCTTCTATTAATTTATTGGGGAGGGATCTGGATTTTGATTCTGGACGAGGAGGACAAAAAATACGTCAGAGAAATCTGGATGAATATTCGAACCGGTAAAGAAATAATCCGAGAACCCGGCGTGAATTGGGAGACGCCGAACGGGGATAATGTGACCGATACCCGAACCTTCAGCAAATAATTTTTCAACCGGGCATTTGCTCCGATAAAACTGCTGAATTATGCTGTTCAACTCTTTCCAATTCGCCGTCTTCTTCGCGATCGTCTATGCCCTCTACCTCATCCTCAATCACCGCTGGCAGAACCGGATGCTCCTGGTGGCCAGCTACGTTTTCTACGGTTTCTGGGACTGGCGGTTCATATCCCTGATCCTCATCTCCACGATGGTCGATTATTACTGCGGGCTGAAAATCCAATCATCCGGCACCAGAAAGAAGAAACAGCTCTTTCTCGCCCTCAGCGTTTTCGTCAATCTGGCTATTCTGAGCGTCTTCAAGTATTTCAATTTTTTCGCGTCCAACCTTCAGCTCCTCCTGGCCAACTTCAATCTGTCGCTGGAGCCGCGGTTCTTCCAGATAATCCTTCCCATCGGCATTTCGTTTTACACCTTCCAGACCATGAGCTACACGATCGATATCTACCGGGGAGAGATGCAGCCCACGCGGAAGCTTCTCGATTTCGCCCTTTTCGTTGCTTTCTTCCCCCAGCTTGTGGCCGGACCGATCGAACGGGCGCGGCACCTCCTCCCTCAGATTCTCAGGAAGCGACAGGTGACTCAGGAGAAATTTTATCAGGGCTGTTTCCTGATTTTCTGGGGACTGTTTCAAAAAATTTTCGTTGCCGACAACCTGGCGCGGATTGTCGATCGGGTCTTTGCCTCGCCGGGACCGTATAACGGCGCCGCGGTTCTGGTAGCGCTGTACGCCTTCGCGTTCCAAATTTTCTGCGATTTCGCCGGCTATTCAAATATCGCCCGGGGGCTCGCTAAGTGCATGGGAATTGAAATAATGGTTAATTTCAATCTGCCGTATTTCGCGCACAATCCCCGGGAGTTCTGGCAACGCTGGCATATCAGCCTGTCGAGCTGGCTCCGAGATTATTTATACATCCCCTTGGGGGGCAATCGGAAAGGCGCCCCCGCAACGTATCGGAACCTCGCGGTCACCATGCTTCTGGGGGGCCTCTGGCACGGTGCCGCCTGGACATTCATCATCTGGGGCGCATACCACGGTGGCCTCCTGATCGCACATCGACTCATTTCACCCTGGCAGAAAAAGTTCGAGCTGCCGCCGGGAAGCATGGCGAAAAAAATGTTCGGGTGGATCCGAATTATCTGCTTTTTCCACCTGACCTGTATCGGGTGGCTGATCTTCCGGGCGCAGTCGATATCACAAGTCGCTCAAATGCTTGCGAGCATATTTTTAAACTTCGGACCGATAGCGGGAATCGGAATAAAGTTCGTATTTCTCCACGTTGTCATCCTGGTGGTTATTCAGTTTATCCAGTACAGAAAGAAGAATTTGATGGCACTCTATCGCTGGCCCATACCTCTTTTAGCCGGCGTGCAGGCCCTGATGTTTTACCTGATGGTCTGGGGAGGAAGAACCGGCCACGTCTTTATCTATTTCCAGTTCTAATTTACTGCTCCGGAATTTAAATAAATTTGCCACAAAGACACAAAGACACTAAGAAATAATTAGAATAAAAGAAAAAGCATAATTGTTACATCTCTAAATCTTTCCTTGGTGACTTGGTGCCTTAGTGGCTAAAAGTTGCGAAGCTGAGTTCTTAATTGAAGCGGATGAAGAAAAATCTGAAAAAGCTGCTCCTCTACCTGGTTTCTTTTTGCCTGTCTTTAGAACTGATAGCACGGATTGATGAGGCAATAACGAAGTGGAGGTCGTCTCCGTCTTTTGAAACTATCCAGATTAAAGACGAATTCGGTTTCCGGGGAGTCCCCTACGGCAGGTGGGGGGACATCGTCCTGAATAAATACGGATTCAACGACAGTGACGATTACACGAAAGAGGAGAAAAAACGCGCTCTCCGGATCATCTGCCTCGGTGACTCGATAACTTTCGGGACCTTGACCGCACCTTATAACTGGGTGTTTTTTCTGAAGAAGTTATTTGCCGAGAAGGGGGTGGACGCGGAAGTGATAAACGCTTCCATGCCGGGTAACACATTCCCCCAGCTCGTCGACCGCCTGGAGGCGGAACACATAGAGTTTAATCCTGATATCCTGCTCATCTACAAAGGATTCAGGTATTATATGGCTTCGGAAAAGGATATTTATATCCCGGAAAAGAGCTTCTGGGAGAAGGGGGCGAGAAAGTCAACATTCATCCGGAAGATTTTAGACCACCAGCCTCGCGATCCTCACCGGAGGTTGCTGAAGGAGCGAAAGAGAAGAGGAATCAGGGATTTGATTGAGGAAGTTACCGAAGAGCAACTCGATCGATACCGGCATGACCTGATGCGCCTGATCCGGTTCTGCCGGGACCGGAGGATCACGGTGGTGCTGGCCTCTTTCCCTTTCCTGGTCAATGAGGATAACAGAGAGAAGTACATTGATTTCATATACAGCGCGCTTTACTTCTATCCGACCATCAGCGCCGAGGCCTATATCAAGGGGATTCCCCAGTTTAACGAGGTTACTCGAGAAGTGGCCAGCCGGGAAAAAGTTATGTACGTCGATATCTCGAAGGGCCTGGATCGGACCGGGGACTATTTTTTAGACCGATCCCACCTCACCCCGAAAGGCTCAAAACGGGTAGCCAAGAATTATGCGGAAGCACTGGTACGATACATTAAAAGTCTTCCTTTGATCCCCGCACGGATCCGGGATGACGCTTTTCCAGATAGGGAATTATTTCCCCGGCAATAAGATCCGCGACCATCGATGCTCCTTCCTCGGTAAAATGCATCATATCATAATACAACCGGGAGTCTTTGGGCATTTGATTAGCCAGATCGATAACTAAAACACGGTTATCCTTTCCTATTTTGCGGGTGGTCTCGTTATAGAGCTCCAAAATCTCCCATCCCAGCCTGCCGTTCCAACCCGACCGGTATTGCACAAGACCTAAATCAACTCCGGTCACAGGATCGAACCCGGCACCATAAAGGGCCGGTTGGGTGACAAGAATCGGTTCCATCCCGTTGTCCCTGCAGAGCTCGATCATTTTCTTTACCCGTTTCTCATAACCTTTAATGCTGCCGCTCCGGTGCTGCTCTTTGATCCGGGCAATCTCCTTTTCGGTCAGTTTGATTTGCGAAAACTCGTCGGGATCTATCTGCCGGGCATCTCCCAGTCCTATTTCTTGCGCCCGGTGGGCGCGGTAAAGGTTGAGCAGGAGAGAAAGTATTTTGCTCCGGAAAAGAAGCTTGCGTAACTGGTGTGGCTCAAAGATACGGGAAATGTCCAGCCCGGATTTTAATGTTGCAAACCTTTCCGGGATCAGCCTATTCTGTCCGATATCGTTTATCCCGATTAAAAAAATAACGTACCGGGGGCGCAACTTGATTATGACATCGTCCAGAAGAATCAAATGACCGAAGGTGGAATGGCCGGAGAGGCCGGCGTTATTGATCCAGAGCCGTTCAAAGCGCTTTTTTAGCAAATTGCCCAGGAGGGCAGGCCAGGATCTTTCGTCCGAAAGAACCCGGCACTCGGTGGTGCTCCCTCCAACAGCAACAATAGTGAGATAATCGATGAAATCGCGAGGCGGCTCCTCTCCCCGGAAACCGAGTGAATTGTAACTGACTCGCCTGACGGGGGGAAGTTTCGGATATCGATCGTCTCTGACAACATATCGGAAATTAACGGGCAGGATGACGCGGTCACCCTCCAGGCGCATCCCAAAGGGATTAAAGGCGCGGAGGATAACTTCCGCAATAACCAAGGCAATCACGCAACCCAGAAATAAGGCGAGCAGTCTTTTCAACAAGGGCAATCGCTCGGAGATCTTATTTCCCGACTTCCCGGCTCCGGACAAGTGCTACCCCCGATCTGATTAAAGATTCAAACACATTGTTAGCGGCCTCAAGATACTATATTATAGCCGGATATATCTCATAGGTAAAATTGATATCGCCGATAAATCAACCTTCCCCAGCCCGATGAAAATAGTTTATATCTTGTCCGGGCATTTTTGCCCCGTCTCAGGGGCGGGGATCACGCTCTGGTCTTTGATTAAACATATCGCACCCCGCCATCATGTGGAAGTTTATGCCAACTCCTGGGAAGCCGATCTCCCCGCGGAAATCACTATGCATCGCCTTTCTCCGATCGCGCGGTATCCCTCGACGAAATTGGATTTCTTTTTTCCCCTCAGAATAGTCTGCAATTATTTCAGTGCCACCCGCCTCTGCCGGCGCCTGCGGGCGGAAGCTGATATTCTGCATATCTACAACGGCCTGGCCGCCAATCCGCGCCTTCTGATCAGCCAGCTGATGTGCCAGAAGGCGGCCATGGAGGAAAGGGCCAGATAATCGCTTGTCGGCCGGCTCTCCCAGCAGACGCCCAAACACCTCCTTCTGCGCCTTCTGGAGCGCCACGTTTACAACCGGCGACACCGGTACCGGAAGCTGATTCCCGCTTCCCAATTTGAGAAAGAGCAGATCCTGAAGTACTACCACGTGCCGCCGGAGGAGATCATTCCCGTGCACGGAGGGGTGGACTACGAGGCTTTCAATCCCCCCGACAAGGAGCGGAGGCGAAAGGCCATCCGGGAGAAATACGGCTACTCTTCCCGGGACGTGGTCTGCCTGTTTGTCGGCTACGATTTCCGGCGCAAGGGGCTGAAGTACCTCCTGCGGGCCATGCCCTTGATCGATGCGGAGGTGAAGCTGCTGGCGGTGGGGGGAGTGGGAAGCCTGCCGGAATACAGAAAGATCGCCTCCGAGCTGGGAGTCGAGGAGCGGGTGACCTTCAGCGGGCCGGTCTACGATAACTGCCGGGACTTCTTCCACGCGGCCGACCTCTTTATCTTCCCCACCCTCTTCGACCCCTTCGGAACCGTGGTCGTGGAAGCCATGGCCGCCGGCCTGCCGGTCATCACCAGCCGGCGGGTGGGGGCGGCCGAGCTCATCACGCCGGGAAAGGACGGGTTGCTGCTGGAAGACCCGAAAGACGGCCGGGAGATCGCCCGCCTCGCCGACAGCCTTCTGGAAAAGTCAGCGGCTGATGCGATGGGGGCGGCGGCCCGGACCACCGCCCGGCGGTGCACCTGGGAGGCGAAAGCGAAGGAGCTGGTCTCCGCCTATGAAAATCTCTCCTGAAAAAAGATCGTCATCGACTCCGGCTGCGGGCAAAGTCCTCAACGGGATGGCCAGCCTATCGGGAGCCCCGGGAGATTACGCGGCCCGTATTCTCCCCTGGTATTGGGTTGATATCTCCTGCATCTTGAGAAAGGAATGAGCTGTTTCGGCGCGGGGTCCGAGATGCTCCCGGCTCCAAAAGTCCAGAACACTCACCGTGGATTGCGATCAACACGGCCTAAAACCTCAAACGATGCCCAGTGACCTCGTCTCCCGACATAAAAACCAAACCCGGGGGCCCCTCCCGGGTCAAGCGATGGAAAAAAATTCTTCTGGTGATAGCCATCTCTCTGCTGAGCCTGGAGATCGTCCTGCAGATCCTGGCGTACCTCTCCCCCCTCAACTTCCTACCGCACAACCTGGACAGATACTGGGAAACGCGGTTCCTGCGCGAATATCCGCTCCGCGGAAAAGAAACCGGGATGACCGTCACCCATGAGACGCGCGGCTGGACGGTGCAGTCGGGATACTCTTCGGAGGGAGGCGGACTCATGTATACCATCAACGATATGGGCTATCGTTCCCCCCGCAAGGTCCATGAGGAGTCCGAAGACAAGTTTCGCGTTATGGTCCTGGGTAATTCGTTCACTTTCGGGTGGGATTGCGACGACCGGACCACCTGGCCCCAGACGCTGGAAAACCTCGACCCCCGCTTGCAGGTGATCAACCTGGGAGTGGGCGGTTACGGTATCGACCAGATGCTCGTCACGCTGAGAGAATCCATCCGGGTTTTCAAACCGCAGCTGGTGATTGTGGCGTTTATCGGCGACAACCTCTTCCGGTCTTTATTGAGCTTTCGCGACTATAAGAAGCCCCTCTTCATTCTGGAAAACGACGAACTGATCCTGACCAACATTCCGATCGGGACCAGGGAAGAAACCTACCGCTCACTTCAGGACAAAACCTACCCGCCCCGCCTCATGTTATGGGTTCTGGCCAGGAAGGCATACAATAGGCTCTTCAAATCCGACGCGGATATCCTCTTCCCCAGCCCCCAGGCCGAAATCCTGTGTGAAGAACTGAACACGCGGCTGCTTCTGGAAATGATCGAGGTCGCCCGGGAGCACAAAGCCGAAATTCTCTTCGTGCATTTAGCCTGGGGGAAGGCGATCCGGGATAAAAGCTACGAATGCTACGGCGAGGAATTCCTCAACCGCTTCGTGGAGGTTCACAACGTTCCCCACGCGACCACCCGGGAATCATTCCTGAAAGGCTCCGGCTGGACGAAGGGTCATTATCAGGAAAAAGAAGCGGGTCTGGTCGCCGAGTGTGTGTACGAGAGGCTGAACCGGATTCCGGCCTGGCGCGATTACGCTTTCCGCAATTTAAAAAATTGAACGGCCACCCATTCTACTGCAGGTAACCAAGCGCTCTCAACTGTTTTAGAGTCGACTCGTCCTTAATGCGGACGGTCAACTCCCTGAGGCCAAGTTCCCTTCTCTTATCGGCCTTCTCCCTCAGCCAAACCTCTATCTTTTCTCCCAGCACTTCCGCCTTCAACGGAACGCGACCGGCCAGATTGTCCAGCTCCAGATCATCCTCTTTCAAATCGTAAATCTCCTTGACCCGGCCCTCCCGGATGATGTAGATGGCCTTGAGACCCTCGTCTATGATCGCTACCTTCGGATTCCCCCTCTGCCTGGGGGAGATCTCCTGGGAAAAAACCGGGACCCCGGGAGGAGAAATGGATTCCAGGGAATTCCCGTCCAACGCGTAGGGCGGAACGCAGCCCAGACGGTCGAGGATGGTGGCTATAAGATTGATTTGCTCCACCCTCTCTGTCCCGGTTTCGGGTAACCTGATGCCGGACGGCGCCTTGACGATGAAGGGGATATTTATCTCTTCGCCGTATAGGCTCCATCCGTGATCGCATTTACCGTGCTCGAAAAAGGCTTCGCCGTGATCGGAAGTGACGATGATGATACTGTCATCCATCAGCTCATCCTGCCTCAGCTTTTTTAAAAACTGCCCTATCTGGTTATCCACATATCTGATCTCACCATCGTATTGATCGATATAATAATTCAAATCATTATTATCCTTTTCCCTTCCCACCGAGAGATAAGCGAGCCTCCGGGCTTCCATCTTCGTCATCGGCCGGGTCCCGGTGGACTGGAAAAAGGAACCGTAGGGTTCGGGAGCGGAGTAAGGGCCGTGAACATCCATGTAATGAACATAAGCAAAAAACGGGCGTTCTTTATTATGGCTGATCCAATCCAGGGCCTTCTTGTTCACTTCGGAGGCGCGCGACTTATAATCCAGGTTGATGGGGTCGAAGGTATCAAAGCCCTGGTCATACTGAAGTCTGCTGCATACCCAGTGGTTGGCTACAAAAGCGCCGGTCGCGTAGCCCTTCTCTTTCAATATCTCCGCCAGAGTCACGATCTTCCGATCCAGAGCGCTGGCCTTGGACTCACTGTAGGAATTGAGACCGTGGACCGAGGGGTATAGCAGGCTGAACAGAGATGCTATCGAGGGACACGTCCACGAGCTCGGGCTGGTCGCGTTGAGTACGACGGACGCGGTCGCCGCGAACCGGTCGATGTTGGGCGTGGTATCCCGACTGTAGCCGTATAATCCCATGTGGTCCTTCCTCAGCGCGTCGACGAGAAAGATGATGACGTTCGGCCCTTGAGGGGGATTATACCTGTTATATATCCACAGCCCCGCGTTCAGGATGAGCACAAGCAGTATCATGAACAGGGCGCATTTTCTCAAAGGAGCCGGCTTGACTCTCCTTGATACCCACTCCGTCCATTTCACCAACTTGATCCTGCCCAGAAGCAGGAATAGAAGGGGGATTGCGATCACTCCCGCTACCCCGATGACCAGTATCTTGAGCCTTATTCTGACGATGAACAAGAAGTAGCTTAAAGCGATCTCCCCGCTTAACAGTTCTCTCACCCGGAAAACGGACTGTTTTAGCGCTGTCGCCAGGGAATGGTGGGTGTGGCCTCTGAGCACCCAGTCGACCAGCAGGATCATAAAAACGATTATGGCGAAGGTCAGGGCTATATTCCCGCCCCGCTTGAACCCTTTCACGAACAGGGTCCATATGATCCAGATTATAAGGACAGCCGCTACCATGAAAGCGACCAAACGGTTCAGGTTTTCCTGAAAGCTGAAACCGATCAGCCTGTACATCCCGTAATGAAGATAGGCATTGCTCCAAACATAATGCACCGAGAGGGCCATCCCCCAGATAAAGCCGATGATGACTCCCACCGATACCACCGTGATTATTTTTTCAGCCTTCACTTCTTTCCGTCCCAAGTAATCCCGGCATAGCCGTTACTGCACGGCCCCTTCAGGTGGATTTCTTTTGCTTAATTGCATAGACTTCTTCCAAAGATTTAACCAGCTCCCTTAAATCCTCCCCCGCCGTTTCCGGAGAAACCTCATACTCCTTTTGAACTTCGGAGGCTAAATCTCCCACAGTATGTTTTCCGTCAATCTTCTCCCAGATAAAGGCGCCCGCTTCATTGAGCGTAAAGAGGCGACCCACGGCTTGAGTTTCCTTGCTGAGGGGCACGAGAATCGCTTCGCCGCCGATGACCCGGAAGACGATATCGGGATTCTTTTCGTATATCCTATTTAAAAATCCCTTCTCCATAAAATTTTCTCCCGAAAATTTTATTATGAAGACACGGTAGCCGCACCTTTTAAGGTGCGTTTCGTTTATTACGCATTATACCTGATTTTTTAACCTTTCGCCGGTATTTTGAAAAAATACCGGCGAAAGGCCAGGGGCCAGCTATCGTTCATCAGGAAGCGTTGGAAAAGCGGGGGAGACGGAGACCGCTTGAGTTCTCCCGATAAAATGCTTTTTTGATTGACAAGAAATCGAATGAAAAATCTTTTATGGACCGGGGGAGAAAGAGCAGATAAAAACTTTTCCGGGATCGCGCTCCCGAATAATTTCTTCGCCCAGAATAAAGGATAAAACACTTGCGTTTCCGAGCGGTAAGACTTTGCTTGACGAAGAAGCAGTTCCCAATCTATTTCTTCTCCCGACCTCTCGACTACCAGATAAAGGTCGTAAAACCAGATCAAACGGGAAAAACCGTGATGGGCGAGGTGGGCGGAGAGGTAGATCAGATTGAGAGCGGGATCGAGGACGCGAACTGAAGCTCCGTAGAGTTTGACCGGATGAGAAGCTTCCCAGAAATCCTCTATTTTTACATCGAAGGATGGGTTTCTTCTCTGAGGCGTCTGGAGATCGCTATGAACCTCAAGAAACAGCCGGGGAGGTCCTTTTCCATCCAGATAGGCATACTTCCGCGCGGTCACCGTCTCGGAAATAAACTTTAATCGCGCTTTCTCAAGCACCGCTTGCGCAATATTCCATTTTCCCTTCGCTATCAGCAGATCGACATCGTCGAAGGGACGAAGAACGGGATGGGGATAGTAGCTTTCAGCCAGATGGGATCCCTTGAGCAGAATTATATCCAACCCACCTTCTCGTAGAGAGGATAAGATTTTTTTGAGAAGGTCGTAGCGAATCGTTGTTTGCGCCAAGGCGGCGTGATAGCGCTCTTCCCACGCCTCCCGGACCGGGAGAGGAATGCCGTCCCACCTCGCGTCATCTTTTAGCTTCCAGTAAAAAAGGGCGGATAGACGGTGTTTTTCGAGCAGATCAATAAAGAATGATCGGTCGATTTTTTCCTCCCGAGAAAAGGAAAGTTGATAAGATCGGTCTCCCAAGAGCTTCAGAAGCTCCTGCAATAATATATATTCCGCCCGCATTGTTTAAGTTTCATATAATTTGTAGCGGCAACCTTCAGGTTGCCACATTATGGCGACCTTAAGAGGTTGTCCAATAAATCCGATTTTAGGTTTTGCAGTGGTAGCCGCACCTTTTAAGGTGCGCAATATGTTGAGAATAAGAATGTTATAACTCAAGCGATACGCCCCGATAAATATTTGGGCGGCTACCATCTCCTATTTTGCAGAAGCCTTAATGCTGCCTTGAGTAATTATAATAAAGACCGGGAGAAAAAAGAAGCCTAAGGGGAATAATCAAAAAATTAACGTGAAGAATTAATTATTTTAATCTAAGGGCCGGATCGCCGAAGAGGTGGTAAAGATCGATTTCTTCATACGATCCCACATCGTAGAGGCGGGACTTGGCCTCGGTAATGGCCGGGCCGATTTTTTTCTGATCGTTGATTAAAAGCTCTTCGAATAGATAGGCAACCAGCTGCTTGGAGACGCTGTTAATGCACATGCCGGTGGGGGACATGTTGGCGACCGTCCCTTTTCCGACCGCACCGGTCATCGCCTCGGCCAAGCAATCACCGGCGAGGTCGCACCAGTAGCCGTTCATGCAGGTCATGGTGGTCATCAGGGGGAGACGGTCAGAGTTAGTGAACAGGGCGAGATCACCGTTGCTTAAAATTGCCGGTAAGGCCGACCAGGTATCCATTGAACCGTGCCCCAGATAATTGACGATCAGGCGACCGGCGTTAATAGCGTTGATGACGGCCATTCTTGTTCCGGCTCCGAGAACCGGCTTGTAGGCGGTATCGGCCGAGTAGAGCGCGGGTATGTAGTTATCGATGAGCCAATCGCTGTCGGCCGGAAAATTTCCCGCCTCCACGTCGGGATCGTCAGCCGACATCAAAATATCTTTCTGCCAGGGAAGACCGGACGTTGAGTTTTCATAATCGATGATTTTTTGAACATGATCGTTCGTTTCCCCCGCGGTTTCAACGCAGAGGCGGCCGATATTCATATCGGGAACTTTATCATCACCCACCAGGCAAGCGTACCAGTTGTCGGAAGCGGTCTGCATGAAGTTGCTCTGGAAAAGATAGGGGGGAATGTAATTGACAGCACCAGTCCCCTCGAAGTTCTGATAATCGTAGTTTCCGTCACCCACCAGGAGAACATAGGAAGGGGCGGGCTGCTTCCAGAAATAGTAGGTGTATTTCAAAAAATCCCGGATGGCCTGAGGATCGAAATTCCCGAAGCTGAATGTATCATACACGTCCTGTATTTCGAAGGCATCCGCCCGGAGACCGCCGTTTTCCCGGTCGTCCCGAAAATCAACCAGGGCCTGGATCGCGGCGGAAAAATCGGGATGGGTGATGACCAGGTAGTCAACCCGCCGGGCCCGGGCGAGATCGGAGGGTTGGTTTTCCTCCAGACCGGGAGACGAAATAATCCCGCGGAGAGCAACGTAATCTTTGGAGCCGGATTCGCTTTTCCGGAAACGGATGGAATACGAAGCTCCCGACTCGATATCAAAATCGATCATCCTTTTAGGGTCGCGGGGATCGGTGACGTCGTAAAGAGCGATATCCTCTCCGCTGAAATCGGCGATCAGATAGTCCCCTTTCTTGGAAGCCGAAAAAGTGAGCGCGTCATCCCCGCAGGCATAATCGCGATAGTAGCCGAATTCGAAGTTGTTCACGTAAATGAAATCATAGGCGACCCCGATGTCGTTGATCTCTTCCACCCTAAGGATATTTGTCCCCTCATTGAAATAAGCCTGGGGAACATCTGTTTCCAGAGTATACGCCACCTTGCCATCCCAGATAAAATCGCCTATCAAATGACCATTAAGGCGCACGTTGGTATGATGATCGGGTGCGGGATCAAGCGCGGTGATGCCGAAGAAACGGCCGGTGAAAGAAACTGCTCTTTCGGCATCGGTCACGTTCAACAGCTGAAACTCGGTTTCCATTGCCCACCCCACGCCGGCAAAATCCCAGAACCAGCAATCACCATCCTCACCCACCAGTGAGGCGAAGGAATACCAATTTTCTTCCTCCAGGTGCTTCGGGCTTAAAAAATACGTCTGGCGGGCGGGGCGACCGCAGGGCGCCGAGCTTATCTCCTCCATCCGCTTGCCCCGATTGGTATCCTGATAAAGCCAGTAAATGTTGGTCTGACTGTAAAAACTCGTGTTTTTTTCCCCGTAAAAATCCAGGTAATCCCCCGGGTCCCAGAACCCGTCTTCCTCCCCCTGAATGAAAATTGCGATCTCTTCTCCCAGAAAATACATCTTCAAGCTCCGGGGGTCACCGCTCATATTGAAACCGGCATCGAGCAGGTTCTGATAGGTAAGGGTATGAATGCCGTCCGAGGTCACCGATACCTTGAAAGAATCCGAGCGGGCCAGCTTGAACTGCTCTTTGTAGGGATTAAGATCTTCCTGGGCGGTGATGGGTTGCGCGGGACCGTACTGAATATCGACCAGAATCGATGAATGGAAAGTCAACGTCTCACTCGGGCCGGAATATTGAAACGGGCTGATCAGGAGATTAACGAACTGCTGATCCCTTTTCCAGTATGGCGAACCGGCGGCGAGGATTTCTCCCGGGTAAATATTCTCCTCGATTTCCGAAAACTGCTGCCATCCCCCACCCGCGCTATCCGCCCGGGAAACACGCATTTCCTTTTTCAAGTCCAGAAACTGCTTCCAGCGGGAACTGAGCCCGGCGTAGCGCTCGGGATCACTGATAATCCTTTCTTCCCAGATTGCTTCCGCATCCTCCTGCCTCCATTTCTCGGAGCGGGGAATGAAGAGGTTAACTCCTTCTATTTCCTCTTCATCGGTAGAAGCGGAGCGCACCTCGATTGATTCCACAGCGGGAAGCGGTATTGTTATTATCTTAACCGGTAATACCGGCTTCCCCGACTCTTCCCTGGGGGAATAACCCGAAATACTAACAGTCTGATAGATTTCACCGCCGACTTCCCCTGAATTCAATTCATATTCCGGGACCTTGATTTCCAGGGTCATCCCATTTTCATCTTCCTTCACCACCCGATATCCTTCCCTGACTGATAAATCTGTAAATTCCTCGCCCTCCCTGGAAGAAGTCTCATTAAAAGCGGGGCTTTTTTCTGAATCTATCTCTTCAGAATCAGGTTTATCCGACTGAGGGAGGTGATTCTTATAGGTTTCCGGAGAGATTTCAAGCGCGGCAAGCTTTCGAGCGGAAGCTTTAAGATAGATTCTAACCTCTTGATGATTTCGTCCGGTGCTGTTATTGATCATGACGAAAATCGCAGCCACCAGCAGCACAACGAGAACAATAACCATTATTATCGACTTAAATCTCATTTACTTAAATTACTGGAAAATAGCATTTATGTATATTCTGACTATATATCTACGTAGTTTGTTCATACTAATATAGCCCACTTTTAACTCCATTTCAATCTAATCGGGAACCTGTCATTAGCACCTGATTAGCTCTTCCGTCCGGCAGAGCCGCCGGATCTGACGGAGATTAACCTGAAAAGAAGAAAACAGAGCTGTCAGAGAAAACTTGTCCTGTTGAAAATCCTGAGCTTGTCGAAGGGAGCGAAGTCGAAGGATCAGGTGCAAAAGAAGTTATGAAACTAAGTTCTGTGAAAGCTCTTTTTCAAGCTGAAAATCGATACCACCATGATAGAGAAGAGGGCAATTATAGCACCGCTCACGGCGAACGGATGGGCGGGGAACTGGCTGATCCAAAAAAAGTCAAAATACTCCGGATGCGAAAAAGCTTCAATCAATATCCTGAACTGCCCTACCAGGGGGCCGTCCGTGAAAGAGAAAAAATGACGAGCATACGGCATCCATTCGTCAAAACCCATAGTCAGCCAGTAATGCTTGTAGTGAACAGCGATCGAAAGCAACTGGACGAGAACGCTGAAAGTTATGATTGCAATAATAACCACCCTTTTGCATTTTCCCAATTTGTTGAATCTATCCAGCATGACCCCAAGGGGGATAAGCACAAACGGCAGGACGGGAAGAAAACGACGGGAACTCCAGGCCATGCTCCCAAAGCCGGCATGCCAGTGAGCGTAAAGAGCCAAACGATACAGCGGGATCGCAATGACAAAGAATGCCGACCAAGTGTTTCCCTCGCGACGAAAGAACTTTCCGAACCAAAACAAGCTTAAAAGGACCAGCGGATCGTATAAGAAAAGCGATTTTCCGGGGCTGAAGAGAAGGCCGTAAAGGCCGGTAAAAGTCGGAGTGGAAAATCTTTGGTTTTCATAACCCGTTAACCAAAAAGAACCATAACGGGCGTCGTTATAGGCGGCGCAGAGAAATAGGGCTACCACTGACAATGCTATTATTGCAAATAATTGAGATTCCTTCAATCCCAGTGCCTTTCGTTTCAATATCACCAACACCCCTGCCGCCAGTGCAACCGGAATCATCCCGTAGTGGGAGCAGATCAGACAGAAGAGCATAATGGCGAGAAACAAAGCGTTTCCCCAGGAAGATTTTTCTTTTAAATTCAGGATAGCGAAATAGAGACCGAGTAAAAAAAGGCAGACTGTCGGTTCATTACTGTTGAAACGCGCATAAAGAAAGGCGGTGGAGGCAAACGCAAAGAGAAGTGCCAAGACTAGTGCGGATTTCTTTTGAAATCCCAGTTTCAGCGACACGATAAAAAATAAAACTACTGAGAGCGACGTGATGAATGTATTGAGGAGGCCGACGAAAAATTCACGGGCATTGTTTCTGCCCTGAAAACATCCGAAATCTTCAACGGCCCTTCCGATCAAATATAGAGGAATCTGGAGAACGCTTTGAGCGGGAAGGCCGGTCCCGTAAGAACTGACGGAACATCTTTCCACCAGGCTTTCAGTCAGGGCGAACCTGAGATAACCGTCGATGGCCAGAAGGCTGCTGCTCTTCAATAAAAGGTAAACCGAGACGCAGAGAAGATACAGATAAAGCCCGATATTTTTATGATTCTTGGTCATTTTATGCGGATAACCTAATGTATAGTGACGGCAAAATAGTTATCAGGACACATATGGTTTAATGGAATACTGGATTGATGGAATAATGCGACCTTGAGCTCATAAATACTCCAGTACTCCAACACTCCGCTATCAGTGATAAATTAAAGCTATATTTCACATCAGCGGAATGAACTGAAAGAGCGGCATTCAAGGAAATACTATTCTGATCAGAAGCCACTTCGGGAATTTGATCCCCTTTCGGACCATCAACATATATTCTCGATCGGAAAATCGAGGCTCAATATCGAGGAAGATGGAAAAGACGGACGCCTCCATTCGGGAGAACAAGGCGATCAAGGAACAGATTATCCGCTGGAAAGCTTTTTCCAGGCGATATTCTCTATTTGTCTCAGCCCTGGCAAGAAAGATTAATTTCCCCCTGATCCGCGACCGGGCCACGGGTGGATCGGAAATAAGCAGAGAATCCCCTTTGGTGACGATTTCATCTTCACTTCCTCCCCGCTTTTTAATTATCCGGTGAAGAAGCCAGCGGTCCGAAGCGTTTTTATAAAGAACAACATCACCGATCCTGAGGACCGCTCTTGGGATTTCTTCATCCTCCGGGTCCGGCCGGTAAATAACGGGGCTGATAGTGATAGCATCATTTTTTTTGATAAAAGGATGCATACTGAAACCTTCGTTCCGGAAACTGACCGATCGACGGCCGATCAGGATATCATCCAGAACGGGATCAAGGTGGGAAGCGGGAGAAGGGGTCATGCGTCCGAAAAGGACCTCCACAAATCAACCGCGCTCACATTGGGTTTGAATTCGAAAAGGCGGGCCGGTATTCCCCGGACCAGATCCTCGATTAAAGATAAAGCGGGGGAAAGGTCCTTTTCGTAGGAAAAGGGCAAAAAAGATGACTGGAGCAATCGCCGGAAGGAATCCGTTAGAGAAAGCTCGGTTATCCTGTTCCTGGATGAAGGTTGGAGAAAAAATATGCTTTCCAGGCGACCCCCATTTGCCACCCTCGATTCCGGGCTGGGATTCCAGGGGGTTCCGAAAACCATAAAAATATTCTCATTCTTGCGAAGAACAACCTTATCCTCAGCCAGAACCATTACATCCGGCAAATGAGAAATCATTCGTGACCAGGTGCTTTTCCCGCTTCCGGCGGGACCGGGGAAGAGATATACGCTATTCTTACTTTGTACCGCAGCGGCATGGATAATCAATCCTCCGCGGTCCAAGAGAAGGTGAGACCAGAGAAGAAGATCAATGAAGAATAAAGGGACACAATCGGTATCCGGCTTCTTTCGATTGACCCAGATATCACCTCTACTGAAATCTAATTTTACCGAAGCTGTTTTCCATAAACGATCTTTCTGAGAATGATTCCAGAGCCGGAATACCTTCTCCCCCCATCGACATGAAATCTCCCATCTCCGGGTATCATCCGACGGGATTGGCTCCTGAAAGCGAGCGGGAACCGGGCCGCTGAGGACCTGCCATTCACATTCAGCCCGGGAAGGGGAACACGTAAAATTGCGATAAGACCCGTCGAGTTGAAATGAATCATCAACCAAAACAACTGATACCGGGACATCCCCGATCTCGACAGAAACTTGTTTCATCATCCCGAGAAATTCGTATCAGGGTTGGTCCTGGCATCCGGTTAAAATGCAACTGACCGGCCCTTCCTGAGGATAGGTTATGGTGGCAGTGTGGCATATTCCCAGCTGGGTGAGGTTGAAGGAAAGTTCCACCACTTTCATCTCAGGTTTTTGATACTTTTTCTTTTTCCTCATTTTCCGATCTCCTTTCACGACTCAATAATTCTCCTCTTACCCGGGCGACCCGGCAGAGAAATTCCACGGGTTTTTCCGGCCCGCCGTTTTCCAGGGTTGACCAGGCCGGACAGGTTCCGCAAACGGGGTGGAGCTCGCAGCTATCGCAGCGGGTCAGCTCCCTTGCCTTTTTTCCCCGAACCCGGGGGATAAAGCGATGCCAGCCTTCCTTGAAACTTCCTTCCGTCAGGTTATAACGATAATTGGTATCCAGAACGCAGAGGCCGAGTTTCCCGCCTGAAGATACATGAAACGAATACATACCGGCTCCGCACTTATAGAGCCGGTCGGAATCTATGCTCCCCCAGTGCCGGCAGGAAAAATCCAACCAATCTTCCCATTTCTTTTCGTCTTCATAGTCGAGGGCAACAATTTCTTCCGGGGTCAAGCGGTAACGGAGGGCGTCGCGGGAACCGTCGAGACGGGGGCTGATCATGGCGTCGAACCTGAACAAACCCACCATATCCTCGGCGAATTTTTTAATATCCCGGATTTCATGCCGATTAAGACGGCTGATCACCGACTTCAAACGGAAGGGGATCTCGTTTTCCTTCAGGAGCCGGACAGCATCCATGCATTTGCTGAAGCTCCCCTTCACGCCGGTCACCCTTTCATAAGTGGCGGCGGTTACTCCGGGTAGAGTAATATCTATATAAAAGGGCGGGTATTCGTTAAAAAAATCAACCATATCCCGGTCGATCAGCGTGCCGTTGGTGAATATGCTCACCAGAAGGCCTTTCCTTACAGCCCGGGAATATATATCGCGAAAATCCTTCCGGAGGAGCGGTTCGCCGCCGGTAAAGGTGACAAAAAGGCAGCCCTCGGAAATGATCTGATCGAGCAGCGAAAAAATCTGCTCCCGGCCCAGTTCCTCTTGCGGAGATATATTGTGAGCGAAACCGACGTAGCAATATGGGCAGCGAAGATTGCAGCGACGGGTGAGTTCAATCATCCCGTGGAGGGGAAACCTCAGCTTCCGCATCCTGATTAAAAACTCGCCCCGATCATCCCGCCCTATTTTCGATGGTTTCATCTTCACAGCACTATTGAGGATTCATATAATAAATTTAAACATTTAGGATGGTCATTGCGAGCGGAGCGAAGCAATCTCTTGATTACCAAAGAGTTGAGATTGCTTCGTCATTTCATTCCTCGCAATGACGTGCGAAACATTTTATGCGTTCCTTACTAACTTCATAACTTTTATCCACCAAGTCACAAAGACACAAATTAAATAATGAAATCCGCATAAATTATATTTTTTAAAAAAGCTTCTGGCTATTTCTTGGTGTCTTAGTGTCTTTGTGGCAAATACAATGGAGTTCCGGGACAGGTGGTTATATTTTACCACCCGGCAACGCCCCTGTCAAAACCGGTCCATCCCGGAGGCATATTTATCAACTCTTATTTTCTTCATTGTTTTTCTCCTCAAGAGCCTTAATGCTGAGGCGGAAATCCTCCATGATCTTGAAGAAAATAAAGAGCATCAATCCCATCAGTAAAAACATCGCCAGGGCCAGGGCGCGGCCTGCATACTTCATGACCAGGGCTATCACTCCGAGGTTGATGGTCAAGAGATAAAGCATCATCACCACCTGCTTCTGGGAATACCCCCGGGATAGCAACCGGTGGTGAACGTGTTTATGGTCTGCCTGAAACGGATGGCTTTTATTCAGCAAACGACGGAAGAAAGCTCCGGTGGTATCGGCTATGGGAACCAGAAGCGCCACCAGGGGAAGAACCAGGGCCATGGCGGCGGTGGTCTTGAAGGATCCTTGAATTGAGATCGCAGCCAGAACGAAGCCTAAAAAGAGGCTGCCGGTGTCTCCCAGGAAAATCCGGGCCGGAAAAAAGTTATACCGCAGAAACCCGGCGCAGGCACCCACCAGGGCTATCGCGATGGTGGGAACAAAAGCGGGCGAGGAAGAGGAGGCGAAAAAGAGGGTCAGGGCGGCGATAGCAACGACGCCGCAGGCCAGACCGTCCAAGCCGTCGATCAGGTTGATGGCATTGGTGAGCCCCACGATCCAGAGAATAATAATCGGGTATCCCCACCACCCGACCTGGATTTGCCCGCCCAGCGGGTTCGTAATCTTCCTGACGCTGTACCCGCATATTATCAATACGACGGCGGCGAG
>Ga0272441_10005121_pt1 | contig 23104 bp, 12 predicted proteins | sample SSMProp6N_FD_193582 | JGI IMG/M metagenome (GOLD analysis project Ga0272441, IMG submission 193582) | Marine sediment archaeal communities from Little Sippewissett salt marsh, Falmouth, MA, United States - SSM-Prop-6N | ecosystem: Environmental > Aquatic > Marine > Wetlands > Sediment ...
TTATCAACTTTTTAGAGAGCGTTGGCGGACAGTTCAACAAGAATGACGCTGAAGCTGACCTTGTCCTAAATGGGATGGTTAGCGTGTTGTCATTTTTGGGCCTTTCCGCAACAGAAACTAATTAGAAAACCCGGTTTTGCGGTCATTGCTGTTTTGATACTGGCCGTTGGCATCGGAGCGAACATTACGATGTTCAGTTTTGTCAATGCTTATCTGTTGCGTCCTCTGCCCTATAACGACGCCGAGCGTTTGGTGGACTTCACAGATGCGCATGCCACGTTCGGGCGGATGTCCATATCATCGGGTCTCGGCGTTTTTGACAGGATACCAGAAACTAACAACAACCAACCACTAAAATGCGGAGTATTTTTTTATGATCAAATTTAACAACCTTCAGAAACGTTACAACAGTCGTGCAGGCTTTGTTTATGTTCTGCAGCAAATCAATCTGACCATTAAAGAAGGCGAGTTTGTTACGATCATGGGCCCGTCCGGGGCAGGCAAGACGACGTTGCTGAACATCATCGGTATGCTGGATGGCGATTGGGAAGGAGAATATTATCTGGATGAAAATCCCGTGCATGAACTCAAGCCCAAGCAACGTTTGGCTTTGAATCGACAATATATCGGTTTTGTTTTTCAGAACTTCAATTTGCTCGACAGCCTGACCGTGTATGAGAATCTGGAAGCACCATTGTCTTATCGTAACGTTAAGGGGTCGGAGCGGGCCAGTATCGTTTGTGACACGCTGGATCGTTTCGGCATCGTGGGCAAGAAAGATTTATACCCCAGCCAGCTCTCCGGCGGCCAGCAGCAGCTTGTGGGTGTGGCGCGGGCCGTGGTAGCCAGTCCCAAGCTGATCCTCGCGGACGAACCGACGGGAAATCTGCATTCGAGCCAGGGTAAGGACGTCATGGAGCTCCTGCAAAAGCTTAATCAAGAAGGCACTACGATTATTCAGGTGACTCACAATGAAAGCTATGCGGCCTATGGAAGTCGTATCCTCCAGCTCAAAGACGGCTGGCAGGATGGGGAGGTCCTCATGGAACCATAGGCTCAAAAGGAGTCAAGTATGAAGGCTCTATGGCATGATGTGCGTTATGGGCTTCGTCAGTTGCGGAAGAGCCCCGGTTTTACGGTGATTGCGGTGTTATCACTGGCTCTGGGTATCGGTGCGAATACGGCGATCTTCAGTATGATCAACGGCATCCTGTACAAGTCTTTGCCTGTACGCGATCCGCATGAGCTTCGTGTGATCAACTGGACATGCGATCCAACTCATCATTGGCCTAATATGCGTGATCGTGAAGGCGGTTGGGGACGCACCAAGTCGAATGTGCTCTATTGCGGATCCTTCCCGTATCCCGCGTACCGGGACTTCGCTGAACAGGCAAAAGGATTCTCGGATATTTTCGCCTTTTCACACGTGAATTCCAAGACGATCAATGCCGGCGGCGTTGCGACCTTGGCGAATGAGCAAAGAGTATCAGGCAACTTCTTCAGGAGCTACGGCGCACGGATTCTGATTGGACGATCGATCACATCCGAAGATGACCGCCCCGACGCTCCGCCGGTGGCTGTTCTTACTTATCCTCTTTGGCAACGTGTCTTTGGTCTCGATCCCCGTGTCTTGGGCCGGACTCTCACAGTAGGTAACACGGGTTTTACCGTCATTGGGATACTCCCTCGCAACCACGTGGGTCCGTGGGGTGGTCAATTTCGCATCGATTTCTATGTGCCCATGACTACTCAGGCTCGCATTGCGGGTGAAGATGAGAAGTTAAGCTCCGATAACGCATGGTGGGTTCAGATGATGGGACGATTGGCTCCCGGAGTCGATGAGGCTCAGATACAGGCTTCGTTAGAACTTCTGTTCAGCCATGTGGTTAATCGCTCTGAAACAAGAATAGACCGGCCCGGGATCTTGTTGCAGAAAGGTCAGTATGGCGTAGTCACTGGACGCCGGGGGATGACTGAAGTCTTATGGGGGGGGGGATTGCCTGGAGTGGGCCTGGTCCTGCTGATCGCTTGTACGAATCTGGCCGGTCTGCTTTTGGCTCGAGGGGCGGCCCGTCAACATGAGATGGCCGTGCGGGCGGCGATGGGCGCCGGACGCTGGCGCCTCATCCGACAGTCCCTCACGGAAAGCATGATTTTGTCGTTGGCGGGTGTCTTCCTCGGATTGATCATCTCGACGTGGATAAGAACGTTGCTGAGAGGATATATCATTGATCCGTCAAACGATCAACACTTCAATCTCCGAATTGATATGAATGTTTTGCTGTTTGCGCTGGCAGTTGGCGTGGTTACTACTTTTTTGTCCGGCTTGTTTCCGGCATTGCGTGCCGGAAACACCAATCCGTCGGAAGGGCTCAAAGCCGGCGGGGACCGCGGTGCCCCCCGGCTCCGTCTGGGGAAGGTGCTGGTCACGGCACAAGTGGCTTTATCCGTCATTCTCGTCGTGCTCGGTGGGCTCTTTTGCCGAACCCTGATCAATTTCTACCGAACAGATCCGGGATTTGACACGGAGAATCTCCTGCTGTTTCCAATCGATCCCGGCCAGTCTCTGTCTCCTCCGAAAGATGGGCAACTCTTCTTAGATGCTGCGTGTCAGAAGATAGCAGGTATTCCAGGCGTCCGATCGGTCGCTCTCATAAACAAGACCTTGCTGAGTGGATGGATTTGGAAAGCAGATATATCGATCCCCGGCCGTCCTGAGACAAAACAGCGTGATACACATGGGCTCATCGTGAGTGACGGATACTTTGCGACCATGGGGATCAACCTGGTAGATGGGCGCGACCTCCTTCCTACAGACACATTACAATCCGGGCGTGTCGTCATCGTCAATGAGGAATTCGTACGTTTGTTTTTCCCGAACGAGAATCCTCTTCTCCAAATTATTATGATTGGAGATGAACAACATCAAATCGTGGGGATATGTCGTAACCACAATTGTCAGCACTTGCGTTTCGACATTTCACCGGTTCTTTATAGGCCTTATTCCCAGAACAGGATGTTCTCAATGAACTGCATAATACGCAGTGTGCTTCCGCCGATGTCTCTGATACCTGCCGTGCGTAAGGCTGTAGCCGATATAGATCGAAACCTTCCGATTGAAGATATTACAACACAGAAACTCTTAATCAAGGAATCCCTTAGATATGAACGCCTTTTTGCATCTCTTTCCGGGAGTCTTGCATTAATGGGCTTGTCGCTGTCCTGCATCGGCCTCTATGGGATCATGGCCTACAATGTCGCGCGACGAACCGGTGAAGTGGGCATTCGCATGGCATTGGGCGCCCGTCCCTGGGATGTGGCCTGGCCGATCTTGCGAGAGGCTCTGGTGCTCGCGGGCATAGGCGTCGCCATTGGCTTACCTGTTGCACTGGTTCTGGTTCGCGCGATCCGAGTTATTTTCTACGGAATCGAACCTCATGATCCTCTGACCATGGTCGGAGTCGTCGTGCTCATGATTGCCGTCGCGACTCTGGCAGCGTGGATTCCGGCACAGCGAGCATCGAAGATCGATCCTATGGAAGCATTGCGCTACGAATAGGAGAAACACATGGAAACGTTATGGCAAGATATCAAATATGGTGTTCGGATGCTGGTTACGAAGCCCGGATTTACGGCTGTGATCGTTCTGACGCTCGCTTTGGGTATTGGAGCCAATACAACCATTTTTAGTTTTCTGGATCGTGTCATACTGAGACCGCTTTCTGTGGAGAAACCGGGCGAACTGCTCAAGCTGGAATATCACTATCAGCAGGGTGATCAAACCGGAGGGGGTAAGGATGATATGTTCACTTATCCGATGTATGTGAACTATCGTGATCAAACTGAGGTGTTTTCCGGGCTGATAGCTTATACACCTGGCAAGATGTCATCCGATGTACGGGTGGGCGATTCAGTCGAGCGCGTTGCATCATTGGATGTCTCCAGCAACTACTTTTCCGTTCTCGGTATTCACCCTGTGATCGGGCGTTTCTTTCTTCCGGAGGAGGAAAGAGGGCACGGTTCCCAGTCTGTTGCTGTGATCAGTCACAGTTTTTGGCATCGTTTATTCGACGGTGATCCGGCGGTTCTGGGCAAAACCATTTCTATCCGTAAACACATCCTCGTGGTCGTTGGTGTGACGCCACCCGAGTTCACAGGAACCGTAGCGGGGATGAATCCTGGCGTGTACGTCACACTGGGAACAAGAGCGCAGATGAAGGATTTTCCGCTGGACACTCCCGGCAATTTTTCACTGTATTTGGTTGGACGTTTTAAACCGGGAGTGAGTCGCGCCCGGGCCGAGGCCAAACTTCTTGTATTGGCTAACCAGACCAACCAGGTTAAGTCTTTTCGAACATATTCGAGTATGATGTTCTCCGACGGAAGCCGAGGTACAAATCCATTTGCTGATGAAGGTTATTGGTGGTTGGTCGTCGCCTTATTCCAGGCACCCACGATGTTGATTCTCCTGGTCGCGTGCGCTAATGTAGCGAATATATTATTGGCGCGGGGTATGATGCGTCAGAGGGAAATCGCCATCCGGCGGGCTATGGGGGCTCATCGCCGTGACATCATACGACAGTTACTCGTGGAAAGTTCCCTTCTGGCGCTTTTGAGCGGTGTATGCGGGGCCCTCTTAGCTCATTGGCTGACGCTTACGCTTCGATCGACCTTACCTTTCATTCAACATATCGATATACCCGTAGGGATTGACGGGCGCATTTTATGTCTGACACTGTTCGGATCGCTGGGCTCGGTATTTCTTTTTGGCCTGACGCCGGCTATGCAGGTGTCACGCCCCAATGTGATGAATGTCTTGAAGGATGGTGCCGGAACGGTCACTCTCTTTGCACGACGCTTTAGCTTGCGCAATATTCTGGTCGTCGTCCAGGTGGCTGTTTCCGTGATAGTATTGTCATTTGGCGTATTGTGTTTGCTGAGCTTGCGCGCGCTTCGAGTGGCGGATCCGGGCTACGATCATAAAAGAGTATTAGCCGTAACCTTTGACATCAAAGACGAATTGCCCGTCAACATCGACTTTAGAGAACTGTTCACGCATTTGCAGGAACGAGTGATATCCCTCCCCAACGTACAGGCCGTCAGTCTTGCAACGGGTGTGCCGTTAACGGCAACGGGACGGACGAGAACGGGTGCCGGACATATTGAAGGTTACCAGAAGCCTGCGGATCGGGACTATATCCCCTGGGACTACAAGTTAGTCGGCCCGGGGTACTTTCGGACGCTGGGTGTTCCTTTGTTACGAGGACGGGATTTCACGCCGCAGGACGGCCCCGGCCCGTCCAGGGTTATGGTTATTAATGAACGGATGGCAGAGCGTTTCTGGCCGGGCCAGGATCCGATCGGCAAGCACGTTGATGTCGGCGGTGGGCCGCGACGAGTGATTGGGATTGTCAAGGCGGTCAAGTTCCGTAACATTCGAGAAAAGCCTGAACCATTGTCGTTCTGGCCGCTTGAACAGCAAGTAGGCGCAAAGAACATGCCATCACCACCGGCCGACAGATGGAATCTGCTTATCCGAACCCAGGGCGATCAGCAGTCATTGGTGTCCTTACTAAAGGGGGAATTAGAATCTGCGGGTTTGACGTCGGCAACGTACAAAATGGGAACCCTTGCTGAGTACGCCAGTGAATTGCACATCGGACAGCGTATCATTACCGCGCTTCTGAGTGTCATTGGAGCGGTGGGGCTGTTGTTTGTAGCGACCGGGATAGCCGGTGTGATGGCCTTTGAGGTCAGTCAACGAACCCGGGAGATCGGCATACGCATGGCATTGGGCGCTCAATGGAAGGACGTGCTGCACTTTGTATTGCGCAAAGGAGCCATCCTGACAGGGATTGGATTGGGGCTTGGACTGGGACTGAGTTGTATCCCATGTTACGTCTTATCCCTCTTGGTGCCGGAATTCCGCTTTGTGGACGAGTACGCCCTTTACGGCGTGCACATGTGGGATCCCCTGACCTATTTCAGTGTGATACTCCTTGTGTCGTTCGTCATGCTCGCGGCCTGCTACATCCCCGCCCGCCGGGCGGCGAAAGTCGATCCGATGGAAGCCCTTCGCCACGAGTAGTTTCGAGAGAAAACAGAATGTTGGATACAGAGTGCTCGGAGAAACAGCAATGATGACGATTTGGCAGGATATCCGTTATGGATTTCGACAGTTGCGTAAGAGCCCGGGTTTTACCATTGTGACGGTTCTGTCGCTGGCGATCGGAATCGGAGCGAATACTGCGATCTTCAGTTCGATCAATGCAGTGTTGCTAAAATCCCTGCCGGTGCCCGATCCGCAGGAATTACGCATTCTCGGCTGGATGGGTTCCGATATCTCTGTCGGCGGCCTGACCAGTGATTACTTAGGATTGACGGAATCCGGTCAGAGGTACTGGTCCGTCTTTCCCTATCCCGTTTACTGCGATTTCGCTAAGAACGCCAAGGGACTCTCGGACTTATTCGCTTTTTCCTATCCCGAAGGTGGAATGACTACACGGGTTCGTGGTATTGCTGCGAAAGCTCATGGCCTCATGATCTCTGGTAATTTTTTCGATGCCTATGGCACTCGGGTTTTAATCGGACGGCCTGTGACACCGCAGGATGACCGGCCGTACGCTGATCCAATTGCCGTTCTTACCTATCGCTTCTGGCGAAAATACTATGCTTGTGATCCCCATGTGTTGGGCCAAACACTGATGGTGAACCTTGTTCCCTTCACCATCGTCGGCGTCCTACCCAGAACCTATCGAGGTCCGCTGAGTGGCGATCCGACGGATTTCTATGTGCCGATGACCACTCAACCGCGACTGATGCCCGACGACGATATGCTGGCAAGATCGGACGAGTGGTGGGTTCGTATCATGGGACGACTGGCTCCGGGAGCCAGTGATGCTCGGGCCAACACTTCGTTGGAGGTTCTATTCAAGGGATTCCTGAGTACGTCGGACGACAGGATCAATCAGCCTAAGATCGTGTTGCAGGAAGGCAAACGTGGACTCGGAATGCTGTATTCCGGCATCAAATTCGTCCTGACCATGTTGCAGGGATTGGTTGGACTGATTTTGCTCATTGCCTGTGTCAACGTGGCGAGTCTGTTATTGGCCCGCGGTGCTGCGCGTCAGCATGAGATGTCCGTCCGTACGGCGATGGGAGCGGGACGATGGCGATTGATCCGCCTTTCACTTGTGGAGAGTCTCATCTTGTCGTTAATGGCCGGAGCGGTTGGATTGGTTATCAATACGGCCAATAAAGCAGCCATTGCCGGATTCATGGCCAGATCTCTCGCCAGTACACAGGACCATCTCAGTTACATGGGCGACCATGATACATCCGGGATGCACCTCGACCAGGGAACTGATGGCATGGTCCTTGCGTACGTATTGGGCGTTGCGCTGTTGACGACCTTTTTGTTCGGTCTCGTCCCGGCCTTGCGGGCCGGCCACGCCGATCCGTTGGAAGGGCTCAAGGATAGTAGCGGACGTGTCGCTCCGCGATTGCGCCTGGGAAAAGGCCTCATTGCAATACAGGCGGGCTTATCGACGCTCTTGGTGATTGGAGCCGGCCTGCTGGCTCAAACCGTTACGAACCTTCACGAGGTGGATCAGGGCTACGATACGCAGAACTGTCTGACGTTCAACCTTGATCTTCTGGATTCAACTCCGGGTTCGGATAATCCGGGTGAGTTCTTTGAAAGTGTTCGCACGAGTATTTCCACGATTCCCGGTGTGCGGTCCGTGGCCTACTCGATACCGGGGCTGCCGGGGGCGGGTTGGTATGCCGATGTAAAAGTCCCCGGCCACACCGACGAAGAAGTCACGATGCCCATGTATTTCGTTTGTGAGGGCTGGTTTGAAACGATGGGCGTCACTTTGCTCAGCGGGCGTGACTTTAATCATACGGATACCCGAAAATCGTCCCGTGTGGCTATTGTAAACGAGGCCTTTGTTCGCGGACTTTTCGCGGATGAGAATCCCATTGGCCGACCGGTGACTGAAGACGATAATACGTATCATATCGTCGGAATCTGCGGTAACCACAAATATCGCATACGCGGAGACGCATCTCCAATTATTTACTTGAGTTATCATCAGAGGCGATTTGGTCATGTCTCCTTTAGCGTTCGCAGCGTTCTTCCTCCGATGTCCCTGGTCCCGGCCGTACGTAAGGCCGTGGCGGACAACAATCCCGAACTGCCCCTGGAAAAACTCGCCACCCACGAGCAACTGCTGGCCGAGAGCATCGTGATGGAACGGTTTTTCGCTTTACTCTGCGGCAGCCTGGCGTTGCTGGCCCTTTTACTCTCTTGCATCGGTATCTTCGGACTGATGGCTTACAGTGTCACTCGCCGAACGGGTGAGATCGGTATCCGCATGGCCCTCGGCGCACGCCCACGCGACGTGGCGTGGCCGATCCTCCGTGAAGCCCTGGTCCTTACCGGGATTGGCGTCGCCCTGGGGATACCGCTAACGTTGGCGGTCACGCGACTCCTGCGAGGATTGCTGTTTGGTGTCCCGCCTCACGACCCCGTAACGATTTTGATGGCTGTTACCATACTGCTTGGCGTTGCTGTACTGGCTGCTTTGGTTCCGGCAGTACGTGCGGCGAAGATCGATCCGATGGTGGCGTTGCGATATGAATAAGATTGGAATGTTAGAATACTGGAACATTGGAATAATGGGTGAACGTGCTGTCGCTTTACCAATATTCCATTTCGGGAGACCAAAATGAGCACTTATATCAACGACATCAAATTTGGACTTCGCCAATTCCGAAACAATCCCGGTTTTTCAATGGTGGTTATTCTCATAATCGCCTTGGGGATCGGGGCCAACACCGCGGTCTTCAATCTTGTATATGCCGTCTTGCTGCGCCCATTATCGGTGGACAATCCAAAGGAACTGGTTTTGTTGACGCCGGAAGGATTCTTTCCCGGCGGGACCATACGCTCTTTTAGCAGCCATTCATATCCCAAGTATGAATTTCTCAAGGAGCACAATGACGTTTTTAACGGTGTTTTCTGTCGTTGCCAGTTCGATGCGAACGTGGGTTTTGAGGGGCAAACACACCGTATCAAGGCGGAAATGGTGTCCGGGGATTATTTTCGCACGCTGGGGGTACGTAGTGCCCTCGGGCGGTTGATTGCTCCGGGGGATAATGAGCGTCCAGGGGGACATCCTGTCGTCGTGCTGAGCGATTCCTATTGGAAAAATCAATTCAATCGAGATACTGCAGTTATCGGCCGTACTATTTGGGTTAATGGTTATCCTTTAACCATCATCGGAGTCAGTGAGGCTGGATTTACCGGGGTGGAACTGGACATCTGTCCCCAGGTTCGTGTTCCCCTAATGATGACTAAGCGGATGATCCCTCACATTAAGTGGATCGATCTCGAAGATCCTTTGGATCGCTGGGTACAGATTCTGGGACGACGCAAACCCAGCGTATCTCTGGCGCAGGTTCAGGCCGCATTACAGCCGTTGCATCAGTCTTTTGTTGCAAACTCGATCGAAACATCCATGGGCAATCATCCGGATAAAGACAAGGAACGCTACCGAATGTCAACGATCGCGGCCTCGCCCGGGCAGTGGGGGACATCGGGGATGCGAAGGGTGGTGGGCAAGCCACTTTGGATGTTGCTGGCTATGGTCGCTCTTGTTTTGCTCGTGGCCTGTGTCAATATTGCCAACCTTATGATCGGTCGGGCTATAGTACGCCAGGGTGAGCTGGCCGTTCGGAATGCCATTGGCGCTGAGCGCGGTCGTCTGATACAACAACTCCTCATAGAAAGTTGTGTTTTAGCCGGTCTCGGTGGTTTGGCCGGGCTATTAACTGGCACCTGGACCACCCCCTTGTTAGTTCGCTTCATCCCCAGTTTCGAAGCGCCACCGTCACAGATCGCGGGGATCAACAGTACGATCTTCGGTTTTAGCCTGTTGGCCACGTTGACGGCGGTGTTTATCTTCGGTTTGGGGCCGGCCTTTGCGTCCACGCGCTTTAATCTCGCCTCGGTTTTGAAGCAACAGAATACCCGTACGATTGGGCATGGACGGCTGCGCCGGTTCCTGGTGATCGCCCAGGTATCGCTGTCGCTGCTGTTGCTGATAGCCGGCAGTCTCTTTGTTCGTTCCCTTTGGAACCTGTCCGCCCAGGATCCCGGTTTTCAAACCGAGCATACCATCGCCTTTTCCGTGGATCCCACACTGAATGGCTATGACACCGACAAAACCAAACAGATTTATGCCCGGTTCAAGGAAAAACTCGACGGTCTTGGATCTATCGAATCGTCGGCCCTGGCTATGGTGCGTGTCCTCGACGACAGTTCCTGGACTACCGGAGTGGCTGTGGAGGGCCACCCCGGTCAGTCCCCACAGAAGATCGGGGTATATGGCAATGGTGTTTCTGAAGATTACTTCGCCACGTTAGGGATACCTCTACGACAGGGCCGCGATTTTGGTCCGTTAGATAAAGCGCAGGGTCCTCCAGTTGTGATTGTCAACGAAACGTTTAATCAATGGTATCTCAAACAGTTTCCTGAACAGCATAGCGCCCTGGAAGCCCATATCGGCTGGGCCATTCCCGGACAACCTCGCAACATGAAGATCGTCGGTATCGTCGGTGACACCAAGAACGAAAACTTGCAGGAGACCGCGCAACCCCAGGTCTATACACCCTATGAACAATGCTGGACCGCCCTGGAGATGACCGGTTACGTACGCAGCACGCTGGCCCCGGCAGTCATCTACCGGGAAGTCCAACGTATCCTCCATGAAATCGATCCCAGCCTCACGATCTTTGCCCAGCGTACGCTGAACGAACAGCGCCGACACTCATTGGGAACCGAACGACTGATCGCACTGCTGGCCAGCACCTTTGCCGCTTTCGCCACGCTATTAACAGCTATTGGTTTATACGGCGTATTAAACTTCAGTGTCATCCGTCGCACCCGGGAACTCGGTTTGCGTATGGCCCTTGGCGCCCGGCAACGCGGTATCCTCTGGATTGTGCTCAAGGAGGTTCTGGTTCTCTGGAGCATCGGTACCATCGTCGCCTTACCCATAGCCTTTGGCCTGGGGCGTCTGATATCCAGCCAACTCTATGACATCATCCCTTCTGATCCGGGCATCGCGGCTTTAGCTGTATTGTTGTTAGGCATAGTTGCTTTGTGTGCTGCTTCGATTCCCGCCTACCGGGCGATCCGAATCAATCCGATGGAGGCGCTGAGATACGAGTGATTGAGCGAGACTATAGGATTTAGAAGGGAAAACACATGAAGACGGTATGGCAAGATGTTCGATATGGTCTCCGCATGCTTAGAAAGAATCCCGGCTTCACGGCCATTGTCGTGGTGATTCTGGCCGTGGGCATCGGCGCGAACACGGCAATCTTCAGCGTGATCAATGCCGTGATGCTCAAGCCTTTGCCTTACGACGAGCCGGACCGGATCGTCAGGATCTGGGAGCAGAAGAAACAACAGGGAATAGACAGGATCGGTTCATCGCACGTGAACCTGATCTTCTGGCGTAAGCATAACGGGGTCTTCGAGTGTATCGCCGGGATGCAGAACCGCCGTGCGTATATAACCGGTTTGGATAAATCGTGCCATGTCAAGGCGGCAGCCGTATCGTCCTGCTTTTTCTCTTTGATGGGTGCCCAGCCGATTCTCGGCCGTGGATTTCTGCCGGAGGAAGAATTACCAGGCAACGAATACGTGACGGTCCTGAGTCATAGTTTCTGGCGAACCCGTATGGGCAGCGATCCGGAAGCAATCGGTAAGAGCCTTACCCTGGACGGGAATGGCTATACGATTGTTGGCGTTATGGGCCCGCATTTCCGTGATTCCTTACGAAGAGATCGTCCTTTTTGGGTGCCTTTAGTGCTGGATCCGAAAAAATGGGGCGGAGGTACCGGTGTGCGAGCTCGTCTTAAACATGGCGTTACCCTGGAACAAGCGCAGGCTGATATGGCTACCCTTGAAAAGCGTTTAGTGGAAATGTATCCGAAATATAACACAGGGTACACGGTCGAGGTTATATCTTTCTTTGATGACGAACTTGACGACAATCGTGTTTTCCTGCACCTTTTATGGGCAGCCGTTGGTCTTGTGCTTCTTGTTGCATGTACGAATGCGGCCGGTTTGTTTTTGGTGTACGGGAACGTACGTCAGAAGGAATTGGCCGTGCGTTCAGCCCTGGGGGCATCTGGATGGCGCATCATGCGCCAGATGCTCACCGAGGGATTCATATTGAGTCTTGTAGCCGGTCTATTGGGTCTATTGATTACATTTTGGGTAGTAAGGGGAATTGTTGCAATGCTTCCATCCGATATACCACGCATCAAAGACACCAGAATAGATATGTCCGTTTTACTTTTTAGCCTTGGCATATCCATGCTTACGGGTTTACTATTCAGTTTCATACCTGCTTGGAAAGCGGCAAGCATACATCTTAGTCAAACCATCAAAGGTACACTGACAAGTTTTTCAATATCTCGGCGTTCGAAACATTTGCGAGGAGGACTTGTCATTGCTCAGATTAGTGTTGCTCTAACCTTGCTCATGGGGGTTGGTATGTTGATTCGGAGCCTTATCCATATGCAGAAGGAATATCTGGGTTTTGAACCGGACAATGTCGTTGTCGCAAGTATAGAACTTCCTAAGATGAAATATCCAGATTATAAGCGATGGAAAACTTTTTATATGCAACTCCTGCAAAGGATTCAGACTCTGCCGGATGTTCAATATGCGGCCATTGCCTCCGGCGGGCTCGATCTGAGCACAGGCGGAGGATTTATGGGTTTTGAAATTGATGGGCGCTCTCCCCTCAAATCGGAAGAAAAACCAATGGCAAGGTATGGAATTGTTAGTCCCGATTTCTTTAAGACGATGGGTATGAAGATCATCAAAGGACGGGATTTTACGGAACAGGATACACAAAGTGGTTCAAGGAGTTTTATCATTGATGAGAATCTGGCGAACAAGTATTTCCATGACATCGATCCCATCGGCCAGAGGATCGATGGAGTACCTATTGTAGGAGTTGTGAGCACAATCAGGGATTTTGAAGAGTTGGCTCCGTCCATCAACACGATCTATAAGCCGATACAGCGGCATTGTTACCAAATATCAGATCTGATTGTAAGAACGAATGGAGATCCCTTACGATTAGCTGCTACGCTGCGGGAACAGGTTTCGATCCTGGACAAGGAACAGGAGATATCTAAGATTGAAACCTTAAACACGAACCTTTCTATTATGCTGGCCCCCCGGCGATTCACGACAATCCTCCTTGGAATCTTTGCACAAATCACTCTTTTTCTTGCCGTCGTGGGTCTTTACGGCCTTATACATTATACAGTGACACAAAACACGCACGATATCGGTGTGCGTATGGCCATTGGGGCTACGCAAGCGAACATAACGAAGACAATTCTTGGTAAAAGCATCGTACTGATTTTGCCAGGGATGATATTGGGCTTGGTGGGCGCCTATATAGTGAGTCGGTTCATTACCGGTTTGCTGTATAAGACGGGCCCGACCGATCCTTTCACATTCTTTTATTCCGTTTTGCTGTTGATCACTGCTTCGTTAATAGCTTGTTATCTACCCGCACGCCGGGCGGCGAAGATTGATCCGATGGAGGCGCTGAGATACGAGTGATGTAGAGAGAATACAGAATGCAGGAGACAGAATAAAGAAAGAATGACAAATGAAAACCATATGGTATGACGTGCGTTATGGGCTTCGCCAGTTGCGTAAGAGCCCCGGTTTCACGGTGGTCGCGGTGCTTTCTCTGGCCTTGGGAATTGGCATGAATACGGCGATCTTCAGCATAATCAACGGTATTCTGTACAAGACATTGCCCGTCCGAAATCCGCACGAGCTTCGTGTGATCAACTGGACATGTGAAAAAATTCGTAATCCGCTCCAGATGCGCGAACTTCATGGGTTATACGGACTCATTACGCCTGGTAAGCACTCCCGCGGGTCCTTCCCGTATTTCGCCTATCTGGATTTCGCCACGCAGACACAGGGTTTCTCCGAACTTTTTGCCTTTTCCGACGGTGGGTATTCCGTGACAATCAATGCAGGCGGTGTTCCGACTTCGGCCAATGCACGGATGGTGTCGGGTAACTTTTTCAAGGGCTATGGCGCAACTGTCCTGATTGGAAGACCGATCGCACCCGAGGATGACCGTCGTGACGCACCGCCGGTAGCCGTCCTGACTTATCCTTTTTGGAAACGCGTCTTTGATCTCGATCCTCAGGTCATTGGCCGGACTCTGACGGTAGGCAAGACAGGTTTTACGATCATTGGTGTACTGCCTCGTCATTATATCGGTCCCCTGGCCGGTCAAAGTCGAACCGATTTCTATGTACCCCTGACGGCTCTGAGGCAACTTCTGCGCGCAAAGTGGTTGGACAAAGATGACACATGGTGGGTTCAAATGATGGGGCGGCTGGCTCCCGGGACCGATGAGGCTCAGATCCAGGCATCATTGGAGCCTCTGTTCAGTCACATTGTTGATCGCTCCGGAGCGAAAATAGACCGGCCCGGGATCGTGTTGCGCAAAGGTCATCAAGGGATATTGCGTAGTCGTCGAAGGGTGGCTGACAACTTATGGCCCCTGCAGATCGTGGTCGGTCTGGTCCTGCTGATCGCCTGCACGAATCTGGCCGGCCTGCTTCTGACTCGGGGGGCAATCCGTCAACATGAGATGGCCGTGCGGGCGGCGATGGGCGCCGGGCGATGGCGTCTTATACGTCAGTCCCTCACGGAGAGTATGATCCTGTCACTGGGAGGCGTTTGTCTCGGATTAGTGCTGTCCATATGGGTAAGAGCGTTAGTGAGCGGTTTTAAAATCGGTCCGTTAAGCAATCGACACTTCAATTCACAGATTGATGCGAACGTTTTGATGTTTGCACTGGGCGTTGGCATGGTCACCACCCTATTGTCCGGCCTTTTCCCTGCTTTACGTGCGAGTAAGGCCGATCCGTTAACCGGGCTTAAAGATGCCGGAAGCAGCAGAGCCCCCCGCCTGGGTCTGGGAAAGGTGTTGGTCTCTGCACAAATGGGACTGTCCGTCCTTTTTGTTGTCGTCGGCGGGCTCTTGTGTCGAACCTTAATTAATCTCTATCGAATGGATCCGGGATTTGACACGGAGAATCTCTTATTGGTTCCGATCGATCCCGGCGAATCCGTGTCCACCCCGAGAGATGAGCAACTCTTCTTTGAATCCGTGCGCCAGAGGATTGCGGGAATCCCCGGCGTCCGGTCCGTCGCCCTCGCAAATACGACATTAACGGGTGGATACGGATGGGTTCCTGATATTTCGATCCCAAGCCATCCCAAGAAAAGGTTGCGCGATCCAATTGCACTGAGCGTGAGTGAGGGATACTTTACAACCATGGGGATCAACCTGCAGAATGGGCGCGACTTCCGTGTAACAGACACAGAAAACTCCGAACGGGTTGTCATCGTCAATGAGGAATTCGGACGTTTGTGTTTCCCGGATGAGAATCCCCTGGGCCAGTTCATTGTGATTGATGAAGAACAACATCGAATCGTGGGTTTATGCAGTAACCACAAATATTGCGGCTTGCGTCGAGGCATTTCACCGATTCTTTACAGACCTTATAGTCAATGTGAGCTGTCCGGTATGACCTGCATGATACGCAGTGTACTTGAACCTTTGTCTCTGGTGCCTGCCGTGCGCAAGGCCGTGGCTGAGATCGACCGGAACCAGCCGTTGGAGGGAATGACGACGCAGAAACTTGCTATCAAGGCGTCTCTTCATTTGGAACGCCTCATGATATCGCTTATTGGCAGTTTTGCCCTCCTGGGCTTGACGCTATCCTGCATCGGCCTGTACGGATTGATGGCCTACAATGTCACTCGACGGACTGCTGAAATGGGTATTCGCAAGGCATTAGGCGCCCGTCCCTGGGACGTGGCCCGGCCGATCCTCCGAGAGGCCCTAACACTCGCGGCCATAGGCGTCGCTATCGGATTGCCTGTCGCACTGGCTCTGGGACGCTTGATGCAAGCTGTTTTGTACGGTATCGTACCTCATGATCCTGTCACGATGATCGGGACCATCGGGATTATGCTCACGGTCGCGGCCCTGGCTGCCTGGATACCCGCCAGGCGGGCGGCGAAAATCGATCCGATGGAGGCGTTGAGGTATGAATGATTTGAAGGGGAAAATGTCCGTTTTCGAACAAATACGGCTAAAATCGGACACGCAGATGATATGATGTACAAATGAACACGCATCGAATCCCTTTTTCAGGGTGTTAGAAGGGCTTTTTTTGAATCGAGATTGGCACGATAGTTGCATATCGTTTCAGCATATATTAGTTGATAAGGTTCATCTCATATATCTAATTGAGTGTGCTACGATATGAATGAGGTATTTTCATGAGATTGAAGAAACGACTTAAACATTGGGTGAAATCAGGATCGAGAAGGAGATTGATTTGCTTTTGGCCTATCATCGTTCCGGTATTCGTGGTTGTTGCAGGCTGTCCTTCTCCGACGTTGAAAGAAGATCCCAAAATCAAGGCTTTGGCCCAAAAGCTTAACACGATTGAGACGGTTCAACCGGCGGACTTGTCGGAATCACCTCCGGTTTCCGTTGAGCAGGCCACGAAAGAAACGACCGATCGAATCACCGATCCGAATGCGATTCCGGTGATGAAACTGACTCTCGAGCAGGTTCGCGCAGCGACCCTTGAACATAATCTGGATCTCAAAGTCGATTTGATCGATCCGGCCATTGCGCAGCGAACGCTGGATGCCGAACGAGCCAAATTCGAAGCCGCCTTTTATGGTTCGGCGACGTACAACACGTCGGAAACGGAGGACGGGGTCTCATCCACAAGCAATAATTTCGAGGTGGGAGTTGAAGCTCCTCTCTATACAGGGGGCACGATTACAGTGGGCATGCCTTTCGGGGAATCGGATTCCGATGATTCCGGCGGCGTAGCGGATGCGGCGATCAGTGTATCTTATATCCAGTCCCTTCTTCGAGGAAGTGGGACGCGCATCAATACCCATTCGATCCGTATTACCGACTATCAGAAACGCAGCGTGGATGCATGGACCAAGCAATCGGCGATCTCGCTTCTGGCCGCGGCCGATATTGCGTACTGGGATCTTTATGTCGTCTGCCGTGAACTCGACGTGGCGCGAGAGCAATATAAACTGGCCCAGGATCAACTTGAGCACGCGCATAAAAAGGTGGCCGCCGGGGCCGCTGCCAGGACCGAAATCGTCCTTGCCGAAGCGGGGTTGACGGGGCGAATCGATGCCCTGATCAACGCCGAGACGAGGGTGGAAAATAGCCAGCTTAATCTGCTCCGTATTATGAACCGCCCGGACATGTCGCTCGATGCAAATATCAGGCTCGATCCGAACACGGAGCCAAATCCGGTGGGGCTGGACATTGATGAAGAAAAACTCGTTGAGATCGCACTGAAAAATCGCATGGATACCATACGTTTGGAGTTGCAGTTGGCCATTGATGAACTGAACGTGGAGGTAGCTCGTAATGCGACATTGCCCGATCTCAGTGTGAGTTATCGTTATACCGGCCAAACCGGCGCCGATGATACGGGACACGCCCTGGGAGATTTCGGGGAGAACCTATCAGATGAGCATTCCATCGGTGTTTTCGCCAACATTCCCCTGGGTAACCGAGCGGCAAAAGCACGGCTGGAGCGAGCGAGACTCCAGCAGCTTCAGAACCAGGCGAATTACGACAGTCAACGCCAGTTCATCCGGCAAGAGGTGTATCGAACCGTTCGGGACCTCAACAATAGCTGGCTTCGAATCCTGGCGGCCGAGAAAAACGTCGAGTCGGCTTTTCGTCGTTACAAAGTCGAGCAATCGCAGTTCCAGCTCGGTTACCGAACCAGTACGGATGTGTTGATCTCGGCAACCGATTTGGCGAATGCACAACTGAACAGGATTAGCGCTTTTGCCGGATACGAAAGATCTCAGATCAGGCTTGCTCAGGCGACGGGGACGCTACTGGGTCACAGCCGGATCATTTTAGAGCCGACGGGTCTCCAGGGAGTTTCCTACCGGGCGGAAGTGCCCTAAAATGACAAGTGACCAAAGCGTCTAAAGTGATGAGCGATACAGGCTCGTTCACTTTAGATCACTTTGGTCACTTTAATTCACTTAAGCTCACTTATTAATACAACGCGATATCGTCGATGTACACCGTTCCGGTGCCGCCGGGTGTTGTCATCGCGCCCTTCGTGCCCAGGCCGACCGCGATCGTGTTGACGTCGGTCAGGTTAATGCCCTGGTCGGCGAGCGATTGCAGTTGGATCACCCATCTCGTCCAGGAGCCTGCCAGGGCGGCGTTCGCGTCGCCGTTGACTGTCGCGACGGCGCTGCCGCCGGTATTCGCCACGGATACGTATAACGGTTCGGCGGCATTATTGCCCGTGCCTCGGAACCAAAGCACCAGCGCGCTGACATCGTTTTCAGTCCAGTCGCGCGGATAACTCAGAGCGAGGGTCGCTTCGGAGTACGTCGCGGCACCCGGGGCATTGTCAAACATCAACGGCAGAGATTGAAGACCGGCATGGACATTTCTTTGCTCGGCGTAAGGGGGCATCAGATTACCCGCCTGCGCGCCGTTCTCGTCAACACCGAAACCGTCGATCCAGCTTTGCCAGATCGCCTCGCCTTCCGCGTCGTTGTCCGTATAATCCTCGAAATCGTCCACGGAGATGAAGTCGGCCGTCGTGAAGGTCCAGAGCGGGCCTTTCGAGGCATTACCCTGGTTATCGACTTCATCGATGCGCCAGAAGTACGTTGTATGCCAGTCCAGCTTGCCGGGATCGTAGCTCTCCGAGCCGAGCGCATTGTTGGTCTTGTACTCGGCAGACGCCTTGTCGGCATTTCGTACGGCCTCTTCGCTGGTGCCCACGTACACGTCGTGCGAAGCGGCGCTGTCGCTTGCCGTCCAGCTCAGACTCGCGGTCATTTTCACGTCCACGGCGCCGTTGGCCGGACTTGGGTTGCCGACCGCGCCCGGCGTCGTAAAGCTCCAGATGTCACCGGCATACGTTTCACTGCCGTCGAATTCATCGACGCGCCAGTAATAGACTTTCTCGGCATCCAGTGTGGCGGGTTTATAAACAGCGGCTCCCTGGGGAGCACCGCCGGTGGCATTGCTGACCTGGTCGTAGTCGTCACCGATATGGATCGTATGCAGTTTTGCGCCGAAGCCGGGCGTCCAGCTCAAGAGAACGTCCGGATCGACAGATTCGGCGCCATCGGCCGGATCAGGATTATAAGCCGTTCTTGGAGCGACTGAGAAATTCCAGATCGGTCCTCGCCACGGGCTGTTGGGGTCGTCCGGATTGACCTCGTCGATACGCCAATAATACGTTGTGCCGGGCACGAGACCCTCCGGATAAGGGAATCCGGGGAAGCCGGCGACAAAATACGTGAGGGTTTGATTGCCTACGAAAGCATCGGCGGTGCCTTCATTGACATCGTCAAAGCTTTCACTGAAATAGACATCGTGCGAGACGGCGAAATCACCCGGCGACCAGCTCACGGTGGCCCATGTTGCTTCCAAAATAGCGCCGTCAGCCGGATCGGGGCTGAGCGCGTAGGGGTACGCTTCCCCTTGCATGGCTTTGGGAATTTCGCCTTCCGACAGTGATCGCCTGAAAATCCAGAGCATGTCCATCAGTCCCGTGAACGGTCTGGCGTTGTCGATGTTATACCCGACGCGAGCTCCCATTCCCCAGTCACCGGCTATCTCCTGAGCGCCGGAGACGGGTTGTTCCTGGACCAGTTCTCCGGTGATATAAAGAGAAGCCTTGCCGGAGGCTTGGTCATACATACCACAGAAATGAAGCCATTCGTCCCATGTGACTTCACCGGCGCGTATATCGAAGATCGTGGACCCACCGGCGGAGCGAAGCAGCCATCGAAACTCTCCGTTACTACGCAGTTCAGGATGAGTGAGCCAGGTTGAATCTTCGGCTCGGGCATTGAAGACGGCGTGGTGTCCACCGGTATCCTCGCATTTACACCACGCGGCTATCGTGATACCGGTTCTGGGAATCAGTTCCGGAGGGACACTGGGACCATCCAAATCAAGGTAGCTGCCGGTAGTGAATTTAGCAGCACCGTTTCGCTTACCTTCCGGATCAGCCGTGACGTCACCGTTCACAACGCCATCGAGGCCGTTACCGGACTGGTCGAGGACGACGTCGGTAACTTCATCGAAGGAGTAGTAAAGGGTGAGTTCGGGATCGGAAAGAAGATCGGCGGAGACATTGGTTATCGAAACCAACATGAAAATAGTAGAAACAAGATAAGTCAATTTCCGATGCATAATAGTCCTCCTTACAAAAGTTGAGATAGAAGTGACGGGCAATTATCTCAGATTCGGTATTTGATAATGCTTAAGACTTCCACGATAATACTTGAACAACCGATGCCACCTCCTTTCTTCCAAAAAACAGAAACTGGATAGAAACACACACATTCTGTGAAAACTGCAAAATACCCATGCTTCCGGAGACAGAAAATTCAACCTTCCTTAGTTATCTTTTTTATATCAGATGATTTAGCTTGATGTCAAGTTAATTCCCTGTGAGAAGGGATATTTTTAGAAGTGAGCCCGATGAAAACGGAGTGATTTGTTTGGGTATTTAAAGAGTGGTGTGTTGTAAGTGTTTGTATTATAATGGTTTAGAAGTTCTTTGGCGTGGGGCGGATTTGCGTTTTGTTTGGGGAGCCAATTCGTTTGGAGTAGGTACGCGTGAAATGTGAAAAGCTCCGGCGTCAAACCTGTTTTTATCTTGACTTTTTTGAATGAACGGATATAATAAAAGGGTACATGAGTAGTGGGGTGGTTGAGTATCGGTTTTTGGCCGGTGATGAATCTTTATATTTTGGGGGGAGAACACAGACAAACATTGACTGAATAGCGAAGGGGACGTATAGAAGTAAGCACTTTGCGTTTTTCCCCTGAGCGTCGGTTCCTCTGAAGAATGAACATTCAAAAGACCATGGAAGCCCTTTGGATACTTGCAGGGATGTTTGCCAAAAGAAATGAATCAAGCAGTTGGAAAGATGAGGAGAATGATGGAAAGATACGGTGATTCGATAATGCGGAGGCTTTTAACACTCGTCGTCATGACTTTCATAGCCACGATCTTCCTCGGATGCAATGATCCGATGGTCAAAGAAATGGAAGCACGGCGCCAGGAAGTCGGGTTCTTCGCCGAACAAGAGCTTCAACGATGTAGAAATGCGATTCGGCAGACAAACCGTATGAAACCGCTTCCTGAGGCCCAAGTGGCGGATATGGAAGCCGAGCGTCGAGAGCTGGATCGAATGGTCCAGAGAGGGGATTGGCAGAGTTTGTCGCCGCAACAGCCGCTTTCTCAGTCGAGGATGGCGCATCCTCCGGCTCACGCGGCGGATATGGAAGCCGAGCGTCGAGAACTGGATCGAATGATCGAGAGAGGGGATTATTACCGCATATCACCTCTGCCGTCGACCGAGCAGTCGGATCTGTTCCATCCGGCACCCTAAGCAGTGGAATCCGTTGAACTTCAAATCAAGCAAGGAAAATGTGTTCGCTTGTCGCGACGCGCGCGATGAAGCTTTCAAGGATTAGCTGGCGATCGCGTCGTTCCACTCTTTTAACCAAAGAAATGATACAAGAGCGGGGCCTGTATCGGGTTAATAGAGGCCCCGCACGCTTGGTTTAGTAATCCTCGTAATTCCTCGCCGGATTTCTCATCTGATGAAAGCGATGCGGGGAACTACCCGGCGTGGCGCCGATTCGTAAAGTGTAATATTAGTAGTCTTTATAGGCATTTAACCAGTCGGGCCAGTCGCTCGCCGTAACGCCACCGCCTACCGTCCAGGGTCCGTTCTGATTGTATTCGCGATGCCATTTCAACGTCCAAAACTCTTTGAGTCCCACTTTCCGCGCGGACCAATCCAGGAAGAGGCAGCCGCCAAAACCATCGTGGCGATCCAGGCAGAACCGACCCATTTGCGCATTGTCATTCCAGCGTTCCCCGCTGTAACTGGGGGGGCGATCCGTCTCCAGCGCCCACCCATTATAGCGCTGGGCTTCCAGCAGCAGGGGGACGAATCCGGCTCCGTTCACCGTTGGGCCGCGCCAGAATAAATTCGGTCCGCCACTGTGAGGTTCGTTGCCCGCCTGGGGATCGACGCACCAGCCGTTCATCCCATAGCTTCCTTTCATCTGTTTTTCCCAATGTCCCTGGTTCATATAGCCCCAGGCCATGGTCACGCCGGTGCCGGAGGCGTGACCTTCGGCACCTGAATTCACCCCGTATTCGTCCACCCAGGGCTTGAGCGCGTTCGGACAGCAGGTAAACTCGTCATCCCATTTATAGTAGTCTCCGAGCGCGTAAATCCAACGATTCGCCCGCGGGCTGGCGGTGAAGCCCCGATTGAATTTGCCGTTCCAATCATCGGCATACATTGAGAAGAACAGGCCCCATTGTTTTAGCTTGCTCAGGCAAGCGACGCTTCTGGCCTGCCGCTTTACACGTGAAAGGGCCGGCATTAAAATCGCCATAAGCAAGGCAATAATAGCAATGACGACCAGAAGTTCGATTAAGGTGAAACCCTTTTGCCTATACATAGTACCGCCCCTTTCATCACAGCATTACAACGCTTTGGCCCATTTCCGATGAAGCAAAGGTTCCATATGAGCAATCTTTGTTCCACGCACTATGCAGAATCATTCTACCACGTCATAAAGTGACTGTCAAGAAAAAACAGGTTACCTGCTTTTTCGTTAGATAGGTGAATTTGCAGTTTTTACTGAAACAGTGAAAAAGCATATAAGATTGGGATTTTCTAAACATAGCCAACGAATATGATCCTGAGAGAGGCTCTGTTTAGAATTACCCGGTTCTACTGCTCTAATCAAAACCGAGGATATCAAGACACTGTAGCATAATTACCTGTTAAATCATATTTGATTGCGTTCAGCATGAAGGACCTCAATTGTCTGATATCTCCCCGTAGCTTGTTCTTCTCGTTGCATATCCATGGCAATGCGCTGACTGA
>Ga0272441_10005122_pt1 | contig 23099 bp, 20 predicted proteins | sample SSMProp6N_FD_193582 | JGI IMG/M metagenome (GOLD analysis project Ga0272441, IMG submission 193582) | Marine sediment archaeal communities from Little Sippewissett salt marsh, Falmouth, MA, United States - SSM-Prop-6N | ecosystem: Environmental > Aquatic > Marine > Wetlands > Sediment ...
CTTCGGCGTTTCCTGGGCCTGGGCGGGTACAGGGGCCTCAAGGGCCGGGGCGGGGGCCTCAGGGGCCGGGGCGGGGGCCGGGACAGGGGCCGGGACAGGGGCCGGGGCGGGGGCCGGGGCGGGGGCCTCAGGGGCCGGGACAGGGGTCGGGGCGGGAGCCGGGACCGGGGCGGGGGCCTCAAGGGCCGGGACGGGGGCGGGGGCGGGGGGGGGGGCCGAAGCGGGTCCCACGCACACGACACGATCATGCAACTCGGGGGCCTCGGGCGTTGGAGCAGGAGCCTTGGAAGCCTGGGCACTCACAGGATCCGAACTAGTGACCGGGGTCGAGGGCGGAATAACCGCCGTGGCCTCAGCAGGCACACCAACATGAACTGATGCTGCCGATGCCGCCTTTTTCGAAGAATGATCTCTCGAAGGCTTTCTCTGCTCAACAAGCACCACCGTGTCATCTTCACCCGCAGCAACATACCGTTTGAAGCCCTGATGACCTCTACAAGAAGGGGTATCACATGCACCGGGCCTCTCCGGAAACACCTTCAAACACAGCGTGCACTGATGTGGCTCGGATCTATCACACTTGTTGACACTGCCGCTGGATGAATGAGGTCGTGCCGATTTCGTACGCGTCCGCGTCAAAGCGCGCTTCAACGCCACGTCCAACTCAGCCGACACTGATACGAGGAATGCCGCGAGTCCTTGCAACTCACAGATCTCATCCACGCTACCTTCCCCACGCAAGACCTTCGAAACTGCGCTGACCAGTTGGTGTCTCATGACTCATCTCCACCGTTGCCCTATTGGAATCAAAGTTCTGGTCCCATTGACCGTACTTTTTCCATGTTTTATCACAATCAGGTCTGCAATTACTATGCCAACAAAACCTAACCATCACGTTTCACTGGTGATACCGTATAACTTCTGTGACCTTCTAGTGTTAACATTCATCGGTCCCAGAAATAACGCTATCTTCGGTTTACATTAGGTTTTGTGCGACCGCCTTAACCTCCTTTCATCACAGTACTTGTAAAAATAACGATTACGTAATTGAGCAGGCGAGTGAAAACACATAGCTAATAACACAAATTTACGTTTGTAATTTTGCACAATGTGAGGCACGTGTGCATGCTCGAAACTTACATTGATCACTCTACAGCAAGCCTCTCTATTTCGGGCGAATCTTGTTACCTTGTGTAGATTAGGGTATAGTTCCAAACATTATCTCCTTGTCAGTACTGATGTTAAGTCGGTAGCACCGATGCGCAATATGCGGCAAATTTCGATGTTACTTTTTGTTACCTCCCTCGGTGCATCACCATGTGCGCCCTTGTAAGGTATTGACATTAAACACCTTAATCGGGTCGCACAAGAACTGATTTTCGCTGCATTCTGCATACCTAATATCGGCCGTCAAATTCGTGAATGTACTACTTGCATCCGTGTAACATACTGTGAAACCTGAATTTAATCCGGTAGCCAAAGGACCGGTTTCCATGTTACCACGATAAAACTTAAGTTTTATGGTGTCGTGGAACCCTCTAAGAAGACACATGGTTACATAGTCTGACCGTAGCTCAGGTGTAGAGCACAGATGTAACACCGGGCTTGTATGGCACAAGATGTGCGAAGGAAAAAAACATTTTTTAATTGATTTTTTATTCATTTTAGGCATTATTGTTTGGTTTTCTCACCAAGCACGTCGTGGTGAAACCCCCACACATCGTGCAATGAGTCCCCCTCACTGTGCTTGGCCTTTTCGCCAACGTCTTTGGCCTTTTCGCCAAGCTCCGTGCTGCACCAAATCTCCATTTCACGTAGTGCAGAAAGACGAAAATCCACTACTCTGTATGGGCGTCCTTCATACTTCATTTGCCTCGTTTTTGCAATTACCCATGGCTCCGCCCGTTCGATCGCACCGTTCAGGCGGTTCGTGATGATTCGCTGATCAATGCATTCGATCTGTTGTCTGACACAGGACACTCGAACTGCTTGGTAGGCGCTCGGCATGTGAATGCTCAGGAGATCCAGTTCTTCGTCGACGTGGAAAACCAGGACCCGTTTATCTTGCATCTTGAGAAGGGTGTCATCTCGGGTCACATGCAAGATCGAAAGCGTGTAGAGGAAGTCGAGGATCTCATCCCGCGAAGCGACATACTTCTTGACACCGTCCTGTGTGATGAGGTGGTAGTTCAGTTGCGCGCGCTGTGCCGCAGACTCCTTGAGTAGCCCGTGAATGAGTGTTTCCCGGACGTCCAGTGTCTGTTGCAGGCCCGCCAACTCGGGGCACAGGGTCAGCACGAACTGATCGTACAGGGCGCAACCCCAGATCAGGGTGCTCAGGTTTGCCGCGACTCGCGCCCGTTCGCGGGTGAAGTGCAGCGAGGCGTATTTCTCGGTTTCTTGGCGGATGGATTTGAACCGCTCGTATTCGGCGGCAGGGTCCAGGTTAAGCAAAAACTGATAGAAGAGTGGTCCCAGAGGGGCCAGATTCACCGCATGGCATTTGTCCCACGCGGCGGCATGCGCGGCCATGACGAAGCCGCTTGTGTCGATCGGAAAGATGCGGGTCCACTCGGCCAAGTTACCCAGGCGCTCGAACATCGATTCACCCATCAGGATGTGGCGGCTTTTCGTCGACTGTGCCGTCACACTCAGGTCAGGGCGACCTTTCAGGATGTGTTCACCGCTGAAGGCCTGCTGCAACAGCTCTCTCGCGCTCTCGATGCGTTTGTCGTTGTGGCCGCGCTCCTTGAATTCATCGATCACAACGGGGATGAACCGAACGAGGTCAGGCATCCGGCTCAGGGCGAAGGTGCTTGACGCGAGACTCAGTGTCAGTTGGCCGGCGCCTTGTGGCGTGGCCCCGGTCAGTTGGAGAAAGAGGCGGACGGTGCTTGTCTTCCCGCTCGCGTGCGCGCCTCGAAGGTTGACGATCGGAAGATGTATGTCATCGTCACCGATCTTTTTGCCATCGATGATTTCTCGCATCGCCGTGGCGGCGATCAATCCGATCAGGGAGCACACCACGCTCGGCATGTGTACTTGCATCAGTGACGGCCAAATGGTGCGCAAGATGAGTTGTCCATCTTCTTTCGTGACCGGTTTGTCGATAAACGCGCTGTACCAGGGGAACCGGGTGTCCGTGATCGGCAGGCTTTTTGTTATGATCTGGTCTGTTGCCGTGATTTGTATTTGGGGGTAGATGAACATGTGTGCCTTGGGATCGTACTGCATGTTCACGTGGAAGTTCCTGTGTTCCACGTCACGGGCGCGTCGAATGTAATCACGGACTCGAGCCAGCGTCTCGCTGCATTTTGTGTACACCGTGAAATAGTTCAGTTCGCGGAGTGATTCACGGATTGCTTGTGCCGTGTCAAACGCGCTCTTTGGGATTAGAACGTCTTCGTGGTATTCCTGGTTATTGGCGTCAGTTGTGATGGTGTTGCATTCAAAGTAGGCGTCCCCCGTGTCGACGTTTGTCCAGATGCGTTTCAGGATCAGATTGCCGTTGAAGATTTGACGAGGGCCTCGGGGTTCCATGATGCTGAGCATGCCATAGGGGTCGACCATGATCATGCCCACAGGGGTTTGTGTGCAGTCTCTGACCCCGGCCTTGGAGGCTTGGATGCCGGCCAGCATGTTTTCGAATGTTCGTCGCAAGTAGTCGTCACGGTCAACGACTTTGGGGCGCCCCAGTTTCAGTGACCCGCGATGGAAAAACTCCCGGACCGCTTCCCAATTGTATCCGAGTCGGATCAGATTGTAGACCAAAGCGGCATCCAGTTCGGATGCCGAATCCTTTTTGCTGTTTTCTGGCCAGATCTTGTGAATGGACTCGATTTCTTTTGGTGTCAGCCCGTCCCATCCTTTTTTGGCGTAAAGAATCAGCCACTTTTTCTTCCCTCTGGGGAACGGGATGTCGTCGATCTCCAGTGGAACGACGGTCTTTGTCGGCATCCAGACTTCTTTCGCGATATTGGGATCGATCGCGGGCTTTACATGCGCTTCCCCGACTTCGACAGCCAGACTGTGTTGCTCCGCTGTCGTTTTCGCCGCGACAATGGTTTGTAGATTGGCTGCGAAATCGCCGGGGAGGTATTGCGCCTCTTGCGTTAGTGTGGCGATCGCGCGTTTGGTGCTTTCTGGAAACAGCCGGAATCGGTCGAATTCGTATCGCGGAAGCATCGATTTAGCCGACACCATTTTGTCAACGGTGTCTGGTGTCGGCTGTAGAATGTACGCGGCGGGGGTGTCATCATTGTACCAGTGTTTCATGTTGTGAAAGTAGGGCAAACGCAAGATGCGTGTGACGTCCCAGGTGTTGCCGCCTTTCGTGCATCCGGCGAGGCGTACCATTTCTTTCAAGACAGGTTCGCCTTGTTCGGCCGGGATCGTTTGCAGCAGACACCAGTAGACTTGAAGCCCGTGACCGCTTCCGACAACGAGAGACGGGTCAAAGCCGCATGCACGCCAGAACGTCACCTGGGCCAGTCTGTCCTCCAGTGAGTACTCGGAAGTGACATCCAGATCCAGATAGAGCGCGCCGAAACCCCGGACGGCCGTCTTGGTGTTGATTTTTGGATGAATGCGGGAATTGACGCCGAAGTAGATGTTGCCGGGTTTTTCCGGATCACGATTGAAAGCTCTAAGTTGTTCATAGAGGCCTCCGGACGCGTGAAAACGGGTGACGACTTCCTCCAACGGGATGTTTCGCTGGTAAAGGCATTCGCTGTTTTCGACTATGCGTCCGGTCTGAGGATCCGGATATGGCTTCAGATTGTGGATAACGCGAACGCACAGGAAGTCCTGTGCGCTCGCGTGGCCTACAAAGAGTTGTTGCAGAAACCAGAACAATCGTTCGCTGTCTGTCATGGGTTACCGCCGTCTCGTCGTGAATCACCAAAGTGCCGTGGTCCCACCCGGCACCGGTTGCGGGGTTGGCGACGGTGTTGATACTGCTGTTGATTCTGGGGACGCTGGAGCAGGGGCCGATGCCAAAGCAGGGGCCGATGCCAAAGCAGGGGCCGATGCCAAAGCAGGGGCCGATGCCGGGGCTGATGCTGGGGCCGGTGCCGGAGTCGGGGCCGGGGCCGGAGTCGGGGCTGGGGTAGGAGTGGGTTCCGGTGTAGGGGCCGGCGCGGGAGTTGGAGATGGCGCGGGAGTTTCGGCATCGGCTTCGATGATTGTTTCCGCTTCCGCCTCGATTTCCATCGGGATGTCTTCACTCGGCGGGAGATCGTCATCCTTAGGTGTCCCAGACTCCAGTGTCTCGAAGTACTCGTTTCCTTTGCTAACCTCGGCGAGCATTTCTGCCACATCGGCCAGTTCACGCAGTTTCGGGATTCGGTTTTCCGCTGTGAATCCGTCGCGAATCACGTTGAATTGTGGCCAGGAGTTTATCCCGCGACGTTCAATGTGCGGCTTTCCCAGTTTGTATTGAACGGTATACAGGGGCAAACTCCACACGTCGGTGGCCCTGATCAGATCTTGCAGGAGTCTGCGGCCGCGCGGCATGCTTGTCCGGTAGAAGGGCAGAATCACCGGTTCCCGCGAGTACTGCAGTGCCGCGAAGAAATTGATGTACGTGGTCCACAATGGCGCCAGGGTTTCTCCGGTGGCCGGATCCCGCCGAAATGCCAATCCATTCTCTGCCACGATGCGCGGATCATCCCGGCGGTCGGCGCGCGCAAGGATCTTCGAATCTTTCTGGCCCGGTTTTCCCTGCCATTTGATGAACGTCACAGTGCGTCGCAGTATCCAGACCAGGGACCCCTCGGGTATGATCGTGTGATTCAGGCTCAGAAACATGGTGCCGATGGGCAACGCTTGTTCCGTTTTGGTTGGACCCCATCCGGGGGTCGCCTCGGTGCTGGTTCCGTGGACCAGTTTGACAAAGGTCATGCCAATGTCTGCCGGCTGCACTTCGCCCACTTCTGCGGCGTAGTTCTGTTTCTTGTACAGCACGTGAAGATGTGCCGGAATGTGGTCCGGCACGACAAGCGGGTGTTGCTGATCGCTCATGACGATCTCCTTTTGGGTTGACTGCGGTTACTGGGCGGCAGCCCGTGTGAGCTTGACGCCCTGGACGGTGAAGAGATGAATCATTCCATCAGGCGGCAAAGAATCGCCGTTTTTCTGGCGTGTTTCGACCCATTTGTTCAACGTCTGATGGTGAATCGATTCGCGGATCAGGTCACCAAACCCGTTGTTTCGCATCCACGTATGGAATTCGTCGAGTCGGGCTTGGGTGACGCTGGCTTTTGTTTCGATCTTGGGCGCGAGAATGCGGTCTTTCCCGTCGTGGAACAACGGTTCTTGTCGTTCGTTGACCGCGCTTACGCGGATGTTTTTCAGTCCATCCTCCAGGAACATCGCGCAGATGTCTTTGCCCATTGCGTCGAGCATTCGCCCGATCGATTTGGCCTTGGTTTCGTGGGCCTCTTTCAGTTCCTTGAGGCGGGCGTAATCGACCGCTTTCTGCATGTTCATCAAGGTGCTCCTTTCAGTTGTGCCGGCGAGAGAATCATTTGTTCGGTGTTGATCTTCTTTCGTGTGTTGGCGAGCAATGCCGCTTCAAGTGTCCCTTCTGCGATCAAATCGAAAATCGTCACGGCGTTATGTTGGCCGATTCGGTGGCATCGCGCCTCGGCCTGGAGTCGTACGTCAGGCACGTACCAGTTCGCCATGAAGATTTCGATTGTCGCCCAGGTGAGATTCAGTCCGATGCCCGCGACGGAAGGGTTGCAAATCAGTACTCGGGGCGCTTGGGGACGCGTGAATTCATGCAAAATGATCGAGCGTCGTTTTTGTGGCACGCTTCCGTCGATGCGCCGGTGCTCGATTTTGTGTTTGTTCAGGAATCGCCCGAGCGTGTCCAATTGGAAAATGTAGGGCGCGTATATGATGATTTTCTGCTCGCCCGCTTCTTCATAGATTGTAAGCACCTCATCCAGTTTCGGGTTCGCGGAAAACTCATGTCGCGTGCCATCCTGGTCGGTGAGGAATCCTTGCGCGATTTGGTGCAGTTTCACGTAGGGTGACGCGCGGTCACTGAAACTGAATTTGAGGTCCTTGAGAACCGTGGAGTTTCGATTCAGAAGATCTCGATACGCTTTCCGTTGATCCACGGGAAGCGGAATCCTGCGACGCACATACGTTTTTGGGGGCAGATCCTTAAGGACGTCTTCTTTCTTGAGCACGTAGGCATGGCGTTTGGTGACTGTCGCCAAGCGGTCCAGGTTTCTGAACCCCGTGATGCGCGAGTAGCGGTGCAACGGCACAATCCGGCACGGACCTTTCCTGGTTGAGACCTTATACCCGGCTTCCGCGAAAGTGCGGGTTGAATCCGCGAGGGTGTTGTATTTCATCCATTCTTCGACGTCTTTGGAGGTTTCAGCGGGGATGTGTCTGGGACGTCCACTCGGCTTACCGTCGTCGTGAAGAATGAGGCATTCGAAGAAACGTTGGCTGGTCGTGTAGGTCTTCTTGAAGGTGAACGCGTCAGGGGATCCGCTGGCCCCTTTGCCCAAGGCCTCGTATTGCGAGAAGAACCCGAGTGGGTTGGTCGTGGACGGCGTACCGGACAATGCGAAGGCCTGTGTGGCGGGCAGCAGACTGATGAGACCGTGCACGGATCTGGTGCGTTTGCTTTCAGCGTTCTTGATTTTTGAGCTTTCATCAAGGAACACGGCGTCAACGGCGATGTTTGACAGTTGGGATTTGATCGATCCGGCGGTCTCGTAGCTAGTCAGGATGAAAGTGATTGGCGGCGCTTGTTGCGCCACGCGCTTTAGGCGGATCTGTTGAAGCACGTCAGTCTTTTTTCGGCCATGCGCTACACACACTTCGATAAGCCCTGCTTCGACGTGCTCCTGGATTTGGTCTTCCCACGAGACGAAGACGGACACGGGGCAGATCACCAGGAAAACAGACGCGCGGCGTCGCGCCTCATGCGTGAGTAGCGCGTAAGCAAGGCAGATGAAGGTCTTTCCGAGGCCCATGTCCAACCACAGCGCACAGTTGCTGATGCGCATGCGATTGATTGCCATGATCTGATATTGCAACGGTGCATGCAGTAGTCCGGGCACTTCTGGAAGCACGCCGGGATTGTGCTCATTGAACCATTCGGCGGCGTCGGGAGTAGCGTGTAAATGCGGGAGGTGTGCTCGTAAATACCATCTGCTAAAGAAGTTATCGTTTAACGGCACAATCTTATGCGGGGTCAAACGGACTTTTGGGGTGTTGTTTTCGTCCAGAAAAAGTAGCGGAAAAACATTGACAGTCGCGTTTGCGCCGTTAGGATCCATGCCGTTTAGTCCATGTGCCGTGTTCCCGTGGGGGGCCGCACGGCGATAACACTAAAATGGCGGCCTGACTCTTGCGCGTTACGGCCGCCATTTTCATTCAATGCCCGATCATACAGAGCACCCTCGCAAATTCAAGCCCCTGCCCCATCCCGTCCCCACGCGTGCGCGGAGGCGACGACTAACCAGCATGATCGACTGGTGCTGACGACCCCGTCCCCATGCGCGCGGAGGCAACCTGACGTCAACTCGTGACCGCCTGCCGGAACGCCCCGTCCCCACGCGTGCGCGAAAGCGGCGGGGCTATCCGGTATCGGTCCCCCGTCCCCACGCGTGCGCGGAAGCGACTCTTGCGGCAGGTCCCAGTCCAATGCGTTCATCCCCGTCCCCACGCGTGCGCGGAAGCGACCCGGTCCGTAGTCGACGATGCCGAGCCGCAGACCCCGTCCCCACGCGCGCGGAAGCGACGAGGCCTCCGGACGAGTGAAAACGGTTGACAACCCCGTCCCCATGCGCGCGCGGAAGCGACTCCTGCCCTGCTACAAGACCATCCCGAGCAGGATCTGCCCCGCCCCCACGCGTGCGCGGAAGCGACTGTGGAGATGAGGTAAAGCTTGCACACGCATGAGTGTCCTCTGGACATTGTCCGACCTCGGCCGGACTTCGGGCCGACGGGCGGCCCACAAACTTCATGTTCCGAGTCGTACTTTTTAGAGTGTCTTTTCGGTTTTTCAATTGCGTTTCCCCGAAAAAAGTTTACATACAGCATATTGGGGTGAAGGATCGTTAAGACCACAACCGGTGGAGGCGTGATGGCAAACAATCCAGATGAGGTGCCCACCCCGATGCAGGATGTTCCCGCCCCGGAAGTTGATGACATAGTGGTTCCGGACCCTCCATTACCGGAGATCCCGGAAATGAGCATGCCGGAAGTTGAAAGCGAACAAAAGGAGTCGTCTATGGCATCGCCATCTCCCAGTGGATTGCCTCCGAATGCAGCGGTTACGATCAAAATGGACGGGCAAGGCCTGAAACAGGTGATGCAATCACCGTTTCAACAGGCTAAACCGGATTTGTCCGACATTCCACAGGCGTATCACGCGGCAGCGAAGCTTTTTGAGCAGTGGGCCGCGTTGCCACATGATGGGTTCAAGCTTGTTGTTGTGCGGCGCCGCCCGGTTGTGTGGAACGGGTTTCGATTGGCGGTTGGATCGCAAATTGAAGAGTTGGACCCGATGCCGATCGCGGACTTGAAGGAGGCGATCAAGGAATTGCATGGTGGCGGTGAGTACGTTGTGCGCGGCGTGACGCCGGCCGGTGCGATCGCGCATCAGTTGCCAATCAGGGTCGATGAGAATCAGCACGCCCCGAAGGTTCCTCCGAATGCAACACGGGTGTCATCGGCACCGATTTCCAACGCTCAATTCACGCAGTCGACGGGCGCTCCCTCGTTTGGCCGCATTGGTTTTGACAGTGAGTTGCATGCGGCCAATCAAAAAGAACAGATTCTATTGGCGGAGGCGCGACAATTGAAAGCGGAAGCCACCCTTCAGAAGACGAAGCGCGAGTTGAAGCGTGACGAAGAAGCGGATCGCGAGCGAGAGGAGCGGCGGACCATGCAACCGGCGATGGACATTCAGAGGCAGATCGACAGCATGCGCGAAGACATGAAAGACGTTATTCGGGCAATGCAGGACAATCTCAAGTCCGTCATCGACACTGTCGCCCATAAGAAAGATGACACGCTCCCGCTGTTGATCGAATCCATGAAGGCAAGTAACGAAAGCGCGAACCGAAGCGCTGAGAATCAAATCAAGCTTTTGACAGCCGTGCTCGCGAACAACGGAAACAAGGGAACAAGTCCGGAGCTGCTCGAGGCGATCAAGATGTCGGGCGAGGCCGCGCGTTCGTCGGCAATGGCGGTTGCCGATGCGAGCAAGCAGGAAGCGACCACGATGCGGGATTTGTTCATGGCCATGGTCACAAAGAATCTCGGGGCGCCGGAAGACAAGGTGAAGACCTTTGTCGATGCCCAGAACATGGGGTGGGACCGGGCCATGCAGGTCATGAAGATGGTGTCTCCACAGGAGTCCGATGAGGTGCTGGACCCGGAGGGCGGGTTTTGGGGCAACCTCGGGAATCTGTTTTTACATGGCGCGCGCCGCTTCGTGGAAGGTGCCGCCACCAAGGCTCCGTCGTTGCTCAGTGCGCTGAAGCCCGTTCCCCAGTTCGAGGCGTACACCCCTCCGGCATTGCCGTCCCCGCAACCATCGCCTCCGGTAACGGCAATGGCACCGCTTCCGGCGCCAGTTCCTCCGGCTCCCGTACAGGCGGCGTCAGAGGACTTGGCAGATAATCCGTTCGTGGAGGGGTTTGTTGAGGACCCGCAGGAGCCGCAAGAGGCGCCATCTGTCTCGGAGCAGAGTGCTCCTGTCCCGTCTCCGGCGCCACAGGAGACTCAGCAGGATCCCGCGCTGGACGAGGACTTGCGCATGCATGTCACGGAGGCCATGCGCTGTGCACTCGAGGATTTCAATGTTGGTCGCAAGGTTCACGATTGGGCGGATTACGCCGCTGACAAATGGCATCGGCAGTTCAAGTTGAGATTGGCGAATGCGGTCGATGATGCTGAACGCATCGCCATGATTGGAGAGAAGTGCGAGAGTGCCGTTTGGACACAACTCAGTCAACGACTGAGCACGGGGAGACAAGATGTGGTCTATTTCCTGAATGCGTTGCACATGCTGATGAGTGATACTTTGACTCAGGCCGCGTGAGGGCAAAATGGATCCGAAACAGTTCATGCAAGAACTGCTGGACGGTGTGCGCACTGCTGTCGGGCAGGCGGTCACGCAAGCATCGAGCGCCGTGTTCGAACAAATACGGCAGACGGCGCAGCACCACGTGGCGGCCGCGCAGCAACAGCGCGGGACCGGGACGTACGGGACCGTTGTTGTGAATCGTCGTGATCAACACGACCGGATGGTGCCGCAAACGACCACGGTGCCGCAACTGTTGGCTGAGACGTGCGATCTGCTACATGATATTCGGGGGGAATTGGAACGTAGTCGGCGAAGGCGTTGACATGAGTGCTGACACTCGCCGCCACAAATGCGCCCATTGCCGCAAAGGTTTTCTTGTGCGCACGACATTGTTGCATGCATCACCAAACGCGGAATTCATTATCAGGATTGAAGTTAACTGCCGGCGATGTGGCGCCGTGAACGAGATTGATCTGTACAGCGAAGCCGTGCATCACAAGCGAATGCGACGGCCCCCGGAAAAAAATCTTGCATAAGTCCAGAAACCACGTTACCCTGTGTTGACTGCTCGTTGTGAACGAGCGAACAATCGAATAGCGATGGCGCGAAACCCTCGGGTGAAAGGCGCACTTGCGACCGGCGGGCCGGTCCACAAATCCCCTGGCGATTTGCCGGGATAAAGTGCGCGTGTAGGAAACACCTGTGGATGTTCGGCATCTTTGGACTTTCGCGCCTGTCCCATCCTCTCCCTTCGAATCATCGCAGGGTCTCAATTCTCGGCGGCAATGCGGGCACCGCGCAGACGATTGCACGAATGCGCGATTTGGTGACGCAGGGCAAGCGCGACTTCCGGTTACGGACATTCATCGGCACACTTCTTCAGCAATGCCCGAACAAGGACTACGAGTGCTTTGCTCGGGCGATTCACGGATTCTGCACCCATCAGATCAAGTACGTGTTCGATCCGAATGGCGTCGAGTTGATCGAGGCCCCGTATCGAATTCTCGAGTCACGCGTTGCCGATTGCGATTCGATTGTCGTGTTGGCTGCGGCCATGCTCGAATCGATCGGTTTGCCGGCGCGGTTTGTGACGATCAAGGCCGATGCGGCGCGGCCCAGCGAATGGTCGCATGTTTTTCTCGAAGCCAAGATTCCGGGCAAAGGTTGGATGGGACTGGATTGCACGATGCCCGACGAACCGTTTGGGTGGGAACCGCCCGGAGAATATGAGCGGAAAACATGGAACGCGTCGCGGGATGGTGTGGAGTCACACGATGATGACCGGATGGCGGGGTTAGCCATGAGCGTGCCACACGTGGAGTACACCAAGGGCGTTGTTGTCGGCCCTGAATGGGATTTCCGTGAGGAGGCGGGAGCGGTTACGCCAGAACCGGAAGCACTCGAACTTGAACCTTTGAAAGGCACTCCGGTTGGTCAAGCCGCCCCGCCTGCTCAGGAATTCTTCATGAAAGAGGATATCCCGGCTGCTGTGCTCCGTGAGACCTCATCGTCTTACGCGGAGGCACCTGTTGTTGATGTTTCATCGCCGGGCATCGATTGGAAGAAGTGGATTTTGATCGGAGGCGTCGCATTCGTGCTTCTTCATTTGGGGGGAAGACGATGAGCGTTTACTTCGAATCGGGATTGCGCGGCGTTTTTGACGAGACGAAATTCATTTACGATGTCGCTCAAGGCACAATCGCGAAGCAGCTCGAAGTGCAGAAAAAAGAACTGAAACATCAGCAATCACAACTCAGCCGGCAGGCATCGGAGCTGCAGTCGCTTTCGCCCGGATCGGCCAAGGACAATGCCAATGCCGCATATCAGCGTGCTGTCTCCGCGCACAATTCAGCGATGACGGATCTTCGACAGGCGATTGCGCATCACAACGATATCGCCGGTACCATTCGAAGCGTGACACTGGAAATGGTGAATCCCACGAATGTCGGAATGGCGGCGTTAGCGTTACCGTTGATTCCGATTGCGATGGTTGTTGCCGCGTCAGGTGTGGCACTTTTTGCGTTGTCTTCGCTGATTGTTTCGATTCGAGGCAAGGTCGAAGAAACAAAAGGACTCATCGCACAAAGCGCAGATGCGCTTCGCGAGGCCGGGGGAACGGTTCGGGAGACCGGCATCACCTTCGCGAAGACGGCCTGGGCGGTCGGCGGGGTGCTTGGCGCGGTGCTCGTGTTTCAGTTGGTCCAGGATTGGCGCAAAGGACGACGTCGATCGTTTTCGAGGAGGACGTCTGTGCCGTCGGCGTTGCCCGCGCTTCCGGCCCCCGTGAAGTTGAAGACGGTCAAAGGGGAGGTGTTGAAATGACACGCCGATCCAATCCTGAGCTTCTAGTGGTCAATAATCCGAGGCAACGGCTCTACGTCGGACGCCATGTGGCAAGGAGGAATGCAATGAAGAGACGAAGGCGAGCACGCAACAGGGTTCGATCGTGGGCCAAGATTCGAAAACTTCGCGGACTCACGATGGCCGAGAAGTCGTGCTACTACCGCACGGGGAAACGCCCCGCGCGCCTCAAACGGCGACGCAAGGGTCGTAAGGGGCGAAAGGCTCGCGTGAGAAATCCTCGGCGCCGGCGGCGCGTGCGCAGGCGGAATTACCCGCTGCGGGTGAAGTATCGCGGGCGGTACTACACGCGCAAGGCCCTGGCGCGGAAGATCGGGCATCGCAAGTCCATCAAGTTCTGGCACAGGCGAAAAGGGCGGAAATACAAGCACGGAAAGCGACGCCTGCGCGCGGCCAATCGGAGGAAGCGGCGCAATCGGCGTCGTGGGTTTCGCCGACGTCGGTAGTGCGTACATGCGCAAGTTGCGCGCGATCAGGACCCCTGCGGCGCGCAGGGAAGCGGCGAGGTTCAGGAAACGCATGATTGCTGCGAATCGGTCACATCCTGAAGACGCACAGCGCATGAAGATCAACGTGCGCGAGTATGAGCGGCACATGCCGGAGCGTTTTCGCGCGTTGTACGAGAAAGTGAAAGCGACTCCCGAGGGCCGCAAGGCGTTGGCCCGGTACAAACGGTTTTGGGGCATCATGCCGACCGAGATTCGCACGATCGAATTGCCTGGTCCGAAAGGGCGCACGAAGTTCCTGGTGGGCATGGGGCGTGCCGGTCAAGGCGGGAAAATCCAGACCGAGGACGGCCGCAAGACAAAGGCGAAGGGGGCCAAATACGTGGCGTGTGATGCCAACGGCAAGAGGATCTTTCTGTTGTCCGGAAAGAACAGCTCGGCCTCGGTGTCCAGGCTTCGTCGGGTCGGCCGGGCGGAAGAGACTCATTACGTGCCCACGGCGTCGCAGGAGCGTGCCGGGACCTTCAAGCGGAACAAGTACTGGGTTCACAGGCATGACGACGAGGGCGGCAAGTATCCCGTGGTCTATCGGGATCAGGCCGGGAACTACATCTACGGACCGGGCACCTATTCGGTGACCGATTGGATCAGGAGGTAAGAGACATGACTGCGGTTTTGCTGAATCCCCCGCGACGCAGGCGACGCAGGCGACGCCGAAGTCGCAATCGGCTGAGCAAGAAGTGTCGGCGGCATATCGCGAAGCGCGCGGCGCGCAAGCGGTGGAAAGGGCGCCGCAGGCGGTCGAAGGCCAGTTACCGGAAGGCGGCGCGGAAAGCGGCCCGGACTCGGCGTGCACGACGGAGCGCGGATCCCTTCAAAGCGCTTCCGGCGCATTACGCCAAGAATCCACGCCGACGCCGGCGTCGACGCAGGCGCAGGAACTACAGCCATTGGATCCCGGCGTATGTCGACGACACGGACACCAGTGGCGGGAACGGGATCGCGTCGAATCCCCGCCGGCGCAGACGTCGTCGTCGGGCGCGTCGCAGGAATCCGAGGAAGGCGCGGTACAGCTACGGACGGCGTTTTCGGCGTCGACGCCGGAACTACAGTTCGTGGTTGCCGGCGTATTCGAAGAATCCTGCATGGGTTCCGAGTTACGCCATGAACCCGGCGGCCGGTGGCGTGTTGCGCACCGTGACGAAGGGGTACAGCCCGGCCGTGCTCAAGAAGGCGGCTCCGGTGGTGACCGGCGTGTTGTTGAACACGACTGTCGGACGGTGGGTCGGCAAACAGCTTCCGCCGATGTTTCAGGATGGATTCTTGAGCGTCGCCGTGAATCTCGGGACCGCCGGTCTGCTCGGTTGGGGCGCCGGGGTGGTCAATCGGAGATGGCAGGGTCCGGTGTTCTTCGGCGGGGTGCTCGAGGCGGTCACAAGGGTGGCCACCGAGTACGTTTTGCCCGCGATCGGCCTGCAAGGTTGTGCCGGGTGCGGCCTCGGTGATTACGCCACGCAGATGATCACGGGCGAGTATCTGCCCGGCTACTATCAGACTTCGGGCATCAATCGGGCGCTCGGGGACTACCTGACGCCGGCCAATGCCGCGTCCGCGCGGCCGCTTGGGGATTATCTGACTCCGGCGGATGCCGCAGGTGCCCGGTCACTCGGGTACATGGAAGGTGTGGAAGCAAGCGAACTGGTGTGATCGACGTTCCGCGCATGTGGCGCGGACAGAACGATTCAACGTAAGGAGGAAAGATCATGCGCGTACGTCGTCGCAGATCGTACAACCGCCGTCGGAGACGAAAGCGACGGCGAAATTCGCGGCGTTTCAGCCCGCGAAGGCGTTGGGAAACCCGAGTGGCTGCAATGAGGCGTAAGCGGCGTCGAGGCAAACGCCGCCGGGCGCGAAATCGGGGGCGACGGCTGTATCGCCGACGTCGTCGGATCGGGCTGAACAGGCGTGGCCGCAGGCGCGGCCGAAGGCGCGGGCGCAGGCGTTCCTACAATCGGCGACGGAGCCGCAGGCGGAACCCGGCCGTGGCATCGCTTCGGCGTCCCGTGCAGGCGCTCACATCGGCGTTCCGGCCCAAGCTGTTGATCCGTGCCGGCACCGTGGTTGGTGGCGCCCTTGGCAACGCGTATCTGACCGGCATGGTCTCGAGTTACCTGCCCTCCATGCTGGCGAGCGGTCCTGGTAACTACGCGGTCGGTTTGGGGACTGCGGGTCTGATGGGTGCCGCGCTTGGTGCGCTGCCCATGACGCGCAACGTTGCCGGTGACGTGTTCTTCGGTGGCGTGATCGAAGTCGCGACCCGCGCCATCAAGGAGTACGTGGTTCCGATGATTCCCGGTCTGAGCGGACTCGGGGATTACCTGAGCACGGCGGATGCGGCTGGCGCGAGGCCTCTCGGGGACTACCTGACCCCCGCGAACGCGGCGTCCGCACGGCCTTTGGGCGACTACTACGGCGGTGATCACTACATCGCCGAGGAGCTTGCAGGCTACCAGGGGGCCTCATTGTGAGTGCCCCGTTTTCGGTAAGGGAAGGCGGCCCACAGGGATCCGGATCTTCCCGCCATCATAGGAGGTTCAAGCCATGCTTGGACAGATTCCCGCTGCGACGGCGATGGCGCCCGTACAGTCGGCCGGTTTTCCGGCGACGTACCCGTACGCCAAGAGTTCGCCGCTTCCGAGCGCAATCCTGCGCCCGCTTCAGCAGCCCCTGTATGACACTGAGTTGATCACGGCCGCTGGTACGCCCGCGATCATCCAGTTCTTTCAGAGGCAGTTGGGGCAGACCACGGGCGTTGGTGCGCTCGTCAAGACCCTGGCTGAGACGAATCTCAGTCAGCCCGGACAACTGGCCAATCCGCTTAACTTCGGGCGCGTCGCAGCGTAAAACCTGCGAATGAAAATTCTCTCTGATTGAGGCGAACGCTGAAATGCCAACGCTGCGGAAGACAAAAGAAAAGTCACCGTCAGAGACTAAGCGAGAGAACACCTGCAAAGGTGATGCAATAGTCCGATCTCACGGGAAAAACAACTGTGAGAGCACGACAGAAATGATCGTGCCCGCCTTTTTTGGGCGAGTAACAAATTGCGAGTTCAGTCTGTTCGGATTCACCTTTAACACCGCGCCCATCCCCGGCAATGACTTCGTCACGCAGGCGGATTACGCGGCCGTTTACTGCGACTCGGTGTTCACGTTCATGTACACCGGGAATCGCGTGTACCTGCAGATTCCGCTCAACCGGATTCCGCAGGGTGTGAAGCCGGAAGGCTTCAGTGCGATGGCCGAGAGCGCTGGTGGTGCGCTGGTCGAACGCACGCAGGTCGGAAACGGTGTCGGGCACATTTCCAATTTCTATAAGTTCACGATCGGAAGAAGTGCTCTTCGCATTCGGCCGACCGAGGCTTTCCAGGTGCGCTTGGATTGGCCCACGGCGGCGCCGACCATTGCGGCCAACACTCGGCTGCAGGTGCATCTGCAGGGTCTGCAGTGGACTCCGCTGTAAGGAGTTTGTCGTGTCAACGGGTGGAGGGGGCCGTTCCGGCGGCCCTCTCCATTCACGCGGTAACGCAGTAACGCAGGACCGCCCGTCGATGTGACGCAGGCGATGACAATTGAAGAGGTGCAGATACATGATTCCAACCTGGATCACTTCTAGCGACGGGGCGGTTTATATCAACGATCTCACGCGTTACGTGAAATCGACGATTCTCGTTCCGCCCGCTGGCCAGAACCCGCTTACAACGCCGGCTGCGGCAGGCGCGGCGATTCCGACGTTTTCCGCGCCCGTGGTTTTCGAGGGCGGCGAGGACGGCGTGACTGAGATCTACTCCCTGATGGGAGCGCATCAGGCCGGCGTTGCCGCCGATGTGCAAGCGCGCCTTGAGGTGGAGATCAAGGATTCGAGCTATCGCCGGTTCTACATGAACCGGCCGATTCTTGCCAACCACGTGTTCGGCACGAATCTGAATCCGTTTTTTCTGAGCGAAAGCATTTTCCTCGAGTCGCAACAGGTCCTGAACCTTCAGTTCTACAACCGGTCCGTTGCCGGGCAAAGCGTGTATCGCATGGCGATGGAAGCGCGGAAGCTTCAAGCCAGCGCCCTGGCGCAGGACAATGTGACTCGACGCATTGCCGAGATGCGTCGGCGCAAGACGTTTCTGACGCCTGCGTGGTTGACCAGTCGTGCCGCGATCCAGATCCCGGCCGGAGGCACCGTGCCCGCGTTCTTCGATGTCCCGCGTGACTACTTTTTCTACATTTTCGAGATCATGGCGAGCACGATCACCACGGGGGTTGCCGGTGACACCCAGGAGGTCATTTCCTGGGAGGCGTTTGACGCCAAGACTCAAAGGCCTTTGCAGGATCTTCGGCGGCCGGTGACGCTGAACACCGGGGCGGGGAACGCGCAGTTCCCTTTCATACTTCCCACGCCGTTGCTGGTGGAACCCCGGACGACGATTCAGATCAACTTCAACAACCTCGTGACGGACCAGCCGACCGAGGTCTTTTTCACGTTTGCCGGCGTGTCTTCGTTTCAGGCGTCAGAGAATCCCTGGGCTGATGTGTTGCCCGATCAACCGGCGCGCAGTCTACCGACAATGGGGGCGCCATAATGTCGATCCTTCGAAACATCGAAAAGCTGATTGAATGGGATCCCCGGAAAGAGATGTACGTCAGTCCTTTCTGGCGGAAGAACGTGATTCCGGTCGCTCGCGGGTTCGATCCGGACGATCTGCAGGTCAATGCCAACGGTTCGTTCACTGTCGCGGCGGCCGGCGCCCCAACGAATCCGGTCGGATTCGCGCAACCGTTCTGGGCGACCGAGGCGCGTGACCTCCCGTTCGGCGTGCCGTTCGAGTGGCGGTCTCTCGTGTTTGCCGATTCGACCGACGGAACGGCCAACGCGGATTTCACCGTGCGGTTGACTGAGATGGGGGAGCGCCGGGAGTTCATGAACAACCCGGTGCATATCCGGACCATCGCCGGCACGGCGCAATTGCCGTACATTTTGCGCGAGCCGTACTTCTTGCCGTCAAAACACAAGATCACGGCGCAGTTCAACAAGCTCGCCGGGGGTGCCGTGAACATCCGGATGTTTCTGCATGGGGCGCAGTACTACCCGTATGATCCGGAGTTCATGAGGTACCCAAGGAATCGCGAGCATCTTGTGAATCTCATTCAGAAGTGGATGAATCGGCGCAAGTATGTCCAGCCGTATTGGCTTGTTCCGGATCAGCTCAATGTCGCGGTGTTGGCGAACGCGACGATCGACTTTTTCATGAAGGTCGGTGACGAGGGGCACTTCGAGGCGTATACGATCGCGGCGGTGAGCACCGGCAATTTCGCGTGGGAGTTGATTGAACCGAAGACGCAGCAGACCATCATGAACGGACAGCCCACCCAAACGAATTCCGTGGGCACGGCGCTTTTTCCGACGCTTCTTCCCACCCCGTATTTGGTACCGGCCGGCATGCGGCTTCGATTGCGATTGACGGATCTCAGCGCGGCGCCGAACACGATCTGGTTTTGCATCGGGGGGCGGCGAATTTATGCGCCGATGAAGGACATCGGGGACGTGCTTCGGGACACCAGTGTGCCGACGATGGCGGACACCCCAAGTCAGCTTGTGCCGAAACCTTTGGTGTAAGGGAGTGAGTGCCGATGTCACGGATGCCCACATTGATTGAGTCGCCCCGGCGTGACGGATCGATCATCGCCGTCAACCGTCGGCGACTTAACGAAATGCCCTATTTTCTGCTCACGAATCCACCGAACAATTCGGTGGCCTTGTTGGCGAACCAAGCGTCACCCATGCAGGTGTGCACGATCTCGGGCGAGGGGCCGGCGCAGATCGTTTCGTTGGCACACGAAAAAACGGGCGTGTGTCGTGTGTTTTTGCAAATCCAGGACGGTCAGATTCAACGCGGGCTGATGAACGGCGCGTGCCATATCGACACGATCATGGGCACGGGCGCGCAACCTTACCCGTTGGCGGAGGCGCTTTACATCGATGAGTTGCGGTCCCTTCAGTGTTCATTCACGGACATCAGCGGGGCGGGAAACGCGGTCCGTGTGATGGCGCTTGCAACCCGGTATCTGACGCAACAGGCGGATCCGTCGCTTGAAAGGATCCGCAAGCGCATGGATGCCCGCCAGTACATCAGTATGCCGTATTGGTATACCTTGGACAACGGGCCGGTTGTCGTCGGGGCGGGCGCGACGGTTCAGCAGACCATCACGGTCGGCCAGGACCATCATTTCCAGCTTTTTCAGATGAGCGCGGTCAGCACGGGCCTCTTTGATATCAACATCGTGGACACGCAACGCGGTGAGAGTCTGATTTCAGCCCCGCAAGACGTGAACTACGCGATCGGTTCCGAACTGATCATCGGGAACGGCAACTTCCCGTTTCGGTTTCATGAACCGCGTCTGGTCCAGGTGGGTCAACGGCTGGTTGTGACATTGACCGATCGAACGGGTGCGCCCAACACGATCCATTTGACGCTGGGCGGCCGGGCCTTGGCAGTTCGAATGTGGAGATAGAAGATGCTTGGAGAGATTCCACCTCCGTTTCCGGTCAGTCCCACCTTCCGGGAGCATGGAGCGGCTTTTGCGAAGGGTCCGCCCGACAATTCCGCGATCCTGCGGAAGCAGAGGCTGCGGGCAGCGGCCAATCCGGGTCAAGCCGGCGCGCTTGGCGATTATCCGGCTGAACTGCCGCATCGTGTGGTGTCGACCAAAGGGGGTGCCGGTCAAGTCGGGGGACGGGGGCCGGTCAATGCGCCGATCATCCCGGCGCCGAGCGGCGAGACCACAACTGATCTTTTGCGACAGATCCGGGATCTTTTGCAGCGCATGCCGCAGGCGATGAGTCTCGAGTGGCGCACTAAGTTCATCATGACGCCTCGGGAGGCGATCTCTTTCATCGCCCCCACGGCTTTCGTGAATGTGCTTGCCGGGGCCGCGAACGCCGTGGCGGTGACCACGCAGACGGTGCAAGAGCGTTTCACGGGGTTCTTGACGCACGTGTCAGTGGCCACGAATCCGGTGGGCGCGGCCAACAACGTGGTGTGGCAGTTGCGGATCAACGGCGCCGTGCACCCTGAATTCGCGAATCGTGTGTTCGCGGTGAACAATCTGGGGACTCCGATGCCGTTTTGGCTTGAGTTGACACAGGCACGGACGGTGCAGCTTGTGGCGATCAATAACAACGCCGTGCCCGTGACATGCGCCGCCGTGTTGGTTGGATGGACGGAATTCATGTCGGACTACAAGCCGTTTGGCGCGGCCCCGGCGACTGGCATAGCGTAAGGAGGCATCAAGGATGGCTGACCCGAGAGTACCGGTTCTGTTGCACGTGGCCGCCACCGATGCCGGGCAAAGCGCGGATTTCGCCGCGAGCGGGTTGATGGGCGCGGTGTTTCTGGTGAATCGTGGTGCCAACGACGTCTACATGGCGTTTGACGCTGTTCCGGCCAACACGGATGGAAACGGGCGGGTGTTGTTGACGGCCGGGAGGTCGTTCTCGCTCGAGGACATCAAGTTCACGACGGTTGGTTTCCGTTGTACGGCTTTGTTGACGACGCAAGTTGACGTGATCGGGGTTCCAAGAGCGGGCGCAGGGTCTGCGGGGTACGTCTAATGGGCATTGGATTCGGCAGTGATCCGGGCATCCAGGAAATCACCGGGACCGGTGGTATCGTTATCACGAACGCCTTTGGTCCGGTGACGAATGTTGACGGGTCTGCTCTTTATGGTCCGATCCTGCAGATCACCGGGTCTGGCGGCACCGTGATCACGAATGCCTATGGCCCGATCACTGATGTCTATTCACCACCCGGCGGTGCGGGGGCTTGCGCGACAAATGTCGCGGCAGGCACCGTTGAGATGGCCACGCAGGCGGAGGTACTGGCGGGGACCGCGATCGGGGGCACGGGTTGTTCTCTCGCGGTCGATCCGTCGTTGATGATTTTCCGGGAAGAAATCGCGACCGGCGCGTTCTTTGCCAATTTCAGCGCTCCGGTGGCGGTTGCCGCAGGGTTCGGTGCAGGCGCGTTGGATATTCAGCCGGTGCGGAATAATGCCGCGAACATCGCGGCGGCGGGCGCTTCGATTTGTTTAGGAAACGATAATCGGTGCACATACGGCGGTTTCACTACCGCGATCGGTGTCAACAATATCGGTGACGGTTCGCATAGCATCGCCGCCGGCAGTAACAACTCAGCACTGTCTGATCGCAGCACAGCGGTTGGCTATCGTAATACAGCCGGTGTTCTGTTCTCCGGGTACGAGGCCCCGCAGACGTTCGGCCGGTCGAATTTCGCGTTGAATTCTGGATCGATTGCCATAGGCATTATGAACAATGTCTACGCGACCGCGAACTTGAATTATGCCACGGGTGCGATCGCAGGTGATCCCCAGGGGAATTGCCCTTATACGGGAATCAACTCGCTGGCTGTCGGGCACATCAATCTTGCGTACGATCTCCGTGGCGTGTGCGTGGGATTCGGAAATGTCGCGGGAGGCCCGTTTTACGGTCCGAGCGCGTACGGATCCGTGGCAATGGGTCTTTTCAACCATGTCGGCGGCGGTGTGGCGTATCCCCCTGTGGCGTTTGGCGCGTACAACAATGTGTATGCTGAAAACGTCGCTGTGGGCATTCATAACACGTCAAATGCGTATTTTGGATCGGCGTTGGGCGTGTACAATTATGCGTTAAACGACCGAGCGTCTGCTGTCGGTTATGGCAACTACGCCAGTGGATACGAATCGGTGTCCTTGGGGCGCAGCAATTTCACGGACACGTATTCGTGTGCGGCTGTTGGCGTCATGAACAACGTTTACACGCCTGGAAACCTGAATGACGCGACGGGTGTGATCGGTGGGGATCCGCAAGCGGTTGCCGCCTACATCGGGATCAACAGTTCGGCATTGGGTGTGGGCAACAATGCGCAGGGTCTTCGATCCAGTGCGATCGGTTTCAAGTCGATTGCCGAGGCGCAAGGATCGACGGCGATCGGGGATCGCGCGCACAATCGTGTGGCGGAAACCACGAATATCGCCGGCGCGATCATCGTTCGGCGCGATAGCGGGGAGGCCCTCGCAGACGCGCATCGCGTGTTTGCCGGCGCCGAAGATATCATTCTAACGGATGAGATCGATCTGACGGCTGTTGCCGATCACACGATCACGCTTCCCACGAACTGTCA
>Ga0272441_10005123_pt1 | contig 23096 bp, 25 predicted proteins | sample SSMProp6N_FD_193582 | JGI IMG/M metagenome (GOLD analysis project Ga0272441, IMG submission 193582) | Marine sediment archaeal communities from Little Sippewissett salt marsh, Falmouth, MA, United States - SSM-Prop-6N | ecosystem: Environmental > Aquatic > Marine > Wetlands > Sediment ...
CCCATTGAAAAGCTCATCCCCTCCATTTCTAATTTTCCATCAAATTCAATATTTGATTTTGGGTTTTCTATATTCGTTTGATCAATATCTCCTTTTATGCTTAATAAAATATCTGCTTTTTCTCCTTCTTGCTCAGCTTTTACACTTATGTCTGCTTCAAAATGTGATGTATTATTCTGAGACATATTTTGAAAAGCTTCTAAAAGAATACTTTCACTTGAAGAAGAGAAAGGAAACCATTCTTGAGAATAAGATAAAGCTCCCATCCCTGCTACAAATAATAAAACTATGCTAGATATTGAAACTATTTTATTCATAATATATTTAAATTACTATTACCTCAAAGTTTTCTGGTTCGACTTTTATCTTATCCCCTCTTTTAACTTTATTGCTCAAAATATTGTCTGCTAAAACATTTTCAATTTTATCTTGAATTGTTCTTCTCATTTCTCTTGCTCCAAAAACAGGAGAATATCCTAGTTCTACTATTTTCTCTTTTAACTCTTTTGTAATTTCAAATTCTATTCCCTTATCTAAAAGATTCTTTCTAATCTTGTCTAACATAAGCTGAGATATATCTAAAAGATTTTTCTTAGTCAAGGGCTTAAATACAACAACAGCATCAAATCTATTTATAAACTCAGGACGGAAAAGATTATTTTTAAAGAGATAATCTAATAATTCTGTTTTTACAATATTCATTTCCTTGTTCTGTTCAATATCCTGTCTAATTATTTCTGCACCAGCATTAGAAGTAGCAATAATAATTGTTTGTTTAAAATTAACCTTTCTCCCCACTCCATCAGTAAGCATACCTTCATCCAAAACTTGTAAAAATAAATTTAAAATATTAGGATGTGCCTTTTCAATTTCATCAAGCAGAATTAAGGAAAAAGGATCTTCACGCACAGCTGTTGTTAAAAAACCATTTTGATCTATAGAACCAATTAGTCTTGAGATATCACTTACACTTTGAAATTCTGACATATCTATTCTTATCATCTTTTCTTCTTTCCCAAAATATATTTCTGTAAGAGCTTTTGATGTTTCTGTTTTTCCTACTCCAGTTGGTCCCAAGAATAAAAATGTTCCTATTGGTCTTTCCCTTTTTTGAACTCCAGATCTAGCTCTTCTTAAAGCAGAAGATGATTCTTTTACTGCTTCTTCTTGATTTATTATTCTTTTGTGTATTAATTCTTCTAAGTTAAGTAACTTCTCTTTTTCTTTTGTCTCTATTTTGCCTATAGGAACTTCTACCTTTTCTGAAATTACATGGTTTATATGTTTGGGTAAAACCAAAAAACTATTGGTGAAACGGTCTACATAAACCATTGCCTCATCTAAAACATTTAATGCTTTTTCTGGAAAAGGAGTATCTTGGATATGGATAGAACATAATCTAATAATCTCTCTTAAGGCCGGATAAGTAATAAATTTCTTATATTTCTTTTCAAAAAAATCTACATAATTTTCTAAGATCTTTAATGCTTCGGCTTCAGAAACTTCTGAGGTTTCTACCTTTTCAAAAAGAGATAAAATTCCTGGTTTCTTTTCTATAATCTTATGAAGTCCTTCAAAATTAGTAACAGCTATAATTTGAAAAGTTGCTAAATGCAAATAACGAGATAAAACTCCTGAAATATCAACTTTTCCTAACCCAGGCAAAGGTTCAAGAAAATTCTGTAATTTATCAATGATTAAAATTACATTACCAGCTCTAACAGTTTCTCTAAAACACTTATCCAAAATAGCATCAATCTCTTGATAAGATGTAACTTGAGATATAAGAGCTCCTAAATTAAGTTTCAAAAATCTTTTATAGTTGACAGAACGAGAGCTAATTCCAAGATATGATTTTTGAGCAACCGCTTCAATAACACTTTCTCGAGCACTTTCAGAGTTCCCTACTAAAAGAACATTATTGGAAACATTTCTTTCTAATATTCTTTCTGTTCTTTGAATCTCTTTTTTATGCCCGATAATGGGCTCAAACCCATTCTTTTTTATTCTGTCTCTTAAATCAATGGAGTAATTATCTAAAGTAATCGTGAATCCTGAAGCCCAATCACGAGCAAAGAATCCTTGTTTAAGTAAATTTTTATATTCCCAAAAAGCTTTTTTATTTTCTTTATCTTTTTCTATTTTTTCAAACCAAGAGACTAAATTATTTATATCTTCTTTCTTAAATTCTTCTTGTATTAGAACTCTCTGAAAATATGGACTATTTTCAACAAAACTAATTAAAATATCACCTGGGGTAACTTTTTCTTTTCCCTTGCTTTCTGAAATATTTATTGCTTCTGATATTATTTTTCCGCCATTTTCATTTAGTGGATCTTTTAAAATTTCTTTTTCTAAATTCTTCTCTATCTTAGAGGTATTTAAGCCCATTCTGTTAAAAACGAAATTTGTCTCTTTGCATTTATTTTTAAGAAGAAAATAAAGTAAAATTTCTTCTGAAAAATTCTTTATTCTTCTTTTTCTAGAAAAACTCTTTGTCTTTGATAAAATTATAGAACCATCATAATTTAAATTAAACTTCCTCTTTTTTTCTTTTTTTCGTCTTTTTAAAAAACTATTACCTACAAAAAACAAAAGCAACAAAGCAATAAATAAAATTAATATTCCTAAAATATAATCAACAGTTAAAAATCTAAGTCCTATATATAATAATATAGCTAACAAAAAAGGTGAAAAAATCCAACCAATGACAAAAATTATCCCTAATAAAAAAATAAAGACCTCTAAAATAAGGCCTACTAAAATTATAATTATTCTGACAATGGCACCTAAAATTCTAGAAGCTAAATTAAAAGTAAATGTTTCAAAATATCTCTGAAAATCAAATCCCCTGCCATAAGAGTCTTTATATTTTCTCCACGGAGAGAAAAGAGTTTTTAATAAAAATAAAATTGAAAAATAATTAAGATTAAAAAGTAAAAAGTTTCTGAATGCTTTTATAATATCTTTTGGAACCTTAAAAAAATGCCAAAATAACCAATCAGAAAGTATATTTTTTATTAAAATATTCATTCTTCTTCTTTTAATAAATTAATACCTATATTTGCTAACTTTCCTCCTCCTAATATTATAATCATCATAAATATCCACCAAGCCCCTAGATTAAAAAACTTAAACAACATTTCTTGCGGAAGTATTTTACTAATCTGATCTTTAATTATTTCCTGCATTTGTTGTTCTAAAGGTAAATTAAGATTTATATTAGTTTTTGATAAAGATGCTTCTTCTGCTGTTTTGGAAGTAAAAACTTCATATACAGGAATTTGTCCTGTAAAAATTTGATAAGAAGTCCAAATACCCCATACTATTATAAGTATCCCTATTATTAAAATAATCCAACCAAATATTTTTTTCATATTTTTAATATTAATCCTTTATTTATTTTATCATTTTCAAATAAAAAGAAAAGAAAGAATCAATTATTTTCTTTTCTCCTTAGATAAATCATTATGGGTGAGATAGGATTTGAACCTATGACCCCTGCAATGTGAATGCAGTGCTCTGGCCACTGAGCTACTCACCCTTAGTTGTTTGATTTTAACACTTTTAGAATTATAATAGAATAAGCAAATAGATATCTAATTTTATGAAAAATTTCCAATTATTTTTTAATCCTAAGGCTAGCGATAGATCATATGACATATTTTCCTTTGAACCAGAAAATAAAAGAGAAGAAAAACTCGGAAATTTATATATGGCTGGAGTTACAAGCAAAGATGATGTTGCTTTGTCTTATTTAGCTGAAACTATTAAGAATGAATATTATAAGAACTATGAAGATTCTCCAATAGAAAGTTTTAAAAAAAGCATACAAAAAGCAAATGAATTTCTTTTGTCTGAAAAAAATAAAAATAAAGTTGGATGGTTAGATAATTTAGATTTTATTATTTTAGCTATTGATCCAGATTTTAATATAAATTTTGTCAAAATTGGCAAACTAAAAACTCTTGTTTTAAAGAGTGATGAAATATTGAATATAGAAGGAGAACAATATAATTCAAGTAATCTTTTTCAAAATGTAATTACTGGAAAGTTAATAAAAGAAAATAAAATATTAATAATAAATCAAAATATTTATGATTTGTTTGAAAAGAATAATATTTTTGAAATATTGGCAAAATCTGACATAAAATCTATAAATAATGTTTTTAAATCAAAAACTGAATTTTTAAAAAATATCTTTGGATTTTGTTTATTAATTGTTTTAACCCCTCAAAAAAGAAAATTAATCAGGATTTCTTTCCCAAAGATAAATTTTCCTAAAATTACTATTCCTAAAATTAATTTTTATATTTCAGATACATTAATCCCTTTTAAAATAAGAAATCAAGTTAAAAAAAGCTTAATTTTTATTCTGCTTCTAATAATTTTACTAATTCTGGGATATTTCCTCTTTTAAACAAAAACAGCACTATAAAATAGTGCTGTTTTAATATTCGTTTAAGTATTACTTTAATTCAATTTTTGCTCCAGCTGCTTCAAATTTCTTTTTTATCTCTTCTGCTTCATCCTTTTTAACGTTCTCCTTAATCATTTGAGGTTCTTTTTCAGCTGCATCAACCAAATCTTTTGACTCTTTTAATCCTTTAGCCATAACATCTCTTACTGCTTTTATTACTTCAATCTTTTTATCTCCAACACCTGTTAGCTGTATGTTAAATGCTGATTTTTCAGCTCCTCCTTCAGCTCCTCCTGCTGGAGACGCACCAGCTACTGCTTGAACAGCTACCGGAGCTGCTGCTGAAACACCAAATTTTTTCTCTAAAATTTTGACTAATTCTGCTAAGTCAATAACAGCCATTTTTTCAATCTCTTCAACAAGTTTTTTAAATTTTGTTGGAACTTCAACCTCTTTTTCTTTTTCCTGCTTTTTTTCTTCTTTCTTCTCCTCTTTCTCTGGAGAAGCTGGTTTTTCTTCTTTTTTTGGTTCTTCAGCAGGAGTATCTTTTGTTTCTTTTTTTACTTCTTCTTTTTTTTCTTCTACCATTTTTTTATATTAAATTAATTATTGGGTGACCTTTATTTTATTTAACACGTAAACGAAATTTCTTAAGTTTGCTTTTAATGTATTCGCAAAATTACTTACTGGCGCATTCAAAGTAGATAATAGTTTTGCATAAAGTTCTTGTTTTGAAGGTAATAAAGCTAAACTAATAACTTGCTCTACAGTTAAAAAATCATAATTTGCATTTTTAACCATGCCACCTAAGATTTTCAAATTATCATTCTTTTCAGAAAATTGATGAATAAGTTTTGCTGGTACAATCTCATCTTCTAATCCAAAAATCAAGGCCAACTCCCCTTTCATATCATTAACTTCCTTTTTTATATCAGATAGCTTTAAAGAATCAAAAACTAAACTTAATAATGTTTTCTTAGTTACTTTCAAAAAACATCCCGCATCTTTTAAATTATTTCTTAATTCAAAAAGATCTTGAGCATTTAATCCTTGAAAATCAACAAAAACTACTGCTTTTTTATTTTTTAAGTTTTCTTCTAACTCTTTTATTATTTCTTTTTTTTGTAATTTTGTTTTAGCCATATAAATTAAAAAATCTGTGGAAACCACAGACAATAATTTAAACAATTAAATCTTCCTGGGCAGGATTTATTCTTTTATAGAAACCTGCTGTCTATGGATATTATTTATACTAATCTATAATTATTTTTTTGTCAACACTTTATTTTAAGGAATTAACAACAGTTTCTGCAAATTTTCTGGCTGCTTCTGGACCATTGCCAGTTATAATCTTTCCATCTTGGACAACCGGACCTTCATTATAAATTGCCTTATTTTCTTCTAAAATCTTAACTGCTGATTTATCTAAAGGAGATGACCAAACTGTAGCCTTTTTACCTGATAAAACACCTGCCTTTGCTAAGATAGAAGGAGCTATACAAATAGCTGCTAAAATTTTATTTTCTGAAACTGTATCTCTTGCTATTTTTAAACACTTTTCATTTTCCAAACATGTTAACGCACCTGATCCTCCTACAAAGATTATGGCATCAAATTTCTTTACATCAACATCCTCTAAAATCATGTCAATTCTTACTTCTCCCCCATAAGTTCCAATGGCTTTTCCTAACTCAGAGCTTACTGTAATTATTTCATGGCCTCCCATTTCCAGTACTTGTTTAGGAATAAAATATTCTTCATCTCGAAAATTATTAAAAGCAATTATGATAGCTATTTTTTTAGACATATTTTTATTTTGTTAATAGATATCTTGCTCGAGCAATATTATGTTCTTCTAAAGTTTTACTATATATAGTTTCTCCTGCAGGAGTCGATAAATAATACCAAAAATCACTATCTTCAGGATAAACGCTCGCTAAGATACTGTCAAGGCCAGGATTACATATTGGGCCTAAAGGTAATCCCCTATATTTATAAGTGTTATAAGGAGAATCAATTTTAATAGTTTCTTTAAAATTTTCTATTTTCTTTCCGCTGACCATATAAGTTATTGTGGCATCAACTTGAAGTGGAATTTTACTTTCTAATCTTTTCCAGAGAATACCAGCAACAATCTTTTTTTCTTCAATGGTTTTTACTTCTTTTTCTAAAAGCGAAGCCATGGTTATTATTTCAAAAATTGTTTTATTCTGTTTTTCAATTTCTTGTCTTAAATCACTATTTAATTTTTTATCAAAATTTATTAAGGCTTTTTTTATAATTTCTTCTATTTTTTGACTGTTGTCAACTAACCCTTGGCCACTTATTTCATAAGTGTCAGGAAAAATATATCCTTCTAAACTTATATTTTTAGGCTTGTCTTCTAAAAAATAAAATTCACTGGAAAAATCTTTGGGCAATGGTAAATCTTTTGTTTTCGAATAATCAATCAAAGGGAAACCAATAATTTCAAAAATCTCTTCTGCCTGAAACATTCCTTTGTTCTCAAAATACCAAGCTGTATCGTTTAAATCCCAACCCTCAATTATTGTGATCTCTTCTTTAAGCACATCTCCTTTAATAAATTTTTCAGCAATTTTTGATATTGAACAGGAAGAAGAAACGATATATTCCCCTGCTTTTATGTTTTTAGAGTCTCCTTTAAAAAAAACATATAATAAAAAGAAGTTTTTGTCTTTAACCAAATTATTATTTTCTAAATTAGAAGCTATTTCTTTTATGCTGTCTCCTTTTTTTATTAAAAACATTTTTTCTTCTCCAGAAGAATCTTTACATAAATAAATCCCTTGTCCAATATAAATTAGAAGACAAAGGATAAACAATAGAAAATAAAATATATAATTTTTTTTATTCATACCTTCTTAATGCCTCAACTGGTTTTAATCTTGCTGCTTTTCTAGCTGGGAATAAACCCGAAATACATCCAGTCAAAACTGAGAAAAATAAACCAAAGAAAATTAAGCTTGGGGAAATGGAAATAGAAAAATAAAACACCGGGTTAGCTTGAGTATATAATTCAACAATTTTGGCACAAAATATTCCTAATATTATTCCTCCAAGTCCACCAATAAAACCAATAATTCCAGCCTCAATTAAGAAAATACTTAAAACCGCTGAATTCTTAGCTCCAATTGCTTTCATAATGCCTATCTCTCTGGTTCTCTCACGGATAGAAGTAAACATTGTATTAGTTATTCCAATACCACCGACAAGAATAGCAATACTGGCAAAAAGAATAATAGCAGACTGAATAATCCCTAAAATACTATTTGTTACTCCAATCATTTTTTCAGAAGTAATAACTGCAAAATCATCCGTATCTTCTCCAGCAATTCTTTTTCTTGTTTTTCTAAGATTTTCTTTGATGTCTTCGGCTACTTCATCCGGGCATAATCCTTTTTCAATCTTAACCATGGCCATTTTAGCTGATCCTTTTTTTTCTCCAACTAAGTCTTGATAAAGGCCTATGTCTAAGTAAATTTGACTATCATCTGATTTACTTCCCAGAGAGTTCAAGATACAAGCTATTTTAAATTTCCTTCCTTTTATAGTTATCTCCTGCCCTACTTTAACTTTTTCTTCAAACATATCAATCACCCATTGTTTCCCAACTGCAATTTCTCTTTTTCCAGAAACAGGCCATTCTCCTTCAAACAAATTCCACCCTTGATATCTTTCTAAAATTTCTAAACTTTTGTCCCAGGGCAATCCAGCTAAAAGAACCATTTTAGCTTCTTCTTTGTATCTAACTATAATCCCTCTATAAGACATTGTTAGAACACTCTCAACTCCTTTTGTTCTTTCTATAGCAGTAATATCTTGTTTTTCCAACACTTCTCCCCCTACCATCATCCCTACCATGCTTTCTTCGCTTCCGGGCATAATCATAATTATATCTCCTCCCATTGATTCCATTTGCTGATTAATAGCTTCTTTAACCCCTTCACTTAAAGAAAGTAAACTAATAATTAAAAATATACCAATAACAATACCTAAAATCGTCAACCAGCTTCTTAGCGACCTAGTTCTAAGATTTCTTAATGCTATTTTAAAATATTCATCTATTTGCCCCATAAAAATTCACCTTTTTGTTTATGATTAATAACTATCTCACCATCTTTGATATTAATTACTTTCTCACTATAATTTGCAATATTAGGATCGTGAGTTACTACAATTATAGTTTTGCCTTCTTTTTTATGAAAGTCTGTTAAAATTTCCATTATTTTCTTCCCCGTTTTTGAATCTAAATTTCCAGTAGGTTCATCTGCAATAACTAATTCCGGACTATTGGCAAAGGCTCTGGCAATAGCAATTCTTTGACGTTCTCCACCAGAAAGTTCAGCTGGTTGATGATAAATTCTTTCTCCTAAGCCAACTGAAACTAAAAGATCGTGTGCTCTTTTTTTTCTTTGTTCAAAAGACATCCCTTGAAAAATCATAGGCATCATCACATTTTCCAGGGCATCAAGATTAGGTAATAAATTAAATTCTTGAAATACAAAACCAATAGTTTTACCTCTAAGTTGAGATAATTGATCTTCAGAAAGTAAAGAAGTATCTTTTCCCTTTAGAAATACCTTTCCTTTAGTCGGAGAATCTAAACATCCTATAATATTTAAAAGCGTAGATTTTCCTGACCCAGAAGAGCCCATGATAGTTACAAAATCACCGGAGTCAATATTTAGATTAACCTGCTTAAGAGCAACCAATTCAACTTTGCCTAATTGATAAACTTTCCAAGTATCTTCTAATTTTACTATTTTTTCTTTTATCATCTTACAATAATTGTTTCTCCCTCTGAAAGGCCAAAAATTATTTCTATTAAATCATCATTCGTTTCCTCTAACCCAATTTCTACTTCTCTTTTTTCAATATCTCCATTATCTTTTAAAACTTCAACTATTATCTTTTCACCCTCTTCTTGAATTGCATCCTCGGGGACAACTAAAACGTTCTCTCTAAAGTCAGTTTTAATAACCAAATCAGCTGTCATTCCTGGTTTGGCCTGATCTAACATATTTTCAAAACCAATTTTTATTTTATAATAAACTACTCCATCTATTAATTTTTCAGCTGGATCAATTGAAACCACACTCCCCTCAAAAATTTGGTCTGGGAAAGCAACTAAAGAAACATCAACTGGATTGCCTACATTTACTTTAACAATATCTTCTTCATAAATATCTACTTCTATTTGGAAAGGATCTGCGGGTAAAAAAACTATCATTTCACTTCCTGACAAGATTGTTTCTGCTGTTCTTTTCTTAATATCTTTTATTTGTCCATCAGTCGGAGCATATATATATGATTCTTGAATTTGATTTTCCAAATATTTTACTTGAGATTTTGCTTTTTCTAGTTGAGCTTCATATAAATCCACATCTGCTTCTTGAGGAGAAGCTATAATAAGGTCTAAGCCATTTTGAGCTGTTTCTAGAACTCCTTGAGCAACAGATAAACTTGTTTTAGCTGTATTAATATTTGATTGATTAGTCAGTTTAATAGAAAAAATTGTTTGTTCAGAGTTAGCAAGATTCGTTAATCCTGTATTTATATTTGTTTTTTCAGTATCCAATAAAGTCTTATTTGCTGAAGAAACCGTATTAGTATAAGCCGGATCTTCACATTCATCTCTAATAATAATTAAAGAATTAGATACATCTACAAAAAGTTTTTTGATTTCGCTAATAGCATTATCAACATTTTCATTTGTCTGATTGCTTCTGGCGCTATCTAGGTAAGATTTTGCATTTACTTTCGCCTTTTTGATAATTTCCTTATTATCTTTTACTCTTATACTTTCTTGATCATACCCGTAAAAATATGTTTTTTGAATTGAATCAACTATTATATAAGTATTATAAATTTTTAGATAAGAATTATCTAAAACATTCAGAGCGTCCTCATAAGTAGCTTTTAAATTTCCATCTGCTTGTGATTCTACATTTTCTAGATTCCTCTGGGCATTTTCAAGAGAAACTTGCGCATTAAAAACTACAATTTCTGCTTTTTCAATTTCTTCGGGACTAGCTCCTGTTAATAATTTATCCAAATTTGCCTGATATATTTTCACGTCTGATTTGGCCTGTTCTAATTGTATATTTAATCCTTGGGTGTTTATTTTCGCTAAAGCATCCCATTTTTTTACTTGATCTCCAACTTGAACATATATTTTCTGAATTGTGCCTGAAGTTCTAAAGGCAAGGTTTAGTTCCTCTCCCTTTTTCAATTGCCCAACTTCTGAAATTTCTTGATAAATATCTCCTCTAATTACTTCAAACAAATCAAAATCTGTTTCTTCTTTTTTAGAATTAAATTGGAAAAGGATTATTATTAATATCAAAATGAGCGCAGATATTAATAAGATTATTTTTTTAGACATATTTTTATTTTTTATTTTTGATATAACGAAGATTTATTGAGAATAATTTTATAAATATTTTCTAAAATATCACCACCAGCATATCCGATAATAAGACTCAAGGCCGGACTAAATGTATCATTAAAAGTAAATCCGATTTCTTTAATAGCTCCTACTGTTAATACACCAATAACACCTGATAAAAAAACCATACATAAGAAATAATTCATTTTAAATCCAACATTTTTATAAGAGAATTGATGTTTAATAAAGCCAATTAATCCTCTTATAGCTCCGCCAGCAAACCCAGAAATTAAGATAGAAAAATACATATATTTAATTTATTTAATAAAAAATTTAGAAAGAAACCAAAGACATATTATAAAAGCAATAACTACAACAATAAAATCAATAATATCTAATGGACCTTTAGCCATATTTTTATTTTATTTTAATGATTTTATATTCAACTTTACCCGAAGGGGTTTCAACTTTAACAGTTTCCCCTTTAGATTTATTTAAAAGAGTTTTTCCCATGGGAGAATCATAAGAAATTTTACCTTTTAATATATCAACTTCTTCTGAGTCAACAATTTCAAAACAAAGTTCATCTTCTCCAGATTTTACAAAAACAGTAGAACCAATTTGAATCCTATTAGCATCTTTAGAGGTTTTAATAACAATTGCTTGCTCTATTTTTTGACTCAATTCTAAAATCTTTCTTTCTAAAAACTCCTTTGCTTCTCTAGCATCATGATAAGCTGCATTTTCAGACAAATCACCAAATCCAATAGCATGTTCTAATTGTTTAGCAACATTTTTTCTTTCTACTTTTTTCAGATAATCTAGCTCTTTTTTCAACTTTTCTAAGCTTTCTTTGTTTAAATAATTCGACATATATGTACTTTAATCTTATACTATTTGAGTAATTTGTAAAGACTTTGAAAAAGAAGAAGCGGTTTACTTTTACAAGTAAACCGCTATAGATAGGATTCTTATTTTTTTCTTAAAATAAAGTAAATTTGCTTATAGGTTATAAATATAAATAAATTCACTTTTTCTTTTTAACTCCTTAAGGAGTCTTTTTAAAAAAATAAGATATCCTTTTTGTTCTGTTTCTAGTATAACAAATAACTTAAATTTTGTCAACCCCTTTATCCAATTTTAAATATTTTGTTTCTTTTTTTAAATCCTTTCACTAATTTTATTTCTGATTCAGAAATTTGAAAATAATCCATTAAAGCTTTAATTACCGCTTTATTGGCATTGCCTTGAATAGGCTTTTCTTTTACTTTAATTTCAAAACTATCTTGAGACTTTTTAATTATCCCTTGTTTTTTGGAACAGGGAAAAACTTTAACTTTAATTAACATCTAATATAATCTATTCTTTTACTTTATTCTGTTCGTATTCTCTCCAGGCACTGGAAACAGCTGGAGCAACACGGTCTAATTCACTAAGAATGCTTTCTCTAATCTCTCTTGAATCAACATCTCCTCTTTCTTTTAAATTAGCAATTACTATGTTTGAAACTTCATCTACTATTTCATCTTTCCTTTGTTCTGGCATATTAACTCTCTCAATAGCTTTTATGATTGATCCTCTAATTTTATCAGGTTCAAACATTTCCTTCATTCCATTTTTTTTAATAACTTCATTAGCCATATATGTTTATACAAAATTATTTATTAAGATTAATGACCTTTTGTATCTTTGAGCTAATTAAAATTGATTTAAAAATTTTAAATTACCTGAATAAAATAATCTAATATCATTTATATTATACTTTATCATTGCTAATCTATCTATCCCCATACCAAAAGCAAATCCTTGCCATTTATTAGCGTTTAATCCAGCTGCTTTAAATACATTAGGATGAACCATCCCAGCCCCCATTAATTCAAGCCAATCTTCTTTTTTTCTACGAATATCTATTTCAAAACTTGGTTCGGTAAAAGGAAAATACCCTGGCCTAAATCTTATATCTATGTTCTCTTCAAAAAATTCTTTTAAAAAGGCAAACATAATTGCTTTAAAATTAGCCACCGAAATATTTTTATCTACCATTAACCCTTCACATTGGTAGAAACCACAATCATGGGAAGCATCTGTCCTTTCGTTTCTAAAAACTCTTCCCGGAACAATAATCCTAAAAGGAGGATTATGCTTTTCCATATATCTAACTTGAACTGGAGAAGTTTGAGTTCTCATTAAAAGCTTTTTCTTGCTGTCTTTATTCTCGTCCTGTTTTAACCATAATGTATCCTGAATATCTCTAGCTGGATGATCGCTAGGAACATTTAGAGCATTAAAATTATACCATTCTGTTTCAACCTCTGGGCCTTCAACCGTTTCAAATCCCATAGATTCAAAGATTCTTATGAGTTCTCTTTGAACTAAAGTTAAAGGGTGTAAATGTCCTTGATCTATTTTTTTTCCAGGAATAGTAACATCAATTTTCTTTTCTTTAACTTCTGTATTTTTTGATTCACTTTTTACTTTCTTCAACTTATTATTTATTGTGTTATCAACCTCCTTTTTAAGTAAATTTATTTCCTGGCCAACATTTTTCCTTTCTTTTTGGGGTAATCCCCCCAAAGAACTAAAAATCTTAGCAATTTCTCCTTTTTTGCCTAGATATTTTTTATAAATATTATTAAGAGTCTTTAGATCTTCTGCCTTCTTAATTTGCTCTTGAATTTCATTTTTAAGATTTTTTAAATCCATTTTTTAGAAATTTTATTAATAAAGATCTATCTTGCAGGGACGCCAGGATTCGAACCTGGAACAAAAATTTTGGAGATTTTTATGATAGCCGTTTCACCACGTCCCTTTACTATTTTTTTATTTTTTATATAAAATGTTTTTTGTAAAATTTGTATATATTATTCATTCCAATCTTTCCTTATGTTTTTTCTGGAAGACTTGTAAGAAAATCCATTTGGATGTCTTTTTTTAAGTTTTTTAATATTATCTTCCAAAACATCCTCTAGTTTCCAATTAAAAAAATTACAAATCATAGCGATATACCATAAAGTATCACCAAGATTTTCTTTAATGCCGTTTTTTTGATTATCATGATGACTTATTGTTTTTTTAATACAACCCGCAACATCTCCAGCCTCCCCCGAAACTCCTAATCCTAAATTCATTATTTCTTTTTCTTTATCACGAAATTTCTTTGCTGTTTTTTTACAAAGTTTTTGATATTCATTTGGGTTCATATTTATTATTTCCTTATTTTTTCTTTAATTCTTTGTGCAAAGTATGTTTTTTACAAGATTTACAAAATTTCTTAAATTCTAACTTTTCCTCTACTCCTCTTGATTTGTTAGTAAAATAATTAGTTTTTTTGCATTCTTGGCATTGTAGCCTTGCTAGAACTTTTTTCTTTTTAGCCATAAGTTTTGTTATTTTAATTATGGAGCCCGGAGTGAGAATTGGACTCACGGCCTTCTTCTTACCAAGAAGATGTTCTACCACTGAACTATCCGGGCAACAAAATATGTGGGCAGGGAGGGATTCGAACCCCCGTAGGTTAGAAACCGCGAGTTTTACAGACTCGTGCGTTTGACCGCTCCGCCACCTACCCTAATCTTGAAAATAATCTTAACAGAAATTCTAAGTTTATTCAATAATCTTACTATGCTTTTTTCGCCAATCCTCAATTTTTTTATGATTACCAGACAAAAGTATCTTAGGTATTTTCCAAAATACTTTTTTATTAGGAGAAAAAATTTCAGGTCTTGTATATTGTGGATATTCAATAAACCCCTTGTCTTTGGTAATTCTTTCTTTTAATAATTCTGGTTTTCCTATCACCTTCGGAATTAACCTAGATATAGTTTCAATCAAGACCAATGCTGGCAAATCTCCTCCCATTAAAACATAATCCCCTATTGATATTTCTTCATCAACAAGATGCTTTGCTATTCTTTCATCCACTCCTTCATATCTTCCAGAAATTAAAATTAATTTATCTAATTTACTAAAACGGGTAGCCATTCTTTGATTAAACTTCTTCCCTCTAGGAGTAAATAAAACTACTTTCGTTTTCTTTCCTTTTTTCTTTAAAGATTTAACTGCTTTATAAATTGGTTCAACTTTTAAAACCATTCCTCTTCCTCCTCCAAAGGGTTTATCATCTATTGTTTTATGTTTGTCTGAGGTAAAATCCCTAAGGTCTAAAACATTAATTTTAACAATCTTTTTTTTCTGAGCTTTGCCAATCAAAGATTGCTTTAAATAAGTTTTATATATCTCGGGGAATAAAGTTATAATATCAAAAATCATATTAGTAAACGAAAACAGCGCTACTTTTTATGGTAGCACCGCTTTCTCTAGATGTAAACCTTAAATTAAAGGCTTAAGTTGTCTAAGTCAGTATCTTTTTTCTCTTCTGGAGCTTTTTCTGGTCTAGGCTTTCCACCTTCAGGTTCTTCAATCTTTAAGTTAACACGAGCATGATTTTTAAGACCTACAATTCTAATTAGGTTTCTTATTGCTCTGGCAGTTGAACCAGCTTTTCCAATAATCTGACCCATGTCTTCTTGATTAACTTTTAAGCTAAGTAAAACTCCCATTTCGTCAACTTTCCTTTCAACTTTTACATCTCCAGGATGATCAACTAAACCTTTGATAATATACTCAAGAAATTCTTTATCATTAGTTGCTTTTTCCATATTTCTTTAATAAAATCATTAAATAATATTCATTTCCGACCTTTACTTATGCGATTCTCTCTTTCTGGAATCTAGAGAATCGGTTTTTACAACCTAACATAATTAGGTTTTTTTATTCTACTCTCTTTTTAAAATATGTCAAGATTAATTTTTATTTTGACTCTTTATTTTCCTCTGGTTTTTTATCTTTAATAGATTCTTCTTTCTTATCTTCTTTTTTAGATAAATCTTCTGATTTTTTTTCTTTTTTTTCTGGTTTCATTTCTTTTTCCTTCTTTTCTTCACCCTTCTCCTCTACAACTTTTTCTTCTTCTTTCTTCTTTTCTTTTTCTACTTTTGGTTCTTCTTTAATTTCTTTTTCTGATTTTGTTTCTTCTGTCTTTGACTCTTCTTTTTCATCTTCTTTTGCTTTCTCTTCTATCTCTACTTTTGGTTCTTCTTTAGTCTCTTCTGGTTTTTGTTCTTCTTTTATTTCTTCTTTTGGTTTTTCTTCTACTTTTACTTTTTCTTTCTTAGTTTCTTGTTTCTTTTTAGGTTTTTTAAAAACATCTATTTTTTTACCTTGAATAATCTTTTCAGAGATTAACAAGTTATGAACTCGATCAGATGTTTTTGCTCCTACGCTTAACCAATACTTAATTCTTTCTTTTTTAAGAGATTTTTCTTTGGTTAAAGGATTAAAAAAACCAAGAATTTCTAAAAAATTCCCTCCCCGAGGAGCATTTCTTTTATCAGTTACAACAATTCTAAAGAATGGTTGATTTTTCTTTCCTATTCTTATAAAACGAATAATTAACATATTTTTACCAATTTTTTATTTTAAGTCCATTTTTAGCTGCTTGTTCTTCTGCTTCTTGTTTGGAAGAACCAGAGCCATTTGCTATTAATTCTTTACCTAGAAAAACACCAACAACAAAATTTTTAGCATGATCTGGACCATGTTCTTCTAATATTTTATATTCTGGTGTAATTTTAACTTTTCTCTGAGACATTTCTTGAAAAAAGGATTTAGCATCTTGAGCAAGTCCGTTTTCAATAATGTATGGAAGCTTTTTAATTAAATGATTTTTAATAAAATCTTTTACTACATCAAATCCTTGATCAAGATACAAGGCTCCTAAAAATGCCTCACAGGCATTAGCCAATATAGATTGTCTGGCTTTTCCTGTATCTTTCGATTCTCCTTTACTTAATAATATACAATTATTAAAATCAAGTTCTTGAGCTAATTTAGATAAAGTATTTGAATTAACTAAAGATGCTCTCCAATTTGTAAGTTTTCCTTCTTGCTCTTTATAATTTTTATAAAGATATTCTGTAACCACTAACTCTAAAATTGCATCTCCCAAAAACTCAAGTCGTTCATTGTTCTCTATTTTAATTTTAGGATTTTCATTTAAATAAGAGCGGTGACAAAATGCTTGTTTTAAAAGCTTTTTGTTTTTAAAACTAATATTTAATTTTTTTTCTAATTCTAAGAAATTTTTCATACTTTTTATTCTTCGTTTTTCATTTCTTTAAACACTGTTCCCAATACTCCATTAATAAATTTACTAGAATTCTCTCCCCCAAAATTTTTAGCTAATTCAATAGCTTCGTTTATAGCTACTTTTGGCGGAACTTCTTCTTTTTTGGCATATAAAAGTTCAAAAAGTCCAATCCTTAAAATGTTTCTGTCAATAATACTTATTTGTTCAATTGGTCTTTCTGGAGCAGAAATACTAATAAGCTTATCAACCTTAGAAATATTTTTTAATATTCCCTTTTTCAGATTTTTAATAAAGTCAAGATCTTCAAGATCGGGTCCAAATTTTTCAATATTTCTATCTAAGATTGAATCTACTTCTCCTTCTTTTCTGTTATAAAAATCCCACTCATAGAGAGATTGTAAAATGATTGAACGAGAAAGATGTCTTGATGCCATGTTTTTAAAATTTCTTTTTTGAAAGTTGATCTAATGTTAATGGCTTTTTGTCAGTTTTTTCTGTCTTCTCTTTTTCTTTAATTTCTTTTTCTCTTTGTTTTCTTTCTTTTTTTTCTAGCTTTGCCAAAACATTAATTACTTCTTTTCCTTTATAATATCCACAATTAGAACAAATAGTATGGGGAAGTTTTAACTTTCCACAATGAGAACAAGCTACTAACTCTTTAGCTTTTAAAAAAATATGCATTCTTTTTTGATTTCTAGCAGATTTAGTTGTGTGTTTTTTTGGTACAGCCATATAAAATAATCTATCATATAAAATTAAACTTTACAATAGTTTTACATTATTAAGTTAAATAATTTTGATAAATTTAATTATAGTAGTATAATGTAATAATAATTTTAACAAGTAATTATTATAATTTAATTATTAAAGACATGGAGAATGGCAACATTTTATCAAAAGAACAAATAGAACAAGAAATATTAATTTCAAAGGCAGAATCAAGACTATCTAATTTTAGAGGCAAAATACTCTCTAGTTTATTTTTGCAAGAAAGAGGATTTGAGACTGGATTAGATTTTGAAGGAGCCATAATTTTAGGCTCTGTTTATTTACAAAACGCTCAGATAAATGGATTATTAAATTTTAATAAAACAATTATTAAAGGAGCACTTTATCTTGGTTCTGCAAATATACATGGAGACTTAAATCTAGAACATGCTGATATTAGAGGAGTTGTTAATTTGGTAGGAATGAAAATAAAAGGAAATTTAAATTTTAATGAATTAGGTGTAAGTGGTTTTTTAAGTTTAGCTAAGGCAAGAATAGATGGAAATTTAAATGCTAAAAAAATAAAATTAAACGACTCTTACAATGCGGGATTAGTTATTAAGGGAGATTTATATTTAAGAGATACTATAATAAATGGGAATTTAGATATGGAAAATGGAATGATTGAAGGTTCTTTAGACTTGTTAAATACTTTTATTAGTCAAAATGCAAATTTAACCAAATCTTTAATTAAAGATTCTTTAGTTTTAAAACAATCTAAAATTCAAGGTGAATTAATCACAGAAAATACAAAATACGAACATCTTATCAAATAAAATTATGAAATTCACTCATCTTCATGTTCATAGTCATTATTCCTTACTTGATGGTCTAACAAAAATTGACGATCTTTTAGATTATGTTAAAAAATTAGGAATGGATTCTGTTGCTTTAACTGATCATGGAGTTTTATATGGAGCAGTTGAATTTTATAAAAAAGCAAAAAAAGCTGGAATTAAACCAATTATTGGATGTGAAATGTATGTAGCATATGAAGGAATGACCCAAAAAAGACCCAATATTGACGATAAGAGATATCATTTAGTACTTTTAGTAAAGAATGAGGAAGGATACAAAAATTTAGTTAAACTAGTAACTGAAGCTCATTTAAAAGGGTTTTATTATAAACCCAGGATTGATGATGAATTATTAGCTAAACACAGCTCTGGCCTAATTGCTCTTACAGCCTGTATTCAAGGAAAGATTCCACAATTAATTTTAGCCAATAAAATTAAACAAGCTGAAGATTATATTTTAAAGTATAAGAATATTTTTGGAAAAGGTAATTTTTATTTAGAAGTTCAAGATCACCCAAACTCTAAAAAACAAAAGAAAGTAAACGAGGCCTTAATAAAGCTTTCCAAAAAACTTGATGTTCCATTAGTAGCTACTAATGATTCTCATTATTTAAAACCAGAAGATGCTAAAGCTCAAGATATTTTAATGTTAATTAATACCGGAGCAAAACCTGATGACCCGGAAAGATTAACAATGGAAAGTGATGATTTTTCCTTACGTAGTCCTAAACAAATGTCTGATTCATTCAAGAAAATTCCTGAAGCTATAAAAAATACTCAAAAAATAAAAGATCTTTGTAATTTTGATTTTAAATTAGGGAAAACAAAACTCCCCTATTTTGAAACTCCTTCCAAAGAAACTCCCGATGTATATTTAGAAAAATTATGTAAAGAAAAATTAGGAGATAAATATCCTAGACTTGCTAAAAAAGAAGCCGGAAAAAGATTAGACTTTGAACTTTCTGTTATTAAGGAAATGGGGTTTGCTTCTTACTTTTTGATTGTTCAAGATTTTGTCAGATGGGCCAAGGAAAACAGAATTGTGGTTGGTCCAGGCAGAGGATCAGCTGGAGGATCAATTGTGGCTTATGTTTTGAATATTACAACCATAGATCCATTAAAACATGATCTTTTGTTTGAAAGATTTCTAAATCCTGCTCGTATTTCAATGCCTGATATAGATCTTGATTTCACAGATAGAAGAAGAGATGAGGTTATAGATTATGTTTCAGAAAAATATGGAAGAGATCGAGTTGCTCAAATAATTACATTTGGAACCATGGCTGCCAGAGCTGTGATTAGAGACGTTGGAAGGGCAACAGGCATAGAATATAGTTATTGCGATAAAATAGCCAAAATGATTCCTTTTGGTTCCAATCTTAAAGAATGTTTAGAAAAAGTTGCTGAATTTAGACAATTATATGAAACAGACAAAACAGCAAAAGAACTAATTGATTTTGCTCAAAAATTAGAAGGATGTGCAAGACATGCTTCAACTCATGCCTGTGGAGTAGTTATTTCCAAAACTCCTTTGGATGAAGTAGTTCCTTTACAGCATCCTACTCAAAATGACCATACAGTAGTCACTCAATACGAAATGCATTCTATTGAAGATTTGGGATTGTTAAAAATGGATTTTCTAGGTTTAAAAAATCTAACAATTATTGAAGACACATTAACCAGAATTTATACCGTCCAAAATAAGAAAATAGATATAGAAAAATTACCTTTAGATGACAAAAAGACATATAAAATTTTTAAAAATTCGGAAACAACTGGCGTATTTCAACTAGAAAGTGATGGGATGAAAAGATATTTAAAAGAGTTAAAGCCAAGTACTTTTGAAGACATAGTTGCTATGGTAGCCCTTTATAGGCCAGGACCAATGCAATTTATTCCCGAATATATCGCCAGAAAGAACAAAAAAAGAAAAACAGAATATATCCATCCAAAATTAAAACCGATCTTACAAGATACATACGGGATTTGTATTTTTCAGGAACAATTAATGCAAATCGCAAGGGTTATTGCCGGATTTTCTCTAGCTGAAGCAGATATTTTAAGAAAGGCAATAGGTAAAAAAATAGAAAAACTATTATTTACTCAAAAAGAAAAGTTTATTAACGGTACAATTAAAAATAAAATAAAAAAAGAAATTGGTAAAAAGATTTGGGATTGGATTTTACCTTTTGCTCGTTATGGTTTTAACCGTGCTCACGCTACAGCTTATGCAAAAATTGCTTATCAAACAGCTTATTTAAAAGCACATTTTCCGGTTGAATTTATGTCTGCCTTATTAACTTCTGAAAAAACTGATACCGAAAGAATAGCTTATTTGATAGAAGAATGTAAAAATATGGAAATTGAAGTCCTCCCTCCTGATATTAATGAAAGTTTTAGAAACTTTTCTGTAGTGCCTAACCAACAAAAGATAAGATTTGGTCTATTAGCTATTAAAAATGTTGGTTCTAATATAGTTGAAGTGATTATAAGAGAAAGAAAAAATGCCGGAAAATTTAAATCAATAACTGATTTTATATCTAGAATAGATTCTAAAGACTTGAACAAAAGATCTTTAGAAAGCTTAATAAAGACAGGAGCTTTTGATAATTTTGAAGAAAGAAATAAATTGCTTTCAAACATGGATGAAATTTTAAACTTTAATAGAGAAATTAGAAAAGCAAAAACAAATGGGCAGAAAAGTCTATTTCATCACAGCACTACCAATTCAGCCCCTTCATTTAAATTAAAAGACGAAAAACCCCTTGCTACATCTCAAAAGTTATTATGGGAAAAAGAACTCTTGGGTCTTTATATTTCTTCTCATCCTTTAGAAAGCTTTAAAAACCTCTTAAACAGAAAAACAATATCAATTAAGGACTTGAAAACAGGTAATTTCCCATATACGATAAAAGCTGGAGGAGTAATTTTATCTGTTAAAAAAATTCTAACCAAAAAAGGCAAACCAATGCTTTTTATAAAATTAGAAGATTTGACTGATAAAATTGAAGTAATCGTTTTCTCTTCAACTATTGAAAAAAATCCAACAGCTTTTCAAGAAAATAAAATTGTTTTTATTACGGGAAGAGTTGATACGTGGAATAATACTAAAAAAATAATTTGTGAAGACATTGAGGAAATAATAGAAAAATAAATAAACTTTATAAAAATTATGCAAATAAACAAAATAAGACATTCTTTATCTCATATAATGGCTTGTGCAGTTAAAGAATTTTATCCAAAAGTTAAATTTGGTATTGGGCCAGAAATTGAAAATGGATTTTATTATGATTTTGACTTTCCTGCTCCTATATCAGAAAACCAAATAAAAAGGATAGAAAAAAGAATGAAAGAATTAATTAAACAAGATTTAGTTTTTAAGAAAAAAAACATTACAAAATCCGAAGCAAAAAAGATATTTAAAAGTCAAGCTTATAAATTAGAGTTGATTAAAGAATTACCTGGCAAGACTGTTTCAATTTATCAGGTTGGAGATTTTATAGATCTCTGTAAGGGACCACATATTAAATCTACTAAAGAAATAAATCCTAATGCTTTTAAACTTACTAAGCTTGCTGGAGCATATTGGAAAGGAGATGAAAAAAACAAAATGCTTACTAGAATTTATGGATTAGCGTTTGAAACAAAAAAAGAACTTGAACAATATTTAAAAAACCAAGAAGAAGCAGAAAAAAGAGATCATAGAATATTAGGACAAAAACTAGAATTATTCATGTTTGACGAAGAAGTGGGACAAGGATTGCCATTATGGCTTCCAAAAGGAGCATTGCTAAGAAAACTGGTTATGGATTTTGCTTTTAATACTTATTTAGAAAAAGGATATGAGCCAGTATCTACTCCTCACATCGCTTCTACTAAGTTATGGAGACATTCTGGACATCTTGATTTTTATAAAGAAAGTTTATACAACTCTTTTGGGATTGAGGATGAGGAATATATGTTAAAACCAATGAATTGTCCTTTTCATGTTCAAATGTACAAAAGCAAAAGAAGGAGTTATAAAGAGTTGCCAATTCGCTGGACAGAAATGGGAACTGTTTATAGATATGAAAAGTCCGGAACCCTTCATGGATTAACTCGAGTCAGAGGCTTTACCCAAGATGATGCTCATATAGTTTGTACTCCAGAACAATTACACAAAGAATTACTTTCTGCTTTAAAGTTAACATTGTACATTTTAAATAGTTTTGGGTTTAAAGACTTTGAAATGAATTTAAGTGTTCGTGATCCTAAAAATAAAAGTAAATTTATTGGGAAAGATTCTGAATGGAAAAAAGCAGAAACGGAATTAAAAAGCACTCTAAAGGAAATTGGCTATAAAAACTTTGTGTATGACGTTGGCGGAGCTGTATTTTATGGACCTAAGATTGATATCAAGGTAAATGATTCATTAGGTAGACCGTGGCAATTATCAACTATTCAATTTGATTTTAATTTACCTTCTCGATTCAAAATGGAATATTATGGGGCCGATGGTAAAAAACACACTCCTTTTATGATTCATCGTGCGTTATTAGGTTCTTTAGAAAGATT
>Ga0272441_10005124_pt1 | contig 23090 bp, 9 predicted proteins | sample SSMProp6N_FD_193582 | JGI IMG/M metagenome (GOLD analysis project Ga0272441, IMG submission 193582) | Marine sediment archaeal communities from Little Sippewissett salt marsh, Falmouth, MA, United States - SSM-Prop-6N | ecosystem: Environmental > Aquatic > Marine > Wetlands > Sediment ...
TTGGCTGGTCGATTCCGGCAGTGTTCAGATAGAAGATGCATATGCATCAACCACCCAACTGACCACGGCAATAGGCGATGCAACAGTACAAGCGACATATACGCAGATACAATACACCCTTACAGTAATAAGCGGCAGCGGAGACGGCAGTTATCCCGCAGGTAAACCAGTAACGATCATCGCAGAGATCGCGCCTGACGGTCAGGAATTCGACCAGTGGATCATTGTCTCGGGTAATCCCGAGATCACCGATATTCATGCTGAGAGCACCACGCTTATCATGCCGGCAAACCATGCAGAGGTAAAGGCCACGTACAGGCCTATAAAGTACGAGTTGACGGTAGTCAACGGCAGTGGCGGCGGCAGTTACACAGCAGGTGCCTCGGTCGAGATCGAGGCGGAAACCGCGCCTGAAGGCCGTGAGTTTGACTGTTGGGTGGTGAATTCCGGCAGCCCGGCAATAGACGATATACATGCACGAAACACGACCCTTACCATGGGCACAATGGCTGCCGTGGTAACCGCGACATACAAGGACCTTCCTCCCCAGCACTACGACCTTACGGTAGTCAGCGGCAGCGGAGACGGCAGTTACCTTTCAGGCGATCATGTCTCTATAACAGCCGACGACGCGCCTGAAGGCCGTGAGTTCGACTGCTGGGTAATCAATGAAGGCAGCCCTGTGATAGACGATATCATTGCATCGAGCACGATCCTGATCATGCCGGCAGGTGAGGTGTCGATAACGGCTACATACAGGGAGAAACAATATGCCCTTACAGTAGAAAAGGGAAGCGGGGACGGCAGTTACACCGCGGGTACATCGGTCGGCATTGTTGCGGATACCGCGCCTGACGGCCTGGAGTTTGACTGCTGGGTCATCAATGAAGGCAGCCCTGAGATAGACGATATCAATGCATTGAGCGCGATCCTGATCATGCCGGCAGGTGAGGTGTCGATAACAGCTACATACAGGGATGCGATGTATGCCCTTACCGTGGATAACGGCAGCGGAGACGGCAGTTATAAATTCGGCACGGTTGTAGATATAACGGCCGATACACCAGCTGACGGCTATGAGTTCGATAAATGGGAATTGATCTCAGGAGAGGCCGTGATAGCCGATATCTATGAAGCCAGCACGACATTGACCATGGGCTTGAGCCATGCAGTGATAGCGGCAAACTATAAGATTGTTGGGACGGCAGTAAATGTTATTTTGCCGGAAAATGGGGGCAATCTTGAGAGCTATACATCCCAATATTCCATCGCATATGCAGCCACATATCTGACAAACGGGATAATAGAAGAACAGGGGTGGTTAAGTGCATATTATCCCGACTCTCCTCAGGAGTTTGTCTACTCGTTCAAGGATGGGCAGAGCGCTGTACTGGATGAGGCCATAATATACAACGGCAAGTTCTATTTAATCAAAGACGTACAGGTCTGGATATCGACCGACGGGATCGATTACACGATGGCGGCAAGCGGCACGCTTGCAGACAGTCCCCATGGTGCCAGGACGCTGTACCTTGGGGGTGTATCCGCTAAAAAGGTGAAACTGGTAATAACGAGCGGTTATAGTGCTTATTATTGGCAGGCTGGCGAGTTTGTTGTCAACAGCTTGGGTGCTGAATCTCCTGAGAAATATTCACTGTCGGTAGTAAACGGAAGCGGTGATGGAGAATACGAATCCGGAGAATATATTGCAATCGAAGCAGATGCAGCACAGACAGGCAAGGCCTTTGACTGCTGGGTGGTGAATTCCGGCAGCCCCGATATAGCCGATGTCAATGCCGAGAATACGACCTTGACCATGCCCTCAAGTGCAGTGGCAATAACCGCCACATATAAGGACCTGCTGTCGGAAACATATACATTGACGGTTAATAGCGGAAGCGGTGACGGCAGTTACGTATCAGGTGCGTATATATCTATTACAGCAGATACAGCGTGCTCGGGTTCCGAGTTCGACCATTGGGAGATGAATTCGGGTAATGCGACAATAGCCGATACAGGTGCAGCGACCACAACCCTGATCATGCCTGCAGGCGCGGTGACAATAACGGCAATATATAGTTCTCAGTCGACCGAGACCTATACGCTGACAATAGTCGGAGGAAGCGGTGACGGCGGTTATGAGGCGGGTACTATCGTAAATATCCAGGCCGAAGCAGCACCTGCGGGTTCCGGGTTCGACCATTGGGTGGTAGATTCCGGCAATGCCTTAATAGCCGATACAGGTGCAGAGATAACAACGCTTGCCATGCCTGCGAACGCAGTCTCTATATCAGCGATATACAAGGAGCTTGCACCGGAAATATATATGCTCACTATAAACAGCGGAAGCGGTGACGGAATCTACGAAGCGGGTATGACAGTCACCATAGATGCAAACGCAGCACCTGCGGGTTCTGAGTTTTACGGATGGGAAGTGGTCTCGGGCAGCCCGGTGATAGCCGATATAAACGCAGAGATCACCACGCTGACCATGGGTTCAGCCGATGCAGTGATCAACGCCACTTATCAGGATATACCTACAGACATAGAGGTCGGAAGCTTCACCCTGAGCCAGCCGAATGGCTCCATATGGCACCAGGTAGGCTTTGACGTTGCCTTTGCCGAGGCCCCGATTGTCGTCATGGGCCCGTTATCCTATAACGGAAAACAGCCGGTCACGGTGAGGGTGCGCAACATAACCGGAACCGGTTTCGAGTTCCAGTTCGATGAATGGGACTACAAAGACGGGTCACATACAACCGAGACGGTCTCGTTTATGGCCATGACCCCCGGTACGCATCAATGGGGGGGCATGACGGTTACCGCGGGCAAGGTCGATAACGTAAACCACCAGTGGAAGACCGTGAACTATGCCCAGGGGTTTAGCTCCACACCCGTTGTCCTGGCGCAGCAGGTATCAAATAATGATGGGCAGGCAACTGCCGTAAGGCTAAAAAACATCAGCCCTACGAGCTTTGCAATCCTTCTTCAGGAAGAGGAATTGAACAGGGGCACGGACGGCGGTGTGCACGCATATGAGCAGGTTAACTATGTGGCGGTTACCCAGGGGACAGGCTCTGTGGATGACTATACCATCGAGGCCGGCCTTACGGGTACATCCGTAACCGATGCCTGGTATCAGATAGATTTCGGAGACATGTTTGTCGAGCCGTACTTCCTTGCCGCCATGCAGACCTATAATGAATCTGATACGGCGACTCTTCGTTACCGGGGCCTTACCGAAACAGGTGTTCAGGTGAAGGTGGAAGAAGAGGACTCAAAGGACAGCGAGACCGGTCATGCGACCGAGGTAGTAGGCTGGATCGTGATCACACCGTTCTGAATGCTTAAGGAAAAAGTAAACTAGGATACATTTGGCGGTTTTAAGGGCGTACCCTTAAAACCGCCTATTTAACAATATGCAAAATGTTTGCGCCGGTAAGTAGATCATATGTAACATGTATTAAGCTGTATAAACCAAAATAAAATAAAATCATTAGTAAGGGTAAATAAATACCGCCCTGATGGAAAATAATTTCCCTCAGATGTAAATAAATACAGTTTAAAATCGCAATATAATGAATATAGGACATTATTTATGGGTATAATTTTTGCAATCTATACTTGATGTATGCCTACTTATTTCAAACATATGGAATATCTAAGAAAATTATCTCCGGAAGGGGATAAAAGGGGTGTAAGATGCATAAATTAATGCTAAAAATCGGTTTTTGTCTGGCGTTTATCCTTTTGTTGGAAGCAAATACAATACTGGCCTCCAACAATGTCACGCTCATGTCTTCTGATGTGAATGAGAGCGTCTTGAAATTCACCATAGAAGAGTATGACTTCAATGAGGTGCAAACCGCTAAAGGTCCGATGCTGGAATTGTTGGTGCCCGATACAGGTAAGATGATGACGAAAGGGGCTCCGGCATTGCCGAAGATGGCGGCAAGCGTATTGATCCCCGATAGTGCGGGGATGAAAGTTGATGTTGTCAGCTCGGATTTTATCGAATTGCATGACATCGACCTGGCGCCTTCAAAGGGAAACCTGACAAGGGATGTAGACCCGGATGACCTGCCTTACACCTTTGGCAAACAGTATAAAAAGGATGCATTTTACCCCAAAAAACTGGCAAGATTGAGGACCCCGCACATAGTCAGGGATTTCAGGGGCCAGACGGTTGTTGTGCATCCCTTCATGTACAACCCTGTCACAAAGGTGTTGAGGGTCTACACCGAGATCGTTGTAAAGGTTTCAGATACAGGCCAGACAGGTGAGAATGTATATTTCCGGCAAAAGGCCCTCGAAAAAACCAGTAAGAGATTCAAGGACGTCTATTCAAGACATTTTATCAACTATGATCAGGCAAAGACATATTACACCTCATGCAAATTGCTGGACGACGACATCGATAATATGCTGATAGTCTGTTACAGCGGTTTCATGGATGAAATGGCCGATTTCGTGTCCTGGAAGCAGAGCATCGGCTACAATGTCGAGTTGGTCAACTATTCCAACATAGGGAGTTCCTCGAGCCTGAAATCATATGTTGCAAATTACTACAATAATAACGGGTTGACCTATCTGCTGCTCGTAGGTGACCATAAGCAGGTACCCTCATCGAGCACGAGTAGCGGTGATTCAGACAATAATTACGGGTATATTACAGGAGGCGATAAGTATCAGGACATCTTTGTCGGCCGTTTTTCAGCCGAGAATTCAGACCAGGTAGAGACACAGGTGGAACGCACCATCCATTATGAGCGCGACCTCCAATCCTCTGCAAGTTTTTTCAAGAAGGCGATCGGTTCGGGTTCGTCACAAGGACCGGGGCATAACAATGAAATGGATTATGAACATATAAACAATATCCTGAGCGATCTGAAAGGGGATGGCTATTCTACAAGTACGTGTCATGAAAGCGGCGGAAGCACCTCACAGATGACCAGCCTGATCAATGCAGGTGCCGGTACGATCTTTTATGCCGGGCATGGCTCCACCACCGGTTGGGCCTCATTGAGCTATTCAGTCTCAGATGTGAATTCGCTCAGCAATCAAAACGAACTACCCTTTGTTATCTCTGTTGCATGCGTTGTTGGAAACTTTACAAGTTCAACATGTTTCTCGGAATCATGGCAGCGGGCAACCAGTGGAGGCAGCCCGACCGGTGCGATTGCCAACTGCGGATCTACCATAAATCAGTCATGGGAACCGCCCATGGACGCACAGGACGAGATGGCCGACCTCTTGGTGAAGGGATCTGTCAGGACCTTTGGCGGCATGTTCGTTAACGGGCTGTTCAAGATGATCGACATCAACGGAAGCGGAGGGGAGTCCATGGCGGACACATGGGTCTGCTTTGGTGATCCATCCGTACAGATGCGCACGCCGGGCAATCCGGATGGGCCTGAGGGGGGCGGCGGTCCCGGCTTGTATACCCTGAAGGTAAACAGCGGGAGCGGAGACGGCAGCTATGCAGCAGGTGCGAATGTCAGCATAACAGCCAGTGCAGCGCCTTCGGGCGAGGAGTTTGACCATTGGGTAGTGAACTCGGGCAGCCCTCAGATAGCCAATATCAATGCATCTAGCACCACGCTCACCATGCCCTCCGGCGATGTAACAGTAACAGCGACATATACAGGTGGAGGCGGTGGAGGAGACTACTGTACATCCTCAGGCGATAATAACAGCTATGAATGGATAGCAGGTGTGAATATAGGATCACTGAACAATACGTCGTCTGCCTCAGGCTATAGCGACTTTACATCCAAGACCCTTAATGCCTCAGTCAATGATTCTATCTCCGTGAGTCTGAACCCTGGTTTTTCCGGCGGTTCATATACGGAGAGCTGGAAGGTCTGGATAGACTATAACCTCGACGGTGACTTTGAAGATTCCGGAGAAGAGGTGCTCAGCAAGTCAGGCAGCTCCACTGTAAGCGGCAGTTTTACTGTGCCTTCATCGGCATCGGGTGCGACCCGTATGCGTGTTTCCATGTCGTATGATTCAGCGCCTCCATGTTGCGGTACATTCAGCTATGGAGAAGTGGAAGACTATACAATAAACATCAGCGGAGGGACACAGACCTATACGCTCTCAGTAGCCAGCGGCAGCGGTGACGGAGATTACGAAGCCGGTGAAAATGTCGGCATAACGGCCAATGGTGCACCTTCGGGGCAGGTCTTCGACAAGTGGGTAGTGAACTCGGGCAGCCCTTCCATAGCCAATGTCAATGCATCGAGCACCACGCTGACCATGCCCTCTGGTGATGTAAAAGTAACCGCTACGTATAAGGACGACGGCGGCGGAGGCGGAGGCGAATACTGTACGTCTTCAGGCAGTAATAACAGTTACGAATGGATAGCCTGTGTGCAAGTAGGATCACTGAATAATAAATCCGGTGCATCAGGGTATACGGATTTTACGAATAAGACCCTTAGTGTTTCAGCCAATGAGACGGTATCCGTGAGTTTGACCCCTGGTTACTCCGGCGATAGCTATCCGGAGACCTGGAGGATTTGGATAGACTATAATCAGGACGGTGATTTCGAGGATTACGGTGAAGAGGTGGTGAGCAAGTCCGGGGGTTCTTCAGTGAGCGACAGCTTCAAGGTTTCCGGGACTGCATCGGGTGTGACCCGCATGCGAGTCTCCATGTCATATGGTTCAGTGCCTCCATGCTGCGGTACATTCGGCTATGGAGAGGTGGAAGACTATACAATAAGCATCGGCGATGGCGGCGGCGGTGGTGGTGGTGACTACTGTACATCCTCTGGCAATACTAACAGTTACGAATGGATAGCCTGTGTGCAAGTAGGATCACTGAATAATAAATCCGGTGCATCAGGGTATACGGATTTTACGAATAAGACCCTTAGTGTTTCAGCCAATGAGACGGTATCCGTGAGTTTGACCCCTGGTTACTCCGGCGATAGCTATCCGGAGACCTGGAGGATTTGGATAGACTATAATCAGGACGGTGATTTCGAGGATTACGGTGAAGAGGTGGTGAGCAAGTCCGGGGGTTCTTCAGTGAGCGACAGCTTCAAGGTTTCCGGGACTGCATCGGGTGTGACCCGCATGCGAGTCTCCATGTCATATGGTTCAGTGCCTCCATGCTGCGGTACATTCAGCTGTGGAGAGGTAGAAGACTATACGGTCAGCATCGGCTATGGCGTCGGTGGAGACCCAGGCGATGATCTCAGTTATATAGTGAAAGCCGTGAACAATGGGTTCGACACCAATGATCTGTATCTGATGGCCAACGGACTAGAAGGGCTCGGCTATGAAAAGCAGCAGCAGAATATGGATGTATCCTGCTCTGGATTGATCAGTTATATGAGTTCCGACGTAGATATCCTGTACCATGCCGGTCACGGCAATGTCGGACTCATTGCGACGTTAAACGGCAGTGTCAACACGAACAACACAACGGTCTATGGTATAGATGACAAGAATGGTGGGGCCCTTGTCCCGGCATACGGGTTTATATCGAGTGACAATGCTGTAGAGGTAGTAAACGCGCTCACCGGAGAGCTGTTGTAAGACAGGCGGCAACCAGATTGAAATAGGTATGGAAACACTGTTTTATATGTATTGACAATGCAAAAATAATGAACAACCCCGCGGCTCGCCGCGGGGTTGTTCGCGCTAAAAAGAATAATCATCAATTTCGGGTCGGGCCAAGTCAACCAAATGAAATCCGTTTCGATCCCAATACAACACCTTGACTATACCCCGCCTGCGGTTGCAAAAGGCAAACAATGTACCGGAAAACGGATTGAACTGAAGTCGCTCCTCTACCAGGATCGCCAGGGTGTTGATCGACTTGCGCATGTCCGTTGCGCCCAGAGCAAGGTATACCTGAGAATTTGAAAACGTGCCCATCATATGCGTATTTGGCGCTTTTTTATCTTTGAACCTACAGACAATACGTGTGGGGTAATTCCATTTACTGTAGTCATTGGTGCAACTATGACAAAACAGATGTTAGATGTGAAAAGGTATGAATATTATGGAAGAAAAACGGTAAAAGATTACCTATATTAATGGAATAAAACTTCCATAATGAAGTGTCAATTTGTTTCGGGAAGACAGAACCTATTGAAAATAAAGATAATAAAAAAGGTGTAGTATTTGCATCGATAAATTATGTCAATACGATCTTTTTCGGCGAGGAGGGATATCTACATGGAGATTATATCAAAGGAGATATTATCGGGTTTCATGCGAAAACATCGGGTATTTGGGACCGGTCTGATAATGATTCTTTTATCGATTGCCGCAGCAGGTTATGCCTTTGCGGATGCAGGCCAGTGGCGGGCAGCACCGGGATTGTCTTGTCAGGGTAGTATTACCGGTATTTATTCAGACACGGGCGGATCGCTTATCATGTCCGCAGTGGAATCGGCGAATACGGATACCATCAAGATACACTATGCAGTGCCTGAGCCTATATTTGAAACCCTATCAGGCCAGGAAATCAACGGCGTCAATACTCAAAAATGTATTCTCGGTAATGCCGAGCTTGTTGGTGAGCCGGGCGAACCATTGATGCCCATGATAAGATCAAGGGTAATACTTCCAAAAGGACGCACAGTAGACTCCATAAAGATTTCACCTGTCGAATCCGTCGAGCTCGATGGGGAATACCTGCTTGCATACGCGACAAAACCATGCCCGCTGTCTTCAACAAATATTGAACCCACTTTTGCTTCAGATGAGATCTATGGTTCGGACGATACGTTTCCGAATAAGGATTACAGCCTTGTATCGATCCAGGATAGATGCGGTGTCTCAATCGCTATAATAGAGTGCTACCCCCTGAGCTATAAACCACTGTCAGGCAGCGTCAAGTACTATAAAGAATATATCCTCGAGGTCGAAACAACGAATGAACAACAGTTGAAGAGCACTGATGCTATAAAGGCAAGACCCGAGAGGATATTGGACGGAATCCAGAGTGAAGAAAATCCTGAAACCCTTGAATCGTATGCAGATTCAAAGGATCTTGCAGACACTGATGTCTACGCAAATGAGTACTCCTATGTGATCGTAACCGGAAACGATATAATCAATGCCTCAACCACCCCGAACCTGAATGACTTTGTAGCCCACAAACAAAGCCTCGGTTTTTCAGTAAAGGTGGAGGCCATTGAGGATATACTGGCGACGCAGTCAGGCTCAAGCAATCCCGATAAACTGAGAAATTATTTAAGGGATGCATATAACAACTGGAATACAAAATATGTCCTTTTGGGCGGTGACACAAATATCATACCGCTCAAAACAGTATATGCGTCATTTGGTGGGCATACCGATGACCTCCCGACAGACCTGCCGTATCAGTGCCTGAGCCAGACGTCATGGAATGACGATTTTGAGGCCGAGGTGTTTATAGGAAGGGCCTCTGCAGAAAATGCCGCTGAGTTCTCAAATTTTGTCTATAAAACGATCGCCTTTGAAAACACCAACCAGAATGATAGCTACATCAAGACTGTCCTGAACCTGGGTGAGCAACTGGATTCTTCAACATACGCAAAGGCTGCCATGGAGGTAATAAAGGCGAAATATACATCTGATTATACTATAAATACCTTGTATGACCAGGACAGCACATGGTCTAAGTATGATTTTGTCACCAAGGTCAACCAGAACAAATACAGTATCATGAATCATCTGGGTCATAGCAATGCCCAGTATGCAATGAAGAATTACATATCCGATCTCCAGAACAACCCTATGAATAATGATAAATTCATATTTGTAAAGTCCCAGGGGTGCATCCCGGGCGCTTTTGATCAAAGCTGTATGGCGGAATATATGACAACTGCAAACCGAAACGGCATGTGGGGAGTTGTCTTTAATTCACGTTACGGATGGTATAATCCGTCTAACGTTACCAACGGTCCCAGCCAGATAGTTCATGCCAGTTTCTGGAATGCCTATTTCAGTAACAACCTGAAAAGCGTGGGGGAGTGTAACGAGTATTCTCATAGGGTTAATACCAATTATCGATGGGATATTCTGGAGTCGAATCTGTTTGGGGACCCTTCTGTAGTGTTCGGCGGTAATTCCGGCCCTAATACTTATCCCCTCACGGTTGCCAACGGTAGCGGTGACGGCAGTTATGCGGCAGGAACCTCGGTGGATATTACCGCAAATACACCGCCGTCAGGCAAGGTGTTTGATAAATGGGTCATAAACTCGGGCAACCCGAGCATCGCAAATATCTATTCGTTATCGACCACCCTGACCATGCCGGCAAGCTCGGCAAGTGTTGCGGCCACGTATGAGGACGACGGAGGCGGTGGGGGAGACTACTGTACATCCTCAGGCGACAGTCATAATTATGAATGGATATCAGGTGTGCACATAGGTTCCATGAGCAATACATCGTCCGCCTCAGGCTATAGCGATTTTACAAATAAGACCCTGAGTGTTTCAGCCAATGAAACGGTGACCGTAAGCCTGACCCCTGGTTTTTCCGGCGGTTCCTATACGGAGAGCTGGAAGGTCTGGATAGACTATAACCTCGACGGGGATTTCGAAGATTCCGGTGAGGCAGTGTTCAGTAAGTCAGGTAGCTCCACTGTAAGCGGCAGTTTCACGGTTCCCGGATCGGCATCGGGTGCCACCCGTATGCGCGTCTCCATGTCATATGGTTCTGCCCCGCCGTATTGCGGCACATTCACCTACGGAGAGGTGGAAGACTATACAGTGGACATAGACGGAGGTGTGCAGACATATACGCTTTCTGTAATCAGCGGAACCGGAGACGGAGATTATACGCCAGGTGCACAGGTAACGATAACAGCCAACTCAGCTCCTTCGGGTCAGGTCTTTGATCATTGGGTGGTGAACTCGGGCAGCCCGCAGATAAGCAATGTGAATGCATCCAGCACCACGCTGACCATGCCATATGGTGATGTAAAAGTAACCGCGACGTATAAGGACGACGGCGGAGGCGGCGGTGGAGGCGACTATTGTACGTCTTCAGGCAGTAGTTATAATTATGAATGGATAGCAGGGGTGCATGTAGGAACGCTAAACAATACATCGTCGGCCTCAGGGTATACGGATTTTACGAATAAGACCCTGAGTGTTTCAGCCAATGATTCGGTATCCGTAAGCCTGACCCCTGGTTTTTCCGGCGGTACTTATACGGAGAGCTGGAAGGTCTGGATAGACTATAACCTCGACGGTGATTTCGAAGATTCCGGTGAGGCAGTGTTCAGTAAATCAGGTAGCTCCACGGTAAGCGGCAGCTTCACGGTGCCGACATCGGCAACGGGAACCACCCGCATGCGCGTCTCCATGTCCTATGGTTCAGCCCCGCCGTATTGCGGTACATTCAGCTATGGAGAAGTAGAGGACTATGCCATAAATATCAGCGGAGGGTCTCAGGCCTATACGCTGACAGTAGCCAGCGGAAGCGGAGACGGCAATTACGAGGCAGGCCAGAGTGTGACGATCACGGCGAATTCAGCGCCTTCGGGTCAGGTATTCGACAAGTGGGTAGTGAATTCGGGCAGCCCGCAGATAAGCAATGTGAATGCATCCAGCACCACGCTGACCATGCCCTATGGTGATGTAAAAGTAACCGCTACATATAAGGACGACGGCGGAGGCGGCGGTGGAGGCGACTATTGTACGTCTTCAGGCAGTAGTTATAATTATGAATGGATAGCAGGGGTGCATATAGGAACGCTGAACAATACATCGTCGGCCTCAGGGTATACGGATTTTACGAATAAGACCCTGAGTGTTTCAGCCAATGATTCGGTATCCGTAAGCCTGACCCCTGGTTTTTCCGGCGGTACTTATACGGAATACTGGAAGGTCTGGATAGACTATAATCTCGACGGGGATTTCGAAGATTCCGGAGAAGCAGTGTTCAGCAAGTCAGGTAGTTCGTCAGTGAGCGGCAGCTTCACGGTACCGTCATCTGCATCTGGTGCGACCCGCATGCGTGTTTCCATGTCGTATGGTTCAGCGCCTCCATGTTGCGGGACATTCAGCTATGGAGAGGTGGAGGACTATACCATCAACATCGGCGGAGGGGCGCAGAACTATAAACTGAGCGTATCTAACGGGAGCGGAGACGGCAACTACGAGGCAGGTAAAAGCGTCAGCATCACGGCCAATACACCGCCTTCCGGCCAGGTATTTGACCAGTGGGCGATCAACTCGGGCAGTCCGCAGATAGCCAATGTGAATGCATCGAGCACCACGCTGACCATGCCTGCAGGTAATGTAACGATAAGCGCAACGTATACGGACGGCGGAGGCGGCGGTGACTACTGTACATCCTCAGGCAATACAAACAATTATGAATGGATAGCAGGGGTGCATATAGGAACGCTAAACAATACATCCGGTGCTTCAGGGTATACTGATTTTACGAATAAGACCCTGAGTGTGTCAACGAATGAATCGATCTCCGTGAGCCTGACCCCTGGTTTTTCCGGCGGTTCCTATACGGAGAACTGGAGGATTTGGATAGACTATAACCGGGACGGTGACTTTGAAGACTCAGGAGAAGAGGTATATTCTAACTCAGGGAGTTCGTCAGTAAGCGGCAGCTTCACGGTACCGTCATCTGCAACAGGAATCACCAACATGCGCGTATCCATGTCTTATGGCTCGGCCCCGCCATGCTGCGGGACATTCAGCTATGGAGAGGTTGAGGACTATACGGTCATTGTTGGTTACTGAGGCTGATAAGCAGTAGCTTCATCAACCATTACAGCCAAAGCAGCATCAGCAGTTCAGGAGTTCGACATCTGTGTGTTGAACTCCTGAAATCATTATATCTTAAATCTCAACTCGAGCACAACCTTGATGACGGGTAGTAAAGACGCGGTCGTGACAGCAATCTGCGGGCAGGCTGTATGGCAAACCCGAATGCTTTGGTGGTGTGGAACAGCGAACATATTCCAGGCCATATGGTAAAATTATTCCATAATGATGATAAAAAATTACCCATGGCATAAATAATAAAAGACTGAAGGTGCGTAACACAAAGATAATACAGTGTAAAAATAATGGTACGCGATATGCTAATATATCAAGCATGAAAAGGAGCAACGATGAAAGAAAAATACAGCACGATGGCACTGCAAATGAATAAATCCAACCGTAAGTCCTGGGTGTCACGAATCTTGTGTGTTTTCTTTTTGATGTGGTTAGTGCTGATCTTTCAAACTACGGTATTCGCCCAGGACATGGTGTTGAAACACATCATGTCGGAGGAAGAGAAGGCCTTGATGCCTTCTTATCTGGAATCAATCTCACCTGCAGGTATAAGATCCGCTCCTCCGGGTCCGATACGTAGCATCGCGGAATTTGAAAAGATGGAAGGTGTCCTGATAAGGTATCCCCTTGGGATATCTACATCTATAATAAAAGAGATGGCCGAAGACGTTGTGGTTACAACAATAGTCTCGGGCAATTCAGAGGAAAACAGTGCAAAAAACCTGTATCAGTCAGCTGGTGTGAATATTAATAATTGTCAATTCATTCATGCTAAAAGTGACACATACTGGGTTCGGGACTATGGCCCCTGGTATGTCTTTGATGGAAATAATCATATAAGCATTGTGGATTTTACCTATAACAGACCTCGCCCAAATGATAATGATATTCCATCCGAGGTGGCCTTATTCCTGGATGTAGATAATTATTTTATGGATATTGTCCATACCGGCGGAAACTATATGACGGACAGCCTCGGTATTTCAAGCTCAACAGATCTGGTGTGGGAAGAAAACTCTTCTATGACCTCATACCAGATAAAAAACACCATGACCCAAAATCTGGGCATACAAGACTATTTTGTAAAGGAAGACCCGTTGGGTGAGTATATCAGCCATATAGATTGCTGGGGTAAATTTCTGGACATAGACAAGGTCTTAATAACCAGGGTGCCCCAGAACAATCCGAAATATTCAAAGTTTGAAGATACGGCTGATTTTTTTGCAAACCAGAAATCCTCTTACGGAACCAATTATCATGTATACAGGGTTTACAGTCCGGATGGCCAACCGTATACGAACTCGCTTATCCTGAATGACAAGGTATTGGTGCCGGTCACAAATTCAACAGCGGATGCAGAGGCGCTAGAAAGTTACAAAGAAGCCATGCCCGGCTACGAGGTCCTTGGTGTTCAGGGTGCGTGGGAGACAACCGATGCCCTTCACTGTCGGACAAAAGGCATCCCGGACAGAAGCATGGTCTATATAGATCACATCCCTGAACAGAGTCTTCAGAACACCCTTTGTGCAATAACCATAACCGCTGAGATAATACCTTGCAGCGGTCAGGCTTTGGATTCGGCCACGGTATATTATAAAATACCGGGTGGATATTACACAGATATAGAGATGATTAATACCGGCGGCAATACCTATTCGGCTGAGATACCATTACAGCAGGCAGCGACCAGTGTCAGCTATTATATACAGGCATCAGATGTTTCAGGTAATATAAACAGGCACCCATTTATCGGTGATGCAGATCCTCATGTAGTAGAAAATAGCGGGGGTGACACATATAACCTGGCAGTAAACAGCGGCAGCGGAGACGGCTTTTATGCCGTCTTCAAGACTGTGAAGATCACTGCCGATCCTGCTCCGTCCGGACAGGAGTTTGACCAGTGGGTGGTGAACTCGGGCAGTCCGGATATCGTCGATATGAGTGAGCCGAGTACCACCCTGACCATGCCGTCAGAAAATGTTGCAATAACAGCCACGTATAAGGAAGCAGACAGCGGTGGAGGTGAATACTGTACGTCCTCGGGCAGTAGCTATAATTATGAGTGGATCGCAGGTGTGCACATAGGAACGCTAAAGAATACATCGGCTGCCTCAGGCTATACGGATTTCACGTCTAAGGCCCTTGATGTCTCATCGAATGAAACGCTTTCTGTAAGCCTGACACCCGGCGGAAAATATACGGAATACTGGAGTGTCTGGATAGACTATAACCTCGATGGGGACTTTGAAGATCCCGGAGAGGCCGTGTTCAGTAAATCAGGCAGCTCAACGGTAAGCGGCAGCTTCACTGTTTCCGGGTCGGTATCGGGAGCAACCCGCATGCGTGTCTCCATGTCCTATGGTTCAGCCCCGCCGTATTGCGGGACATTCAGCTATGGAGAGGTGGAAGACTACACAGTGAAAATAGACGCAGGGGTGCAGACCTATACGCTGAATGTCGGTAGCGGAAGCGGAGACGGCAGTTATGAGGCAGGCCAGAGTGTGACGATCACGGCGAATTCCGCGCCATCGGGCCAGGTATTCGATCATTGGTTAGTGAATTCAGGCAGTCCTGCCATAGCCGATATCTATGCATCTGTCACCACGCTGACCATGCCTGCAGGTGATGTAACCGTAACCGCTACCTATAAGGACGACGACAGCGGTGGAGGCGATTACTGTACATCTTCAGGCAATAGTTATAATTACGAATGGATAGCAGGCGTGCAAATAGCAACGTTAAACAATACATCGGCTGCCTCAGGCTATAGCGATTTTACTGCTCAGGGCCTTAATGTCTCAGGCAATGAAACCGTGACCGTGAGCCTGACCCCGGGGTTTTCCGGCAGTTCATATAAGGAGTACTGGAAGGTCTGGATAGACTATAACCTCGACGGTGATTTTGAGGATACCGGTGAAGAGGTGCTCAGCAAGTCCGGTAGTTCTTCTGTAAACGGCAGTTTCACGGTGCCGACATCGGCATCGGGTGCGACCCGCATGCGTGTCTCCATGTCGTATGGTTCAGCCCCGCCATATTGCGGCACATTCAGCTACGGAGAGGTGGAAGACTATACCATCAATATCGGCGGAGGCGCACAGACCTATACGCTGACAGTGGGTAGCGGAAACGGTGACGGTGATTATGAAGCAGCGGAAAATGCTGGCATAACGGCTGACGCAGCGCCTTCGGGTCAGGTATTCGATCATTGGTTAGTGAATTCAGGCAGTCCTGCCATAGCCGATATCTATGCATCTGTCACCACGCTGACCATGCCTGCAGGTGATGTAACCGTAACCGCTACCTATAAGGACGACGACAGCGGTGGAGGCGATTACTGTACATCTTCAGGCAATAGTTATAATTACGAATGGATAGCAGGCGTGCAAATAGCAACGCTAAACAATACATCGGCTGCCTCAGGCTATAGCGATTTTACTGCTCAGGGCCTTAATGTCTCAGACAATGAAACCGTGACCGTGAGCCTGACCCCGGGGTTTTCCGGCAGTTCATATACGGAATACTGGAAGGTCTGGATAGACTATAACCGGGACGGTGACTTTGAGGATACCGGTGAAGAGGTGTTCAGTACCTCCGGGAGTTCGTCAGTAAGCGGCAGTTTCACGGTGCCGGCATCGGCATCGGGAAACACCCGCATGCGCGTATCCATGTCTTATGGCTCGGTCCCGCCCTGTTGCGGCACATTCAGCTATGGAGAGGTCGAGGACTATACGGTCATTGTTGGTTACTGAGGCAACTAAGCACTAATTGAAGTCACCATTACAGTGAAAGAGGAATTTTGTGCCCCGGGCACGAACGAATAAGGATAGCTTGTGTGAGCGGAGCGAGCCATGATCTATCCGGTTATGCAACCTCGGTCGTATGACCTGTCTTTTTTTGTATACTTATATGCTTTCAATATCTTAAGAAAAAAGCTATAGTGTTTTTATGTAAGCAGGAGTGCCATGGATGGACGACCCAGGATTTTATATTGATCCAATAAAATGGTTAAGCCGACTGTGCTTAACCAGACACCGGGGAGGTTAAAAATGGAGAAAACACTGTCTTTTAGATCTTTAATGGCTGGAATCCAAAGAGTTATGTTCTTGATCCTTTTCACTCTGCTCTTATTTTCTGTTACACGCATAATGGCGGATGACTACGAACTTTGCGCGCGGAACATGACGGATGGCAGTATAGTAGTCACATTTGATCTGTCAGTAGAGCCTGAACCGGCAGAGGTTGTCTTAAACAATCAAAAATTTATACGATTCGATAATTTAGCCGGATTTATCAGATCTACGAAAAACGGCTACCCCGAGGTCTTGAGCAAGCAGTTGGCCCTGTCTGTTGACCCGGAATTTAGATACAGCCTGCGTATAGTCAAGGCGGAATATGACACGTATGAACTTGATTCACCATACATTGTCGGACGCGGAACAATCACAGGGAATCAGGATCCTGATCAGGTCCCTTATAAGATAAGCAAACTCTCGAAGAGTTTAACAAAATATCCATCCAAGCAGATAGAACTGGAAGAGAATTTTTCTGTTCGAAACATGAGTGGATTTGTCTTTCGATTCAATGTCACGGAATTTAATATCAACCAGAATACAGTAAAGGTGTATAAGCATCTGGAATTCGAACTCGTGCCGTATTCCCGGATAGATGATCTTAAATGCGCTACAGACCCGAGGAATACTGAGGTTGTACCGGAAACATGCAGGGTCTTTCATTTGCAAGGCATGCACAATTGGTGGCAGGGCATTATTATAATGAGGTCGTACCGGAAACATGCAAAAGCTTACTCGGTACTGTTCTAGATTGCGAAGATGTGCCATGACCTGTTGCATAAAGGGCTTCAGTAAACACATTTAAAAGACACATGTAAAATGTCTGCGTCCACATATACGGCCGAGGCTGTATGCCGGACAGTGGTGAAACGGTTCCGGCAAGCTGATGAAGATAGTATCAGGCGGGTTCAAGGTGTCATGACCTTGAACCCGCCTGATTTATATATAGGCCGGAAAACCTGAAACGGACGATGGTAAGGATTCTGGCAAAAAAAACATACAGATCGCCCACCAAGTTAGTTATAGCCTCAAAGTTTCTTTTCCTGCTCAAATCTCCAGAACTCGTTTGGGCGGATGATGTCGATGTCTCTGTATCGTTTCATATCGACTAAATCTTTATCTCCTGTTATCAGGTATGCACACTGGCCTGCAATTGCGGTTCCCAAAACATTGTCATCATCTCTGTCCCTGCACGCCTGGATATGCAATGTCGCCGGCGTAACGACAACAACCTTTTTAAGCAGCACGGCGACTAATCGGTCAATAATTTCAGAATCGAGCTTAAATTTTGTTGAAAATTTCTCTCTGAGTTCATCAAGGATAAAGGTGGAGGAAACAACGGTATGGTTCTCAATAAGGTATTCAAGCAGTTCCGAGCAAGATCCACGTGAGATGAAAGCCGCAATGAGGACATTTGTGTCAAGTGCGATCCTCATGAGATTATTTCAAAGACATCCTCATCGGTGAACTCACGTCCTGTAGCCCCCCTCACTTTTTCTATGGCTTCCTTTCTGAGTGCCCTCATCTCGGTCAAGATGAGATACTCTTTCACGGCCTCTCGTACTACATCGCTACGGCTTATTCCCCTTTTGGCGGCAAGGTCTTCGACTTGCTGCTTTACATCAGGTGGAAAGCTTATTGACACAACTTGTCTCATAGCTCACCTCTCTGTAGTTTTTTGTAATACAGCTTGGCCGTTATTGCAAGATATTTGTATCAGACGGTTTTGAAGGTGTCATGACCTTGAACCCGCCTGATTTATATATAGGCCGGAAAACCTGACACGTAATGTTTTTAAAGATTCCTGAAGTCGGTTCGGGCTTGAAAGGATCCATAATATGGATATTTCCTCCATATTTTATCCATATTCTTTCCATATTGTCACATATGCAAGCCTTTGGTATAATGGATCAAAATAAAGAGATATCCTTTGATGTTTTGAGACCTTTTGTCTCCTTGAATGCTTTCATGTCTTAAAAAGAATCTATAGATCCGTGCAGTAAGAAGGGAGGTTACGGATGGACGAGTCAGAAAGACATTTCAAACCGACAGATATATGGTCGAAGCAAACGTTTTCTATCCACATGGGAAATACATTCTATAATAATGGTAAAATATTACCCATAATATATGCAGGGAAAGGCTGAAGAGGTGTAACACATAGTAATAACAGAGATAATAGATGGTACGCTATATGCTTTAATATCAACTATAATAAGGGGGCAGCATATGAAAACACAAAACTCCGGACTTTCAACAGACGCTCTTTATAAGAGTCTTTTTTTGTGCATTTTTATCCTGATGGGTCTTTTCCTTACGCCTGTCATGGCCGACGAGTATGAACTTGGCGCTCAAAATTTGCCAGACGGCAGTATAGTTGTCAGCTTTGATCTGTTGGTGGAGCCTGAGCTTGTAGAGGTGTGCAAGGACAACCAATATTTTTCCCACTTCGAGAACCTGACCGAATTCAACAGATCCACTGAAAAGGGCTACCCCGAGGTCTTGAGCAGGCAGGCTGCCCTGACGGTTGAAAAGGGTATGGAATATAGCCTGCATATAGTCGGGTCGGAGTATAAGACATATGACCTTGACTACCCATACCTGGTAGGCCGTGGAACGATAACAAGGAACCAGGATCCGGATACCATACCTTATACAATAGACAGCAGCTCTCTTGCCTTGGAGAGGTACCCGCAAGAGCAAGTAGACCTTGAAGAGGATTTTTATATCCGCAATGTAAGTGGTTACAACTTCAGGTTTAATATAACCGAATTTGATCTCAGCCGGAATACGGTCAGGGTCTATACGCACCTGGAGTTCGAGCTTGTCCCTGAGGGTTACAGCACCCAATACACGGACACTCTAAGGGATAATGAGGTAGTGCCGGAGATATACAGTATTCTGCCCCGACTTTTTTTGAATTATGAGGACAACTTGATAGATCGCTCATACACAAGCAGGGCCGGCGCAGGCGATATCCTGGTCATCTATACGGCAAGGGATGAAGGCGCGATACAGCCTTATATTTCACACAAAAAGTCAATGGGCTTTACAGTCCATACGAGAAAGGTCTCGACGGGTACGAATGTTAAAAATACGATCCAGAGCGCCTACAGTCAGAACCAAAATATATTTTATGTGCAGCTTGTGGGTGACTGGGCGGACATCAAATCGGATACGGGAACGGTTTATAATGCACCTATGGACCCGATGCTGGGCTGTGTATCAGGAGGTGATAATTATCCGGACCTGGCAGTGGGGCGATTCAGCGCCTCGAGTGCGGGCGATGTAACCGTACAGGTGAACAAGACGATTAAGTATGAAAAAAATCCCGGGCAGTCCTTTTGGACAAAGGGGCTCGGTATCGGTTCCGAACAGGGGGCAGGCAGCGGTGATGACGGAGAAGCGGATTACAGACACATCGATATTATAAAAGATTATAAATTGATCCCCAACCAGTATTCCAGCGTGTCAGAGATATATCAGAGCGGCAGCGCGTCTCAGGTTGCAAGTTATGTTAATGGCGGCACGCATGTCATCAACTACTGCGGACATGGCAGCTCGACCAGCTGGGGTACTACCGGATTCAGCAACTCAAGTATAGCGGGTCTTTCAAACGGCGACAAGCTCCCCATAATATTTTCCGTGGCGTGTTTGAACGGAACATTCCACTCCGGAACATGTTTCGGAGAGGCCTGGCTTCGTAAGAGCGGAGGCGGAGCAATCGGAGCGGTAATGGCAACCATAAGCCAGCCCTGGCAGCCGCCCATGCGCGGTCAGGACTATATGAACGACCTGTTGACCGGTGGGTATAATTACAACTACAATCCGGGCAATGGAACAAGTACGAGTTCGGGAAAATCAACGTTTGGTGAGATCGTTGTAAATGCCCTTTTGTTGATGATAAAAGAATCTTCTTCTTCATCCGACTGGGATACGGTCAAGACGTGGACGATCTTTGGAGATGCAGCATTAAAGGTGGTGGATGATGGTCAGACCCCGCCACCCACATACAACCTGAGCGTAAACAGCGGGAGCGGGGACGGCAGTTATGTAGCGGGAACAAAGGTAACCATCACTGCCAATGGGGCGCCGTCCGGTCAGGTGTTCGATAAGTGGGTGGTCAACGCCGGCTCTCCTGGGATAGCCAGTGTAACGTCATCGAGCACGACCCTGACCATGCCTTCGAGTAATTGCACAATAACAGCGACCTACAAGGGACAGTCATACACCCTGAGCGTGAACAGCGGAAGCGGGGACGGCAGTTATGCAGCGGGTACAAAGGTGGCCATCAAAGCCAATAACGCGCCATCCGGCAAGGTATTCGATAAATGGGTTGTAAATGCGGGATCTCCCGCGATAGCAAGTGTAACGTCTGCGAGTACGACCCTGACCATGCCTTCGAGCAATTGCACGGTGACAGCGACCTACAAGGGACAGTCATACACCCTGAGCGTGAACAGCGGCAGCGGGGACGGGAGTTATGCAGCGGGTACAAAGGTGGCCATCAAAGCCAATAACGCGCCATCCGGTCAGGTATTCGATAAATGGGTTGTGAATGCGGGTTCTCCCGCGATAGCAAGTGTTACGTCATCGAGCACGACCCTGACCATGCCGTCGAGCAATTGCACGGTGACAGCGACCTACAAGGGACAGTCATACACCCTGAGCGTGAACAGCGGAAGCGGGGACGGGAGTTATGCAGCGGGTACAAAGGTGGCCATCAAAGCCAATAACGCGCCATCCGGCAAGGTATTCGATAAATGGGTTGTGAATGCGGGTTCTCCCGCGATAGCCAGTGTGACATCAACGAGCACGACCCTGACCATGCCGTCGAGTGCGGTGACAATAACAGCGACATACAAAGACAAGGTCTATGCCCTGAGTGTAAACAGCGGCAGCGGTGACGGGGACTATAAGGCGGGGACAAAGGTTGTCATCAAGGCCGATGGGGCACCATCCGGCAAGGTATTCGATAAATGGGTTGTGAATGCGGGTTCTCCTTCGATAGCCAGTGTGACATCAACGAGCACGACCCTGACCATGCCGTCGAGTGCGGTGACAATAACAGCGACATACAAAGACAAGGTCTATGCCTTGAGTGTAAACAGCGGAAGCGGTGACGGGGACTATAAGGCGGGGACAAAGGTAACCATCACTGCAGATGGGGCACCATCCGGCAAGGTATTCGATAAATGGGTTGTGAACGCCGGCTCTCCTTCGATAGCCGGTGTGACATCAACGAGCACGACCCTGACCATGCCGTCGAGTGCGGTGACAATAACCGCGACATACAAAGACAAGGTTTATGCCCTGAGTGTAAACAGCGGAAGCGGGGACGGAAACTATAAGGCTGGGACAAAGGTAACCATCACTGCCGATAATGCACCATCCGGCAAGGTATTTGATAAATGGGTTGTAAATGCGGGTTCTCCTGCCATAGCCGATGTGACGTCAACGAGCACGACCCTGACCATGCCGTCGAGTGCTGTGACAATAACCGCGACATACAAAGATAAGGTCTATGCCCTGAGTGTAAACAGCGGAAGCGGTGACGGGAACTATAAGGCGGGGACAAAGGTTGCCATTAAGGCCGATGGGGCACCATCCGGCCAGGTATTCGATAAATGGGTTGTGAACGCCGGCTCTCCTTCGATAGCCAGTGTGACATCAACGAGCACAACCCTGACCATGCCGTCGAGTGCGGTGACGGTAACCGCGACATACAAAGACAAAAAGTACGTCCTGAGCGTAAACAGCGGCAGTGGTGACGGTAATTATGTCTCGGGTGAGAAGGTCACTATAACAGCCGACCCTGCATCTGCGGGCCAGGTGTTTTTTAAGTGGGTTGTGGTCTCCGGTGAACCTGCAATAACAGACAGGTATGCCTCGACCACTACATTGATCATGCCGTCAAATGCAACAGTAGTCAGCGCGACCTACAAAGATCAAAATGCTTTCAATAACGGATTCGACGATTTTGACGACAACGAGGGTACGGAATACAGCGGCTGGACCGAGATCAATTTCACGGATGGTGGACTGCCGTTGTACACAGAGCAGAACAGTCGTCTGGAGTGGTACAAGGAGGGTGACGAGGATAATCACGTAACCCTGAAAAACGGCTCCGATCATGGACAGGATGTTAATATCAATGTTGATCTCAGTGCAATGGACTACTCCGGGAGTATATATATATATTTCTTTTATCAGAATGAAGATACGTGGTATCGGCTGAGGATGGATAGCGGCAAGATC
>Ga0272441_10005125_pt1 | contig 23087 bp, 20 predicted proteins | sample SSMProp6N_FD_193582 | JGI IMG/M metagenome (GOLD analysis project Ga0272441, IMG submission 193582) | Marine sediment archaeal communities from Little Sippewissett salt marsh, Falmouth, MA, United States - SSM-Prop-6N | ecosystem: Environmental > Aquatic > Marine > Wetlands > Sediment ...
CGACTACCAGAACGGATGGGATACAGACCAGTTCCCGGTCAATATTTACGAGCTTGTTGAGGCTATGCTGGTGATAATAGAAGCCGGCGGTTTCAAATCAGGAGGTATTAATTTCGATGCAAAGACAAGGCGCAACTCAACCGACCTTGATGATATTTTTATCGCTCACATAGCCGGCATGGATGCTTTTGTAAGGGCATACGAAATAGCATATAACATACTGGAAAAATCACCCTATAGGAAAATGCGCAGGGAGAGGTATGCATCCTATGATGCAGGTAAAGGAAAAGATTTTGAAGCAGGTAAATTAACTCTTGAAAACCTTCGTGAGATAGCGATTCGAAACGGTGAACCGGAACAGATCAGTGGAAAGCAGGAACTCTACGAAGCAATAATTAATCAGTTTATTCGCTAGGCTCCCCCTTTGAAGGGGGAAAGACCCGCAGGGTCAGGGGGATGTAAATATTGCTGGAATACTGGAATACTGGAATAATGGAACCCATTAACCCTTGCTTAACAGCCGATTAATACTTTAATAAGCTTTGGTTATTTAATTTTGGTAATATCATATTATAACCAACATGATATTATTAAATGTTATTAAAATCTTTTCTCAGAGAATTCAGAGCTAATCTTTCTTCAAATCTTGTCAGTCTGACAGGATTGTCATTTGGCATGATGGTAACAGTATTTTCCGTTACGTATATCGTCTTTGAATCATCGTATGATCGCTTTCATGAAGATTATGAAAGGATATACCAGGTTAGTACCAGAATGCAGCTTCAGCCGGGAAACGAAATTGTTATGAGCAGCACACATCAACAACTAAAAGAGTATATTGATAGTTATATTCCGGGGATCGAAGCCACATGCAGAATGAGAAAGTCAAGTGATCCAATTCATGCCGGTGAGCACAAGTTTAAGAATCACACAGATTGCTTTATTGATAAAGATTTTTTCTCAGTATTCAGTTTTAAAATGCTGGCGGGAGGATGCATCAGGCATTGCAGATCCTAATACTATAATACTCTGCAAGGATCTGGCTGAGAAGCTTTATAGCAATGTGGATTGTCTGGGAGAAATATTGACCATTGAAGATGAAGTGTATTCAATAATAGGAATAATAGACGATCCTTCCGGTAATTCAACTATACAATTTGATTTTTTAGTTCCTGTTACTAATTTCTTCAGAACACTGCCCGAGACATATAATTAACTGAGCGTCCATACATATTTCAAAGCAGTCAATCCTTATGATAATTACAGCAATATTACTGGCAGGCCAGCTGGTCCGGTTTGATCCCGAGTTTGAGTATAATTACCGGCATCTTGCTGAAGCACGGACGAGCCTGTACAAGGAGGAAACAAACAAGGTAAGCATAAGAAAGGTGATGGGTGCCACCGTGTCAGAAGTGGTTCAACTATCTCTTAAAGAGGTCTTATTGATGATTGTTATAGCTTTTATCATAGCTTCACCCGTGGCATATATTATTGGTAAGAAATGGCTTCAGAATTTTGTGCTGAAGATTTCTGTCAATCCTTTACCATTTATCCTGGCATTTGTAATACTGAGTGCACTTGTCTTTGTTACTGTTTTATTCAAGGAAAGACAATCGGCCATGGTTAATCCGATTGACAATCTCCGGCAGGAATAATGTGGATATCTGGATTGAACCCCTTAACATTATTTTATGCATGCTGGTATGAGTTATTGACACAGGGTTTTGAATTCGGGATCTAAAGCCACATGCTGCAGGCTATTGTAAGGGTTAGATAATTTTCAGGATGCATTCGTATATTTAATGAAATTTTATTTGGATAAAATCTTTTTGAAAGCCTTACGCTTGAATTGAACGAGAGAAAAGTATATTTGGAGTAAGGCTTAAGTGCTAATAATAAATTCAGATTATTTAAATAATAATGTTAAGCTTTAAACTCTCTGTAAGAAATATCCTGCGAACAAGGATATATGTAATTTTAAACCTGCTCGGTCTTTCAATTGCTTTTTCAATTTCAATATTCATCCTTTCATTTGTTATCAGGGAAGTATCCTTCAACAGGAGTTTTGATAATTATAAAAGGATTGCCAGGCCGCTGACAATTAAAAAGCAGTTCGGGTGGACTGAACCAAGTGTTTCATATCCGCTTCACCTCAGGCTTAAGGATGATATCCCGGGTATCGAGGCCGCCGCAATATTCAGATCTGTAAGGTCATTAAATATTATAGATGGGGAGGAAAGTATCAGGGTGCGTAATGGTTGCCTTACTACATCACAGATCCTTACTATTTTTACTCCTGAATTCATATTCGCTGACACCAGCAGGTTCGGGAGGGATCCCCGGTCAATATTAGTTTCGGAAACACTTGCTGAAACGCTGTTCGGAACAATTCCGGATCCGGGAACTGTTATTGAATCAACAATTGGTGGCAGCAGAGAGAGTTTTATCATTGACGGTGTTTATAAGAACTTTCCTGTCACATCCTCCTTCAGACCTGAGCTAATGGCTTCATTTGACCTGATGAAATATGAGTTCCCTGAAGGATCATTCTTCTACGATTTCAGGGATCACTGGCATAAGGATATATTCAGGGAATATGTGCTGCTTGAAAGATCAGCTGATCTGGAATCTGTTTCTGACAGGCTTGGTAATCTGGTTGCTGACCTGCCTGAGAATATTGATTATGAGTTTACACTTCAACCTCTGGGCAAAGTTCATTTATACTCTTCAGGCTTTGCAAATGACGGGCGTAGGGGAGACATAAAATTTGTCTTGCTTTTTACAGCAGTAGCTGTTCTGATACTGGTTATTGCAATCAGTAATTATATTATTCTTTCAATTGGTTCATCATCAAGGCGAATGCCTGAAATAGCAATCAGGAAGATACATGGAGCAATGGCCGCTGCCGTCAGGCGCTCAGTCCTGCTGGAGTCAGTCCTTATCTGCCTTATAAGCCTGCCGCTTGCCTTTATAATCTCAAAGCTTTCAGAAAATGCTGTGGCACAGCTTTTTAATATAAATATGGAATTGACAGGATCCGGGTCATTTATTCTTATATTGCTTGTCCTCTTGCTAATTCTTTTTACCGGAATTATTTCAGGTTCTTACCTTGCCGCTAAACTAGGTAATACAACACCCCTGTTTGCCGTCAGAAGATCATATGAAAAGGGTAATGGGAAGCTGCTTTATAAAACACTTATTACCATTCAGATAGTAATATTTGTCACTCTTTTGTCCGCTGCTCTTGTTGTATTGCGTCAGATTAATTTTTCAAAGAATCACGATCCTGGCTTCAATACGGATAATCTTATTATGGCATACTTTCCATCAGGTCTTGTTTCTGATTTCGGGTCATTTAAGTATGAACTGCTTAAAAACCCGAATATTGAAGGAGTAACTTTTGGAGGCCTGTTGCCACCAACGGGGAGTTCAATGGTTACAGTTATCAGGCAGGATGAAGGCGGAGAGGATATCAGGGTTGAGGGTATTACTGCTGATTTTGACTTCATAAATACTCTGGGTACAGCAATAATTGCCGGAAGGGACTTTGACCCCGACCTGGCAACTGACTCTTCTGCAACGATCATTAATCAAAGTCTTGCAAGGAGAATCGGTGCAAACGCAGAAAATCTGCGGGAAATTCAATCGCCCCGGAATGTTATCGGAATTATTAAAGACCTGCAGGTTCATTCTGTAAGGGAAGAAATTGGTCCGATGACACTTCAGATATCCCAACCAAGGTATATAAGCGAAGCATTGATAAGAATATATCCCGGAACAGAGAAAACGGTAATGGAATTTCTTGGATCAGTATTTTCTGAATATGGTTTTTCATCTTTCTCAATTTCCTCATATGATGAGATTATGAAAGGGATGTATGGCAAGGAGGCAAGATTGGGTAATATTGTTATGGTCTTTGGGCTGATAGCACTAATTGTCGCATTGCTCGGGGTCTTTGGACTGTCATTATTCCTCTCAAATGAGAAGAGGTTTGATACAGCCGTTCTCAAAGTATTCGGCGCTTCAGCCAGGGATGTAGTACGCACCAATACCTGGCGCTACCTTGCATATGTCGGACTCGGTAATATTATTTCCATTCCCCTTGTGGTGATTATTATGAATCAGTGGCTGCAACAGTTTGCATACAAAACTGGTATCTCACCTATGATTTTCATTATAACATTCTTTCTTTCGGCAATTGTTTTTCTTGCAACAACTATTTTTAACACCATGCGGCTGGCAAATATTAACCCTGTAGATAATCTGAGGCAGGAATAGAATAATGAAGGATTATGAGGCTGTCTTTCAGTCATACTCATAACTGGCTCACCTTTGCTGCCCTGAGGCGTATAGCGAGCTAACAGGTCTGACATATTATCGCCATCTTGCCATCTTCGGTTTATTGCTCTCAACTATTTAGATAACCTATCCTGGTCAGCCTCCGCCGCCAATGTCCCAAAGCTGGCCCAGACTCCATGGTCCAGAAGGTTTCGGAATATTTGTTTTGCCCGTGTCGTGTCTCCGTTATAATAGTACCAGTTCCCAATACCATAGGCTGTGGCATCATTCATATATTCCACATCCTGGTCGTCACCTTTAAGTTCATTTTCCGTTAATATTCCCTTATAGAAAAGCAGCAAATTGTGATAGGCCATGTTCTCAAAAACATCCATATCGCTGTTGATGGGTTCTAGTATTTCTGCTGCTTTCTCCTGATTGCCCATTCTCCTGTGAATCATATAAACCCAGTTTGCTGAAGCGACATGCATGTCAGGGTTAGTTGATGCATCCAGGCTTTTCTGGAACCCTGAGAGGGCGTTTCCCATCTCACCTTTGAGATAATGTGCCAGCCCGAGGTGATACCAGATATTGGTGTTTAGCGTTGAAACTGGCGTGTTTCGACTGTTTGGTATACCGTCCTGTTCAACAACATCAGGCTTTCCTTCAATTAATTCAGAAGCCTTAGTTAGATCTTCAATAGCTTTATCAAATTTCCTGATGCTGATATACCTGTGTCCCCTGTGGCGATACATCCCTGGATTCTCAGGGAATTTCTGAATTCCTTCCGTATATATATCAATTGCCTTTTTGTAATCTCCCAGGTAGGCTGTCCTTCTTCCGTACCATATGATGGCATCGACATCATCTGGATTCTCCTCATACTCCTTTTTTGCTTTAAAAAAGTTAGCTATAGTAACGGAATCCTTTTCGGGATCAGGTTGGTCACTTATAAGTTTTTCACCAAGAAGTGACATTCCCTGGTCAGGCTTAATGCTAACTGTGTTTTCTTCAACGGAATTGTTCTCCGCAGAATTATTGCAGCTACACAAAAGTGTAGATAGTGCAATTATTATAAAGTATGTTAACGGGTATTTCATTATTTAATGATATTGGTTTCTATATGTTTTAACAATAAAGGTATTTAAAATTAGCCACCTATCTACAGCTTCGCTGCATAATTAATTAATATTTCCAGATAGAAACTTAATTAATAATCTTTTTTAATTAAGATATTTGGAAAAAACTTAAATTAGTGTTATCTTTGTTAAAAATCAAAGATGGAAAAATACACTGCAGGTCAATATGTTAATCAAGGTTATTATGAAAGTTTCCAGCCAACATTGATCAACAAACAGTTGTATGTAGATGATATGGAGGTAATGCAATTACTCAGCCGGGCAGACAGAGAGTTGGGAAGGCTTGATATGTATTCGAAATATATCCCCAGTATCGATTTGTTTATCAGCATGCATGTTATAAAGGAAGCAACTCAAAGCAGTAAAATTGAGGGAACCCGGACAAACATAGATGAAGCGCTACTCGACAAAGAAGATGTTCCTTTCAACAAACGCGGCGACTGGGAAGAGGTTCAGAATTATATTAAGGCCATGGAGTGGGCTATAAATGAGCTAAAAAGATTACCATTTTCGTCGAGGCTGATAAAAGGAACCCACAGAATCCTACTACAGGGAGTGAGAGGAGAAAGGAAACAGCCTGGTGAATTCCGAACAAGCCAAAACTGGACTGGTGGAGCAACAATAAATGATGCACGTTTCATTCCGCCGTTTCATACATCTGTTCCTGGATTAATGAGTGATCTGGAGAAGTTTATTCATAACGATAATATATTTGTCCCTGATCTAATCAAGATCGGACTTGTCCACTATCAGTTTGAGACTATTCATCCATTCCTGGATGGGAATGGAAGAATAGGAAGATTATTGGTTCCGCTTTATTTAGTGAGTAAGGGAATATTAAGAAGGCCGGTTTTGTATTTGTCGGATTTTTTTGAAAAAAACCGACAGTTGTATTATGATAATCTTATGATCGTCAGAGATAAAGGTGATCTGGCTCAATGGCTTAAGTTTTTTCTTGTTGGGATAGTTGAGACATCCGGTAGCGGGATACATACATTTGATAGAATATTACAATTACAGGAGAGAGTTGAATTGCAGCTACAAAGCCTGGGTAGCAGGATGAACAGGGCAAAAGAAGTTATTGACTTTTTGTATCAGCGTCCGATTATAGATGCAGAGAAGGTAAGTGAGGTTACCGGCTTATCAAAACCTAGTTCATATAAACTGATTTCAGATTTGGAGCGAATGGATATATTAAAGGAGGTCACCGGAGGCCAAAGAGGTAGAGTTTACGTCTTCGATAATTATTTAAGACTGTATAGATAGGAGAAATCGCTTATAAGATTGCCTCGCTTTACTTAGCGATCTCCCGGTGTCAATATGAAAGTTTTAACCTGGCATTAACCTATTGTTAACTAGTTAGTATCGGATTATTGAATAATTTTAATAAAGGGATATAACACCTTAATCTTATTGATTTGGGTTGCCTGACCCACTATATGAATAAATATTTTAATATTATGAGAGTAAACCTTATTAGTATTATTATTATTTGTCAGTTTTTTTTCACTCCTTCTTTGCTGGCACAGGATAGAAATTGCGATTTTCACATTTTAAAGGGACCTTATCTCGGACAGAACCCCCCTGGATTGACACCGGAGATATTTGCTCCCGGGATTGTATCTGTAGACAGGTACAGTGAATTTGTCTGCATGTTTACTCCGGATGGCAACGAATGTATATTTGACCGCTACGGTGATGATGAGTATCAGAGCGGGGCTGTTTTTATTACCCGCCTTGAAAAGGGAAAATGGTCTGAACCGGAAATTCATCCTTTATTTGCCGGATTTGACCATGTTTTCCTTCCCACCTTATCACCTGATGGAAAGCACTGGTTTTTTACTTCAAACACCCTGCCTGTGCCTGAAGGTGTAAGAAAGATTATCCCAATGTATTTTATGAAAAAAACGAATAATGGCTGGACAGAGCCGAAATACCTGACACAGGCTATTCATGCATCTATAACCCTGGATGGAACGGTGTACGTTAATTCAGGGAGAGAAATCATATCTCATACTGATCTTAAGAAGGTTGTCGACCTATATGGATCACTGCCTTTCCGGATAGGTCATCCGGTGATATCATCTGATGGCAGTCATCTTATTTTTGATAATGAAGAACTGGCCGGAGAGCATGCGTGCAAGTTGTTCGTTAGTTATAAGAAGGGTGAGTCATGGAGTGATCCCATATCCCTGGAACCATATATCAAACAACACGCTTTCTGCGCCTGGATCTCGTATGACGGTAAATACATTTTTTTTCACTCCCTTGATGGCGAAAAAGGCAACATTTACTGGATCTCTGCGGAGATTATTGAAGAATTAAAGCCATCAGGAAACTAGTTAAATAATGCTTTGTTACTTGATATTATCCAATAGTAATTAATTCATCCTATTATGAAACCACGAAATTATTCACTTCTTTTCATTATCGGGGTTATGATCTTATCCCAGATTTCTTTGAACGCAAAATCTCAGGAATTAAATTATCAGACTCCTCAGGATCTTATTGAATACACTTATGAGCTTATGACTTTTAGTGCAGGTGATAAACCTGACTGGGACATCATTAAGGACCTTTTTATTGAAGATGCTATTATAGTGTTACGGTCCAGCCGTACAGATATGAGCATTATGGACCGGGATGGTTTTATTGACCTTTGGCTAAGAGATTATGAGGCCGGTCTCAAAGAAACCGGAATTACGGAAGAAAAGATTATTGACCGGTATGAATTAATCGGTGATATTGCAACCTGTTATGTCATTTATGCTGTATCCATACCGGATAAGGATTATCCAACTCAATATGGCATCGATTGCTTCCATTTATTAAAACAGAATGGGAGGTGGTATATTACATCCATTGTTAACGAGGTTTTACGTCCAGGCGTTGAGCCTCCACAGAATATGAAGGAAGAATTTTCAAAACACCTAGAGGATCTAAAATAGGTATTCCTCCCAGGGGATTATAGTTTTTTATTATAGGTTCTTCTACAGACCCAAATCCTATTTTTTGGGAATGAACTCTATTTCTGACCTGTAGTGAGCCTTCTTAATAGAGATAATCAGCTGGGTAATCAGCGTAAATAGTGAGCGAAAGATGTATTTAGTCTTCTCCTTCCCAATACCGGGTATAAGATAAACCACTTAAACCAGTTAAACTCTATAAACTAGTAACATCTATGCAATAACTGTCACCATCTTCAGTCTGCAGTAATATTTCCCGTATTACAATCTCTTATTTACCACTTAAGGATTCTATTTTCAGTTTACAGAATAAATTTTCAGTTATCGGTTATTTTATAAAAATTTACCCGGACTCTTTTTCACAGGATGGGAAATATTGATACTGGACAGTAAAATAAAAACCAGGTTGGTTTCTTATATCTGTTTGGGTTTTAGGTTCTTTTCCCATCCTTTTTATTAAAGTTGTCTTGTTTTTATCGGAAAATTTAATATTGGTAATAACCTGAAAATCCTGCGATAATACTCATATGGAGTACAAAATTGATTTCAATAATCTGGCTTGTGATCTTCCGTCAAAGGGAGTCATCGAAAAGAGTTCAGAAACCTCAGTAATGAAAGTAAGAAAGATCAGGTTTTTATTTGGCTATATCGGATTTCTGCGAAAGATCCCAATTTTAAAATGTTTGAATTAACTCATCACTCACCGCTTGTCCTGAGTAAGCCCGAAGGGCGCATCGAAGGGCTCACTACTCCCTTCCCACTCACAGCCTTATTTTACAGCTCACGGATATTTCTTGGCCTTAATTTTTTGTTCTGATATTTTTATTTCTGATCTGAATTTCACCCACAACAAAAAATGTGACCGGGTGTGGCGAAGCCGTGATTGATCATTGTGTTATCATCCATGAGTCTTTTCACAGGTTTCAGATTAATTACCAGGTAAATCCGGAGGACATTAAGATTCCGGATTACACAGACTTGAAAATGTCTAAAAATCTGTATTTGGAAGCCATCTTACTTCATGATGCACTGGTAGTGGAAAATATAGAAACAAAAAAAGAACTGGTCAGAATGTTTCTTGCTGTCAGAAATAACCGCAGGGAAGGACTTGACACTGGAGAAGTAAATTTTGAGCAACTACAGGAATGGAAGGAAGGAACTGCATTTTATGTTGATAGGAAAGCATTGATCATGCTCGATGAAATTAAGTATAAAACCAGGGTACTTAACACTGGATTCTCAGACTTTCATGGGTTCTCGTTGAAAAATGATTTAGAGAGAATGATATTTGAAATGCTCAAAGCAGTAGGTAGAAATATAGATTTGCCTATCCTTAAATGTTATTACTTTGGGATGGCTCAGTGTTTCTTGTTAGACCAGCTGGAAGTTGAAGATTGGAAAAAGAGTTTATTGTCTGAGATGAAATATCCTGAGACTTTATTATCTGAGTATTGTGATTATTCGGATATTGAAAGAAACACATATTTGAATGAAGCTCTTAAAAAGTACAAATACATTGGTAGGAAAGATGAAATTGTATATTAAACTTATATAAGACTTCAGTAGAGAAGTATGAGAAACACATTACTGGTATACATTCTATTTATTGCAGCAATAGAAACATGTTTTTCACAAAAGCAGTATCCAAATATGGTGCTTATCCCTGGCAGTGAATATACTATGGGCAGTAATATCACAAACAGCCTGGGATTTAGCCCCGCACATAAGGTAAGAGTTGGTTACAGGAAGAAAGGCTTGATAAGTTCCTGGTGTGATTTTGCTGTAGGTTTTCGTTGTGTTAAAGACATTGATAAGTAAAACAAAGAGTTGAAAAAAGTTGAACAATTTCATAGGATAAAATTTATGATGCAATTATCTTTTATCAGAAAAGGCCAGATACTTAATTTTTATTCAAATAAACTTTGCATTTGATATGGAATATAAAATTGATTTTACCGGACTCCGATAGCTAAGTAATACGTATCAGCTAACGGACGTATTTTACAGCTTACAGATTTTTTTTGTACCGGATTATAAACCTGCCTAGCTTTATTTAAACTGTTTACATGATATATGTGACCTGATATGGCGAAGCCATCTAAGTACATAGAAAGCAGAAGGAGGAATGCATCTGGGTATCCTGACAAGGAATACAGATGGTATGTGATTTTAGTAAGGGGCAGGTGTGAAAAGAAGGCAGATATGTTTCTGAAGAAAATAAATATAATATCATATCTTCCTTTACAAAAAAAGCTTCATTACTGGTCCGACCGGAGGAAATGGATCGAAAATCCTTTATTCCCGGGCTATTTGTTCGTGTACGTTAATAATGGAGATTACTACAGTGTATTTGATTGTCCGTTTGTTATGAGTTATGTGTGTTTTGGAGGACAACCTGCACATGTTTCGTCTGAACAGATCGAAAGTATAAGATCCGCCCTGAATTCAGAAGTGAATTACTCAGTTGCGACAGTTCGACACAAAATAGATGAACGAATAAAATTTGAGAGTGGACCGCTTAAAGGTTGCTCCGGTCAAATAATAGAGTTTGCAGGCAGGGATAAACTCATTATAAGTATTGACAATATCACATATTCATTAATAGTTAACCTTCCATCCGCTTGCCTGATAACTGTATAAAAAGATTAATGTATTACCTTTTAGGAATCGGATATCAACTCGTTATAATTTCTTAACTTTCTGTAAATTATTATGTAGACTGAACCTGGTATGAAAAACGGAATAAGGATAATTCAGTATCTGTCCACAAGGAGAAGGCTTAAACATGTCCTCTTCTGGATGTTTATTCTACTGTTCTTTTCTGTCTTTCAGTCAATTGAATACGGGCTGAAGCGAGTCCTTATAAGCAATGCTATATATCTTTTGTTTGATATTCCGGTAGTATACATTATTTTATACTTCTTATGGCCCAGGTATTTTGTACGAAACAGGTTGGTACTTTTTTTGCTTGGCATCAGTGTCCTTTTTGCATTAGCAATATTATATACGTGGGCTATAAAATACAGTTTGAAACCTGCTATTGGTTTAGAGATAAGCAGCCAAACATTCTTAATTGATGCAACTCAATCTCTTTTAGTGGTTTCTCTGATTACAGTACTGGCTCTAATGTTCAAGCTACTGGAGGAGAATTATAAGTACAATTTCCGGGAGGAAGAATATAAAAAATTAAGAGCTGAAGCCGAATTAAAGTTGCTTCGTTTTCAGATCAATCCCCATTTTCTTTTTAACACACTTATATCTATTCAGGGATTAATGTATCATAATACCAGGCTTGCAGATAAGATGCTTACGGAACTGTCTGAGTTTCTCCGGTATACCCTGAGATACAATCAATTAGTGTTTGTTCCTTTGAAGCAGGAAATAGAAATCATTGAAAAATACCTTGGCATTGAGAAGATAAGGTTTGGTAAGAAACTGAAATACAATTTCTCAATTGATCCGAAAACCATAGATATGGAAGTCTTGTGCTTCCTTCTGCAACCCCTGGTGGAGAATGCCATAAAACATGGGATGAAATCAAATCCACGGGGTGTGGAGGTTGTGGTCAGATCAGAAATGAATTCAGATTGGCTCACTATTGAGATAATGAATACAGGAAAGTTAAATCTCGAGACAATTAAACTGGGAACAGGGATTAAAAATGTAAAGGAAAGACTGGAAAATGCTTATCCGGACAACCAGAGATTTAATATCATGCAAAAAGATAATTGGGTTCATACAATAATTAAGATCAGGAATTCATAATGAGTGTATACAAAGCGATCATAGTAGAAGATGAATACTGGGCCAGGATTACTCTCAGGGATAAAGTTGAGGATTTTCCTGAAGTAGAAGTAATAGGGGAAGCCGCGAGTGTTTCAGAGGGTGTAAAGCTTCTCAGGAAAACAAATCCTGATATCCTGTTTCTCGATGTAGAGCTTACTGACGGAACAGGCTTTGATTTACTGAATAAAACAGAATACAGTGGTAAGGTAATCTTCGTAACAGCATATGATTCATATGCAATAAGGGCATTCGAAATTAATGCCCTGGATTATTTGCTTAAACCTATATCGGAAAGCAGGCTGAGAGATGCAATAGGAAGAATTAACAAAACTGATTTACCGGGTTACGAAGATTTTCAGATTGATTTGAAAGCTGATGACAGATTAATGGTAACCCATCGGAATTATATTCACTTTGTTAAAGTAGCGGACATAGTCCTTATCTCAACTGCTCAGGATTATACTTCTTTACACACCATTGATAATAAGGAATACCTCGTATCCAAGTCAATGAATGAATGGGAAAAGAGGCTGCCTAAAGAGAATTTCTGTCGCATTCACATGTCTTACATTATTAATTTCGATTTTATTGAAAAGACAATTAAGTTATCCCCAAATGCAGCAAATATCTATCTGAAGGGATTTGATGAACCCTTCAGGGTGAGCAGGTCATATTATCATAAACTGAAGGAAAGATATATATAGTATTCAGCAGCTTAAAAAATACCACCATATTTTCAAATAATAACTACAATGAAAAGAAATCTAATTGTATTTGGTTTGGTTTTAACTGTTATACTGATTGTAACAACAAGCTTTTTTAAAACTAAGCAGAAGACCTCGGATTATGAGGTAGTTAAAAAGTGCATCGAGCAATCTATCGGCTGGGCTATTGAGAAAGACTTCGATGCCATGTACAAGCTATGGGCCGATGATATGTTTCATTTCTGGCTTTTTTCTGACAGCCGTATAGAAGGGCTGGAGAACTTTAAGAAATACTCGGAACAATGGAAGGATCCGGGTTTTCGCGGAACGAGCTTTGAATTCAGGGACCTGCGGATAAAATTTTCACAGTCTGGTGATGTAGCCTGGTACTCCTGTTACCTGGATGACTGCGGAGAAATGAACGGACAGGCTTACTGCCTCGAAGATGTCTTTCAGACCGGTGTTCTCGAAAAAAGGGATGGACGATGGATTCACGTGCAAATGCATGGATCTTACCCGGTTGATAAGGTGCCTGAAAATTACGTAAGGCATTTCTATTCTGATTTGTTCAATAAGAATTAGCGTGTATAAAAAAAAGATTAATGAAAAGAAAGATTCTACTTATAGGGCTAATACCAATCTTTATGCTTACGCATGGCTTGACAGCACAAAGCAATAAATTGTCAGTTATCGAAGGTCTCTACCTGGGTCAGAACCCCCCGGGTAAAAAAGCAGAGAAATTTGCAGAAGATATCATTACTTACGAGCCTCACAATTCTCCGACTTTTTCTCCGGATGGTAGGGAAATGATTATTGGTGCAATGGAAGATGATGATAAATACTATAAAATGATTAATAGTACCTGGACTCAGGAATCAGACCTTCCGTTTAATTTTCCCGGGGTATGTAACGGGGTATTTTTATCACCTTCAGGGGATAGAGCGTATTTTTTTATATGGAATGACAGGAATAGATTCTATACCAGTATAAAGAAAAGCTCAGGCTGGGGTGAACTACAGATTATGGGCGAAGACATTAATTCTTTCAGATCAAGCTGGCAGTTTACTTCCGCAGAAAATGAAAACCTGTATTTTTCATGTGACGATAATTTAATGGTATCCGTATTTGATGGGAGCAAACATTTGAAACCTTTAAATCTTAAACTTGAAGATAACAAAAACGTAAAAGGAGTAACACCATATATTGCCCCGGATGAAAGTTATCTGATATACAGTCTTGGCTATGAGGATAATGAGGCGGATCTTCATATCAGCTACAGGTTGGCAAATAACAAATGGACAAAGCCAATTGACCTTGGTCCTGATATCAACATAAAAGGTAATATGGATCTATGTCCTATGGTATCACCTGACGGTAAATATTTGTTTTTCATAAGCAGGAGACCGGGCCCGGATTACGAATTATTCTGGGTTGATGCCGGGTTTATTGAAGAGTTAAAACCAGAGAAATGAATATGAATATTAAAACATATTATATACTGTTTATTATCACTTTACTTACTGCTATAATACTTTAATCCTGCAAGAAAAAAATCTAGATAAAATACAGGACCTGTCATAAAAACTTCAGGCTCATGTTAATATTAAAAAAAGGAGATATTTAAAATGTATTAGAAATATTTATGTGGAATCATATCAATGATTGTTATTTTTTAGTCAGGTCTTTATGCTGAAAGGAATCCACTGAACCTAAAAGCTAGAAAAATAACACAACGTATACTAATTGTTGAAACCGAACAGAGGGCTGCCTCCCAGTTGGTTGTGGCATCAAACAAAGGTCTGGTGGTTTTTGGATCTCATTTCTCCGTCATCGCTGCTGAAGAATACATCGAAAAAATTGAGGAAGAATTGGGTAGAAACGACATAATCTATTTGATAAATAATTCGTCCCGGGCAATTAAGTGTGGGGGAAATGCAGACTATAAAAATGCGAGAATCATTGCACAAGAAGATGTCTTTGAAGAAATGAGGAAAGATATAAAAGAACTGAATGAGGAAATAGAAAGAGAGATAGCTGGCTGGGAATATAAAATTGCGGTAACAAGTAAACGTCTAGAAACATTAGAAGCCGGCTCCGAAGAAGCGATAATAAATCTGGACTGGTTGCTGTATTGTCAAAGATTAGTTTATGATTTGACTCATGAAGAGTATAAACGGATTCTTCCTGAACTCGTATACAGGGAAAAAATATCACTGCATTTAGATGATGCCACTCTAGAGATTAATGATTACGGTTTTACATTAATCCCAGAAGAAGGATTGCTGTTTACCTCCAACTTCTTTAATCCTGCTCACTTTTCAAATTACACAAAATTCGCGTCCGAGGATGCTATAGATGTTCCCGGTATGTTAAAGATGCTGGATGACGTATTTACCGGTAATCACAAAATACAAACCGTTTATTCGGGATTTGCAGGTGTTATGCCTTTAAAAGAGGTTATTGTCCGAATTGATTATTTTAATACACTCTGGCAGCTGATCAAGGAAGCGGTTGCAATAGGACTTACAATTGAAGAAACTCTACAGAAGCTCTCAAATGATAATGAATTTGCCTGGATAAAAGAATGGAAGATGTATCAAAATGCTGGATATGATTGGGTAAATGATGAGCCTATGCATAACATAAGATTATTTTGGAATTCAGCTACTTTATCAAACTAATATATAATTTACTTATTAAAATGAGGGTGCAGGAAAGGCGCCTTATCAAAAGGATTGGGTTCATAACCCGGTCAACAGAATGGAAATCAAGAATTGGGTGTGGAAAGTTTCCTTCAATCTCGGAGAAAAATCAACACCTCCGTCAATGAAACCATGCCATATGTAGCCTCGGCCGGTAAATATATCTTTTTTGTATGCGACACAAACACCAATTTGGATATCTGATGGGTGAGTATATAAAACATAGACGATTTTAAGCCAAAATAATTATAGAAAAAGGAGGAGATGAATGAAATTAAAAGTCAGTCTTTTCGGAATTTTAATGTTCAGTATTTTGGTAATCAGTACTTATGCTCAACAAGATGACTTCCCTTTCCTCAAAGGCCCCTACCTCGGTCAGAAACCACCTGGACTTGAACCACAGTTGTTTTTGCCGGGATTGATCTCGACACATTATGTCGATCATTGCATTGCTTTTCTCGATGAGGGGAGGGTCTGTGTGTTTGCGATCTGGGAAAGGGGAACCTCTTATATGTACGAAAAAGGCGGACGTTGGACCCGGCCGCAAAATGCCCCGTGGCAGAATGAGCAGGGAACCACGGATTTCACTGCAGGTCCGGATGACCGCACGATCTTTTTTCAATCCAGCCGGCCCACCAGCAAGAATGATGAAAAACAGGAGACCAATATATGGACTGTTGAATGGACCGGGAAGGATTGGACTGAACCTGTTTTGCTTCCCGAGCCTGCAAACAGAAAGGACTATTCGGAAATCTATCCTTCGGCGGCTCCGGATGGAACCCTGTACTTTTTCTCAAGGTTGCGTCCGGGGTCCCGTCCAGGCGATATGGGCGATGTTTTTTTTACAAGGTTTATCGAAAAAGGGGGATATCTTGAGGCCGAGCGTTTAGAAGATCCAATCAACAGCTACTATTATGAAGTGGATCCGTGTGTTGCGCCCGATGGGGGTTATCTGCTCTTTGGATCCGGACGGCCCGGCGGATACAGCCAGCTTGATCTCTTTATCTGCTTTCGCAGGGATGACGGCACATGGACACATACGGTCAATGCCGGGCCAACTCTGAATCCTTTTTGTATTCCCACGCGCATGAGTATCACGCCTGACGGGAAATACTTCTTTTTTCCAAGCCGGCAGCCAACAGCAGTTCCCAAGGGAGAAGCTGTGGAGTCTTCCAATGTCGAGAGGTGGGGGGACTATGATGTTTATTGGATAAGCACAGACCTCTTCAAAGATTTAAGGGAACAATACGTGAATAAAATGCCTGCAGCTGATGAGATACGAAAGGCGTACCGGAATACCGGTTTGTCTCAAGCTCAAGCCCTCCTGAGCGAACTGCACAGCCGTAAAAAAAGCGATTATTACTTCGAGCCTTCTGAATTACTGGTCTTTTGCGGTGAAATGATCGCCAAAAATCAATTCCATCAGGCAGACAGACTTTATGAGTCTTTGCTTTCCGTTTTTCCCGGGGATTGGCGCATTTTGTTTGGGTATTCCATTGCCTGCATCATGAACGGCAGAACAGGTTATGGATTGGAATTGATGAAAGAATCCTGGTCCCGGATCCCGGACAGCAAGTCCGAGGAGCTGTTTATTGTCACATTTCAACTCAGGATAAAATCACAAAAGGATGCTGAGCTGGAGGTTCTGAAGTTTGTGACCGACGAATTTCCCGGTTCCCATTATGCCTTTTATAATCTTGCCGATGCCTATCGGCATTATGGAGAGAGGGACAATGCGATTGAGGCATGCCAGAAAGCCTTGGTTTTGAAGCCTGATTTTGATGAGGCCGCCGCGCTGTTGAAAAAGCTTGAAAGGGATAAAGCAGATGAAAAAAAAGAATGAACATATAAGTAAAGAGCTGTTGAAAGGCATCCGTAAAGTCGAAGGCTGCCATTTTTCCAATGGCATAAAAAAGAGAAACCATGGAGATGCTATCATGAAAACAAAAGCTGTTTTTCCCGGAGTGTTGATGTGTTTTATTTTGCTCTTTTGCAGCTGCGGCGGGCAGAGTGATTTCCATGTTTTGGAAGGACCTTACCTGGGTCAGCCCCCCCCGGAAAATGAACCGGTTATTTTTGCGCCAGGACTGGTTTCCACCCATTTTTCCCAAAGCTATATCGCTTTTCTAAATGAAGGGAGGGTTTGTGTTTTTTCGGCCGGCACGGGAAAGGGCCATGAAACCTACTTCACCTATGAAAAGGATGGATCCTGGACCAAGCCGAAGCGCGCTCCCTTTGAAGAGCTTCAGGGCCACCCCAATTACACAACAGGACCGCTGGGCCGCAGGGTGTTCTACCACAGCGGAAATCCCACACACCCAAATGACACCAGGCCTGATGATAACATCTGGACCATTGAATGGACTGGTTCGGGATGGGCGGAGCCGGAAGCTTTGCCGGAACCGGCGAATTCTGAATTCGGTGAGGCCTATCCCTCGGCCGCGGCCGACGGCACGGTTTATTTTTTCACATGGAGGCGGCCGGGGACCCGGGGGGATGACATATGGTTCAGCCGCTGTATAAACGGAAGATACCAGGAGGCGGAGCGGCTTCCCTGGCCCCTAAACACAGATTTTATCGAATACGATCCCTATGTGGCCCCTGATGAGAGCTTTTTGATTTTCGGTTCGGATCGGCCGGGCGGCTACGGCGAGAGCGACAACTATATCTGTTTCCGCAAGGAGGATGGAAACTGGACACCGGCCATCAATCTGGGTTTTCCCTATAATTCGACCACTTTCGATTTGTGCGCCAACGGAACCCCGGACGGAAAATATTTCTTTTTCACAAGCGGCAGAAAAACAAATGTGGACAAGGGCGAAATCGGGAAAAAGGAGGAGGTAGAGCCCGAAAGAGATGCCGATCTCTACTGGGCCGACTTTTCCTTTATAGAAGACCTGAAACAGACCATGCTCACCAAGCATAACGCTGCTGAAATCATAAAACAAAATTATGAGGAAAAGGGCATCAAGTCCGCTGTAGATACCCTGAACAGGCTATATTCCAGTCAAAGGGATAGTGTTTATTTTCTGCCCTATGAGCTCCTCTTTCTCTGTAAGCATATGATGGATCAGGATAAAATACAGGATGCGGATGTGTTCGCTTCGGCCCTTGAAGAGCGGCTTCCCGAAGAGCTCTCGATTATGGCAGGTTATGCCCGGATCTGTGCCGTAAACGGCTATGTCTCCAAGGGTCTGAAGATTTTCGAGGAGCTGGAGTCCGAAGATCCTGATTTCCAGCTCAATGACGCTCTTTCCGCCCTGGGGTATCTCTTCACCCTTTATCCTGAAAAAACGGATGATGCGCTCAGGGTTCTTGATTTTACGGTCAAAAAATATCCCGATGATCCATGGGCCTACTTCAGTCTGGCCCGGGTTTACCGCCGGCTGGGAGATATGGACAAGGCCGTGGAAAACTGTCGAAAGTCTTTGGAATTGGAACCCAATGTCGGCGATATCTCCCAACTTCTGGAGCGCCTGGAGGAGGAGCAGAAAAAAAAGAAAGCGCGGGAAGAATCATTCCCGGCTCTCAAAGGCCCCTACCTGGGCCAAAAACCGCCGGGCATGACACCGGAGATTTTTGTGCCCGGCATCATCTCCACGGGTCGCTCCGAACAGCAAATCGCCTTCGCACCGGACGGGAGGGAGCTGTTTCTCTGGCTGGGTGAAAACCGACCCTACTGTACGATCCTGTGGATGAAGGACGAAGGCGAGGGATGGCATCCCCTTCAGGTCGCCTTATTCTCCGGAAAATACGTGGACATGAAATTCTCCTTTTCTCCGGACGGCAATACGTTCTTTTTTTCTTCCAACAGACCCCATCTGCGGGGCGGAAAGCCGTCGGACAATCTGGATATCTGGTCGGTGGAAAGGCATCAGAACGGCTGGGGCCAGCCCATACTTCTCAATTCGCCCGTAAACACGGAAAGTCATGATTACTACCCGGTGACGGCCGGAAACGGTAACCTGTACTTCATGTCCGACCGCGACGGAGGTATGGGAGAGGACGATATCTATGTCGCATGCTTCGAGGACGGGAAACTGAAAAAGGCGAAAAATATCGGGCCTCCTATCAATACCGCGTTGAACGAGGGCGACCCCTTCATCGCCCAGGACGAAAGCTACCTTATCTTCTGCTGCCGAGACCGGGAGGGCGGATTCGGCAACAACGACCTGTACATCAGTTTCCGAAAGGCCGACGGCTCCTGGACGGAGCCTATAAACATGGGAGCATCCATTAACACGTTGGCGGAAGAGGTCTGTCCTGTAGTCACTCATGACGGGAAGTACCTCTTTTTTTCAAGCAACAGAAAAAGGATCGACGGCTATCCCGAATCGCCGTTGACGTACGATCAGATCATAGGGGATCTGGCGGGCCCGGGCAACGGGTCCAACGATATCTACTGGGTGGATGCAAAGATCATCGATGAATTGAGACCGGATGAATTAAAGAAAGAGCCTATCAGGCATGTGCCCATGGATTAGAACAGGTCTGTCCACAAAGCTGGCGTTACAAAAACTATATCAAAATTGAAAGCAATAATTATATTCTGGCAAAAAGACTTCAACCCTATAAATGTGCACTGGCATATATCAAAAAAATTGGAATGATAATTATATACCTCCGGTTTACTTTTCACAGACTGTGGCCAAGCTGGGTGGTGGTGGACTGTATTCATCGGTTGAGGATTTATTGAAATGGCATGAAGCTTTGCAGGGCAGTTCATTCTTAACGGAACAAATGAAAAGGAAATATTTTACTTCACATTACCGGTTCCCGGATGGCGACGGATATTGTTATGGTAATTATTCGACAACATACGAGATCAGCAGTGATCGAAGTATTAATGTTTATTATCATGGCGGTAGCCTGCCAGGAGCATCAGCACTGATCTTAAGGGTGCCGGAAAAAGATCAATGTATAGTATTGCTTTTTAAAACAGGAATGGGACATGAGGAGTTTTTATATCAGATAGCCACGGAAATTCTTAATGTGCTTTATGAAAAAGAATTCCATTTACCGAAAATGAGTATACTGTATTCAGTTGGTTATACCGCATTGTTTAACAGTATGGATAAAGTGAGAAAACATTACTATTATTTAAAGAATAATCGACATGATACCTATGTTTTTGATCCTAATCAATAATATTTTATGTCGATGGTTCTCATGCAGTTTGGGGTTTTTGACAATATTCCGGGTGTCTTGAAATTGAATATTGAAGAGTATCCTGATTGGCCGGCCTCATATTTTGAGTTAGGGAAATTTTATTCAGATTTTGAAGGTAAACATAACCTGGCTCTTAGATATCTTGAGAAAGCACTGGAATTATCCGAAGGGGAAATGAAAGGTGAGGTCACAGAGAAAATAAATGAAGTGCAAAATAGAATTGAGAATAACTATGAGTAGAAAGAGATATTATGAGATGAATTAAATGGATGCTTACAATGGCCGTTTATAATACTCCCCAATTCCTGTACCAAAGGAGTAGTTTGTTAAGTTAAACATTTATCTGTTTTAAGCTGCATTCTTTCTAATTGATTCCTGGTACGCATCATTGGGCTTCTTCTTTATTGTCTGATGTTTTTTATGGTTATAATATTCAATATACTCTCTGACTCCTTCGAAAAGTTCTAAGCTATTGTCACAAGGGTTTAAATAAATGTAGTTGTACTTGATGCTTTTACTTCAACAGCCTCCCTTTTTATTGGAAGAATACTTAATAGGGATTATTGTTTCATATCATAACAGGTTTTTTGCTTAGTGATTTTGGATTGATAGGGGCTGGTTGTTGTATCTGGCTGGCCCTTTTTTCATGCTATCCCTGGTAAAGAAACAAACACAATGGGTCATGAAGATGTTTATTCCGGAGATTGCTCCCCTGACAATCACCTAGTTCGGTCAGTGTCACGATCTCGTTGGGGGATCCCCCTTTGAACCGGGAGCCGATTAACGGGCTGAGCATGGTGTCCATTTAGCTCATTTTTTGCTAATAAAAAGATATATGCAGGAAATCTATCATTTTTCTCCATGATACAAGTCCGTATTTTAAATCATTGTCTGGAGATCCTCCGTTAAAAACTCTATTCTTACCAGGTATTAAATCTGGCAGGAATACCATATGGCCTGCACCTTCGGCACATATAAACTGATATTCGTATCCTGTTTTTTTATAGTGGTCCAGGATTATTTTTGCATAATCCGAGGAGGGCCAGGTATCATCATCCGTTGCTGCAACAAGAAATAAATTACATTTAATATTCTCAACCTTGATCCTGGCCCTCTCTACAAGGCCAGGGTCGCTGTTGTTTAAAGTCTTTCTGAAATAATCCACAAATGAAGTCATTTGCCCTGTCATAAACATATTCATTTCTTCTTCATTAAAAGTATTACCCAGATAAGGTAATGCCTTACCATCGTAAGTCCAAGCCGGTACAAGTTCAAAATAGTTCTCACCCATCCATAAATGAGATGAAGGAGACCATGCAACAATGACATTGAATTCATTAAACATACTGCCCAACAAAAGGGCAAGCTCTCCACCTCTTGATCCTCCTATAAGTCCAATATTACCGTTCTTTACTTTCCTATGGTTTTTTAACCATCCAACAGCTTTTTCAAAATATTCCACAGGTATGTTAACAAGATCGTCAGGGAGACCTATATAATTAAAATAGGGAAGTGTAAGAACTGAAAATCCTCTAGAGGCAATAGCCTTTGCAAGCCATTTAATATCACCTCCACCAGAACCCGTAAGAAGAATAATACCCGGATATTTATTTGAATCTGATGGTGAAAACAAGGTTCCTTTAAGTCCTTCCTCATCCAATGTGCAGGAAGTTAATCTCCTTTGAGGATCTTCATAGTACCTTTCTAAATTTGCTTTTACTGTTTTTCCTTTTGAATCAGTGACAGTGATCGTAACAAAAAGACTCCTGTCCCTGTCATATGAGTAATTCAATTCTTTGTTTTCAGTTCCGGATGGTTCCATTGACCAGAACAAACCCAGATTATCAACAACTTTATAATTACCTTCAACAGGTGCACTATTATCAGGATCAACCTCACCTGAATTATCAGCATGAAATACTGCCTTTGCCTTCCATAATATTCCCTTTGCATCAGTTGAGCTTGTTTGAATGATAATTTTTTCCCCGGGGGACAATCCACTAACTTTATATTTTGGAGTAGTCCCATAAAGTGCCTTTTGCGATTCAATTAGTATTTTTATTTCTCCCGGATTATCCTGACATCTTGCTAATGAGTAAATATTAAGAATAATCAGACATAACAGGGCTTTATAGATTCTTTTCATTTTTGATAATTATTTAATCAGTATGCCATTGAAAATCAAATTAGTCAGACTATTTATTTCCTCATCTGTGTCTTTCCAGCTTAGATCCTTGACAGAAATTCTGTTGCTTATGTATCCATGGGTTATATGCCAAATCAGTATTATTATATCGATTGATTTATTACAGGATATCATGCCATCGCTTATTAAGGTTTCAA
>Ga0272441_10005126_pt1 | contig 23085 bp, 15 predicted proteins | sample SSMProp6N_FD_193582 | JGI IMG/M metagenome (GOLD analysis project Ga0272441, IMG submission 193582) | Marine sediment archaeal communities from Little Sippewissett salt marsh, Falmouth, MA, United States - SSM-Prop-6N | ecosystem: Environmental > Aquatic > Marine > Wetlands > Sediment ...
GGGGCCGTTAGGCGAACGCTCACGCGCCAGGACCCGTCCTGCTGTATTGCCCTCTCAGACCGGACCGCGGGGGCCTCCTGTTGGGCTACGGCCTTCACCTCAAAGGGCACCGCTGCGGTGAGCGCAACAACCTTCGTGACTGTGTCTCCCGCTTTGACGAACCCAAAGAACACGCTCTTGGGTTCGGCCGCTATGGGATCCAGTACATCGACCACCAGGGCCACATCGACCGTCTGCGAGGCGGCGTCATTCGTGTGAATCGCTATGGTTCCCCTCTGACGTCCCACTCCGCCACGAGGCTGAACCGCTACCATGATCGTCTGTCTTGAGACAGCGAACCGTGTCAGTTCGCCCTCACCGAGAGCGGGGTTGACAAACGGGAGGGTGCCGGCGCAGTCGGCGACCCTGAACGTGGCATTGCCTTCCACCGCAATTGTGCGTTCCTCTCGGTGCCCAAGCCGAACCGACAGTGTCAACTCACGCGGCTCCACGCTCTTCACCTTTGCGGGAAGCATCAGCGCCTTGCCGATCTGAGGATGGTCCCTCTGCAACTCCAGGAGCTGTGCCTGAGCCATCTGCACCAGCAGCATGTCACTTGGGCCGCTCTGGATTGCCTCCTTGAGCACCTCCGCGGCCTCCGCCACTGCCCCCAATCTGTCCAGTACTGTGGCCAGTATCTGCCTGGAGACAATGAGATCTGCCGCGTGCACACCTCTGTCCCGAGCGGCAGAAATCCAGTAGCGTCCTCTGTCGGCCGCCTTGGACATCTCGCCGATCCTCTGGTATCCCCAGATGAGTTCTCGAACGGCATAGAGCCATCTGGCCTCGGAGCCGGGCCGCGCCAGCGCCTCCTCGGCCCAGGGGACCAGCTCCTCACGCACCATCTCAGCATCGCCCAGGTGCTCACAGGCCTGTCTGATGTGGAAGCAGACGAACGCCTGGTCGGCGGGGCCCTTCATCGTGCTACCCCATTTCCAGGCCCAGATCCCGAGCCGAGGCGCCTTCAGTCTGAACCCGACCAGCTCATTTGCGGCGTGGTACATCGGCACCGTCGGGTCCTGCTTCTGCCACTCTTCCGGAACCGAGGAGAAGAGCTTCTTTGCATCCTCCTCCCGCTCCATGACGCCGAGATAGATGCCCATAGTGATGCGAGCGCGGTAGGGGAACTCGAGGTGTGCGTCGAGGTCGTCTCCGAGCCGATCCCAAAGGGCCCGACAGATCGGCAGGTAGACAGGGTCCATTGGATGCCACAAGGGGACCTCGTCGAGGGCCGCGACCAACGTTGGTGCGTCCACATCATGCTGAGCCGCCCACTCGGAGAATGTCTCGTCCGTCACCTGCCCCTCAGCCAGCATCGCCCGGAGTCTCCCCAGAAGGCTCAGGCCACTGGTGCGCATGTGGACAGGGGTCAGAGGCGAGCGCGCCAAATCCGGGTAGATCACAGGCCACTGCGGGTGCACGGGCGCCAGCAGGGCTCGGTCCTCGTCCGGTAGCTGCGTGGGGTCGATGGCATACACAGGGGAAGCAAGTAGCGCGATCACGAGCGCAGAAAGTACCAACAGGCCCCGTAGCATAGTCGCCCCTCCCCATTCGCGGCAGCAGTGTCTCGGAAGCCATCTACGGCGCAGGATCGGTCACGAGGGGATTCTCTCCCTGCCCGGTCTTGGAGAACTCTATGAATCGATTGGCACGCACGAGGTTCAGGTCGGCCGCCTTCAGCACGCGCGCTACGTCCAGAATAGTCGCGACGGCATCTTCGGGGGGGGGCCCCGAACATCCGCTCCGTGGCGGCGTCCAACGCTGTCTCGGTGTCGCCCAGGTAGAGGAGTGCGCAGATCCTGAGTACCGGATCCGCGGCAGACGCCGCCAGGAATGCAGTCTTGGCTTCTGGTGACAGCGTCGGCAGTGGCGTGTCGCGTAGCGGATTCGGGGCATCGGCATCTTCCTGAGCCGCAATGAACGCAACGCCTGCCTGTACGTTCCCGACCCCCATGAAGACCCGTCGTACAAGCTCGACTGTGCGCTTGATCTCCTTCTCATGGAACTCACAGACTGCGTAGGCAGCGCGCGCTGTGGATTGGGCATTCCCGTAGTCTCTCTGCCTGATCTGGGCCCTGGACAGCGTGTCATACAGCTCCGGGCGAGTTACGAGCCATGGACACTTGGGTAGGCGCTCGTCCAGCAGCTTGCCGGCCTCGCTTAGCTGTCCAAGAGCCACATGGGCCTGTGCCATGCGGATAGTCGCCAGTGCCCACCCAGCGGTATTGGTGTATGGGTCGTGCCGCGTCAGAGCGGCTTGCACCGTCTCTATCACAGCTTCGTGGTCGCTCGCTGCCGACTGAAGCTGTGCGACGTACTGCGCGACTCCGCCGGACGTCACCGTCCAGTGGTCCGGGTGCTTCTCCTGCAGTCGAGCATACATGGCGAGAGCTTTGTCTATGCGGCCATTGTTGCCAACTACATTCGCCAGAACGTACAGCGCCCGGGGGCCTTCATTGGTTTGAGGGAACGTCTCGCTGATGAACTCCAACACCTTCATAGCCTCAGAGCGTTCGCCGTCCCTAAGCAGGTCCTGCGCATACGCAAAGGCACCGGTGGGGTCCATCGCCTTGTAGTCGACGGTGTCCTGGGCGGGTACAGAGGGCGACAGCAGCGCCAACGCTGTGCTGATCACGAGAAGGGGAAGCGGCGCAACCGAGATGAACCAGTAGCGGCGGCGCGGACGCATTAGCAGGCCTCCTCTGCACGGGCTGCGGTCCGGATTCCCCAGGGTGTTTGTCTAACAAGTACTATCATCATCTTTATTGTCGTTTCTTATGTCAATGCTTCCCACAGTCTTTTTTGTATGTCCCAATTGTATCAGCCTGCAAAGCCGGCGCTCGGAGATGCTTCGCCAGAGCGGTGATCGGCCATCGCCGCTGTGCATCGGCCGCATTACCGCAGCGCACCCGGCCCTTGAAGGCCGTGCTCGACAGCGGAGCGGCCGCCCGACGCCCAGACATCGCCGTGGTCTAGGGGTGCTCAAGTACCTGCACAAGGAAGGTGTTGGGGGGTGATGTCACGGGTGTTGGGTAGGCGGGTGTACCTGTTTACCCTGTGGTCGCCCAGCGTGAGGGATAGTCAAGGCACACGTCGACAAGTCCCGGCAGAGACGGCAGACGGCTTGCGGAGACGTCTCGGGCCTGCGGCCCGAACCCGCCCGGGGCTAGCCCCGGACCCTCGAGCACGAGCGGGGCTCGTGCTCGAGGCAGGCCCGAATCGGCCGGTTCGTGCTCGGAGTTGTGCAAAGCAATGCACGCTAAACACATACAGGCGGGTACCGCCTACCACAAGGGCTCGATGAGCGCGCGCGCACGGTTGCACAGGACGAATAGAGCGTGACGGCCGCGCGATAGCGGCACGGGTGCAGTGCGGGGTCCGGCAGGTGCTAGACGAGCTGCATGGCCCAGTCCCTGGCCGCATTCAGTACCTGCTGGTTCACGGGAATGAGCTTGGGCTTTGCGGCGAAGGTATCCGCGAGGGCCTCGGAGAACACGTGCTCGGGCAGGTGGGTCTCCCCCAGGGCCATGAGCACCCCCACCATGGCGGTGTTGGCCGCCCTGTCCGCGCCGTGCTCGAGGGCGATGCGGCGCGCCGGTACGCGGATGGCGCGCACACTGGCGGGAAGCTCGAATTGTCCCATCTCTTCGTCATAGATCACAGTGCCCCCGGGCGGGACGTCACCGATAAACCGCTCAAGGGAGGGGCGGTTCATGGCCACCAGTATGTCGGGGGCGTAGACCGCGGGTGAGCCGATGGGCTCGCCGGAGATCACGACGGAGCAGTTGGCCGTGCCTCCGCGCTGCTCAGGCCCGTAGGAGGGAAGCCATGAGACGTGTCTTCGGGCGCGGCAGGCCGCGCGAGCCAGGATGATGCCCATGCTCAGGACGCCCTGGCCGCCAAACCCGGCCACCTTCACCCCCACCTGGCCCACAGAGGGGTCGTGCAGCGGTTCCTGCACGCTCTGCGTCTCAAGACCGAACAGGCTTTCCAGCGAAGTCTGGGAGAATTCGCTTGGCTGACGGTGCAGGGGCTGCGCCTGGTCGGAATTGTCCCGCAGGTTGCCCAGGGGGAACTCCTTGGCCATGTGCTCATTGACCCACTCAATGCTCTGGGCAGCATCCAGCCTCATGTTCGTGGGGCAGCAGGCCAGAATCTCGACGAAGGCGTATCCGGCGCCCGCTTTCTGGATCTGTAGGGCTTTTCGGATGGCCTTCCGGGCCTTGCGTACGTTGGCGATATCCGACACCGCCACGCGCTCGATGAACACAGGCGCCTGGAGGGTGTCCAGCAACTCGCACACGTGAATCGGGTAGCCTGCGTGGCGCGGGTTGCGCCCCGCGGGGCTTGTTGTGGTCTGCTCGCCGACCAAGGTGGTCGGCGCCATCTGCCCGCCGGTCATGCCGTAGACGGTGTTGTTGACGAAGAAGACGGCCATCTTCTCGCCGCGGTTGGCTGCCTGAACTGTCTCATTGAGCCCGATGGATGCCAGGTCACCATCGCCCTGGTAGGCGATGACCACCGCGTCATCCTGCGCGCGGGAGATGCCCGTGGCCACCGCTGGGGCGCGGCCGTGGGCCACCTGCACGTTGCCGCAGTCGAAATAGTAGTAGGCGAATACGGCGCACCCGACGGGGCTGATCAGCACGGCTCGGTCCTGCAGCTCGAAGTCGCCGAGGGCCTCTCCGATGAGTTTGTGGATAACGCCATGGCCGCAGCCGGGGCAATAGTGTGTTGCCGTCGGCGCTGCGCCGCCCTTGCGTGGGAATGAATCGTACAGCCCGGTTGGTCTCCCGATAACTTTCTCAGCCACGGTTCTGCTCCTGTCCGGCCGTCTCGCGGATCGCGTCCATGACCATGTCCAGGCTGATGAGGTTGCCGCCCATCCGATTCACCAGTGTGACAGGGCGCGCGCACTGGACAGCCAGCTTGACGTCATCGCGCAGTTGACCATTGCTCATCTCGACTACCACAAACCGCGTACCGGGCCGTTCGGCCAACCGGCCCAGCTCTCGCTCCGGGAAGGGGAATAGCGTCCTGGGCCGCAACAGCCCTGCGGCGATCCCCTCCCTACGCGCTTGCGCCACGGCAGAACGCGCGATGCGGGCGCTTATGCCGTAGGCCACCAGGATGAGTGAGGCATCATCCAGGCAGTACTCCTCAACATCGACCTCGTTGTCCCGGACGAGCCGGTACTTGTCCTGCAAACGGTCGTTGAGCTCTTCTTCCAGATCGAAGTCCAGGTATATCGAGGTGATGAGGTTCTGACGCGTCTCGGGGGTTCCGCTGACGGCCCAGGAGGTGTCGATCCGGGGCCTGACACTCTCTTGCGGGAACTGCAGAGGCTCAATCATCTGCCCCAACACGCCATCGGCGAGGACGTATGTGGGCATGCGGTACTTGAAGGCCAGGTCGAAGGCCCTCATAGTCAGGTCGCACATCTCCTGCACGGAGTCCGGCGCCAGGACGATGGCACGGTAGTTGCCGTGTCCGCCGCCTTTGACGACTTGGTTGTAGTCGCCCTGCTCCGGGCCGATGTTCCCCAATCCCGGCCCGGCGCGCATGATGTCCACGACGACGCAAGGGACTTCGGCGCCGGCCATGTACGAGACGCCCTCCTGCATCAGGCTGATTCCGGGGCCCGAAGAGGCCGTCATCGCCCTGTGCCCGGCCACGGAGGCGCCAAACACCATGTTGATGGCCGCTTCTTCCGACTCGGCCTGGACAAAGCGCCGGCCAACCTTGGGGAACAGGTCCGACGCGTCCTGGAGGACCTCGCTGGCCGGGGTGATGGGGTAACCGAAGTAGCAGTCACACCCGGCGTACAGGGCCCCCACTACCACCGCCGTATTTCCTTTGGTTAGTTGTGTAGCCATGTTGCTCCCTATAGCCCGCAGGGCCGCCGCTATTGCTTCTCCGGGATGTGGACTTCGATGGCGCCCGGCTCGGGGCACATGTAGAAGCAGTTAGCGCACCCGATGCAGCCCTCGCCCGTGTACTGCACATAGTGGTAGCCGCGCTCGTTGATTTCCTGGCTCATCACCAGAACACCCTTGGGACAAGCGATGATGCAGCGCCCGCAGGCCTTGCATTCCAGAGGGAATATGACCGGGTAGGGCTCGGCCGCGCACTTGGTGTCCATTGCTGTAGCTCCCTGCCTCACCGCGGCAACGTCACAGCACGCACTAAATCCGAGGCCCTCCTGAGCGCGGGGCGGCACGGCGCCCGCCGCCCTGAGCCATCGGGAACGCTGCCTATCTGAGGCGGACGTCAGTCGGTTCTGAGTTGTTTGGCCGGGTCTGCGGCCGGCTGTCAGCATGTTATGGAGACGCCGCTTGCCCGTCCTCTGAGGACGTGGGTCCGCCGACGGCAAGCTCCGCAAAAGCGGAATGCTGAAAGAGGGCGCGTCTGACCAAGGGCCCAACCGTCTGACCCTTGACCTGTTATAGCACCTTTGGCGGGCCCGGTAAACCGTCAAATACCCCTGTGGCCGCGGTAGCCACCCGGTCCCACAATCCCGAGCCGCGCCGCGGCGCCCGCCGGGCCGCGGAAAGCTGCACCTGCCCTGTCAGCAGCACCCTTGCCTGTCGGCAAGCTCATCGTCCTGAGCGCCCACGAGTTCGCGCGCCATCTCCCGCAGTTTGTACTTGCGCACCTTCCCACTGGCGGTCAAGGGCAGTTCGTCCACTACGAATACGTGTTTGGGCACCTTGTATCGGGCGATTCGCGCTCGGGCATAATCGCGGATGTCCTCAGGAGTTATATCGGCACCCTCCTGCAGAATCACAAACGCTCCCACGGTCTCGCCGTACTTGTCATCCGGGACGCCCACGACCTGGACATCCGAGATCCCGGGCATTACGTGCAGGAACTCCTCAATCTCCCGAGGGTAAATGTTCTCGCCGCCGCGGATAATCATGTCCTTGATGCGTCCCGTGATGCGGTAGTAGCCATCCTGATCCACGGTGCCCACATCCCCACTGTGCAGCCACCCATCCTCACCAATTACCTGGGCGGTCTCCCGCGGCATACTGTAGTAGCCCTTCATCACGTTGTAGCCTCGACAGCAGATCTCGCCCGGCACCTCCGGGCCCACTTGCGCTCCCGTCTCAGGATCGACGATCTTCACCTCGACGTGTGGTGACGCTCGACCAACGGTACTGACCCGTCGCTGTATCGTGTCATCGGTTCGCGTCTGGAGGAACACCGGCGAGGCCTCGGTCAATCCGTAGGCGATGGTTATCTCGCGGCAGTTCATCTCGTCTACAACGCGCCGCATGGTCTCCATGGGACACGGCGATCCGGCCATGATGCCCGTGCGCAGAGAGGACAGGTCGAACATACTAAACATCGGGTGCGACAGCTCGGCGATGAACATGGTCGGGACGCCGTAGATCGCCGTACATTTCTCCTTCTGCACCGCCGCCAACGCCATGAGAGGATCGAAGGTCTCGAGGGGTACGAGGGTCGCCCCATGTGTCAGTGTGGCCAACACACCGAGGACGATGCCAAAGCAGTGGAAGAACGGCACCGGCAGACACACCCGGTCATCCCTGGTGAGGTCCTGACACTCGCCGATGTAGTAGCCGTTGTTGACTATGTTCCGGCTCGTGAGCATGACACCCTTGGGGAAACCTGTGGTGCCCGAGGTGTACTGCATGTTGACCACATCGTCACAGTGCAGCGTCGCGCCAATGGCGCGAAGCTCATCATCGGGGCAGTGCGCCCCTAGAAGCATCAACTCGTTGGTGTTGTACATACCGCGATGCTTCTCTTGCCCGACGAAGAGCACATTGCGAAGCTTCGGAAACTGCTCGCTACGAAGCCGCCCACGCTGACAATGGCGCAACTCGGGCAGCAGGCCGTAGACGGTCTCCACATAGTCCGTGTCCCGGAAGCGGTCGATGATGGCCAGGGCCTTCATGTCCGACTGCCCGAGCACATAGGCCAACTCATGGCTCTTGTAGTAGGTGTTCACGGTTACCAGCACGGCGCCGATCTTGGCCGTCGCGAACATGAAGGTCAGCCAATCGGGGACATTCCGCGCCCAGATGCCAATGTGGTCACCCTTGCCCAGCCCGATGGCCAGAAGGCCCTTGGCCAGACGGTCCACACGGTCGTTGAATTGCGCGTACGTCAGGCGCAGATCGCGGTCCGCGTAGACCACGAACTCCCGCTCCGGATCTCGGCGTACCTGCTGCTGGAAGAAATGAGCCAGGGGCAAGTCGGTGAAAAGCCCGGCGGCGGGATCGACTTGAGTCTTCACGTTACCGTTTCCTGTTGCGCAAGATGTTCGGTCAAGGCGGCGCGAACCGGGTCAGGTATCCTGACGGACTGCCGCCTTTCGAAGTCGTAGTGCACGATCACTGCCTCTCCCGTAACACACAACCTCCCCTGCTGCCACGCCTCATGTCCCAGCACGAAGGATGAGTTGCCAATCTTGACCACATGGGTGCGGATCTCGACGTCATAGCTCAGGAACATCTGATCCAGGAAGTCCACCGTGATGCGAGCCATGATCAGGTTCCAGTTGTCCAGGTCCAGACTCGGGTTGAACATGCGGAATATCGGGCCGCGGGCCTGTTCGAACCACTCCGGGAGCTTCGTGTTGTTGATGTGTTGCAGCCCGTCGACGTCGCCGAACCTCGGCGTCACCGCCGTGGTGAACATGTCGGGTCGCTTCTCTCAGAAGGGCGCGTAGACGACGGCGAGGATTCGCGCGTCCGCGTCGCCTACCGCATGCAGGTGGTGTGGTACGACGGAGTCGTAGTAGATGCTGTCTCCCGCCATAAGCTGATGTGTGCTGCTGCCGTAGAGCAGCTCGATACGTCCGGAGAGCACGTAGATGAACTCCTCGCCCTCGTGGGATGACAGTTCGTGGTGGTCGGATTCGGGCAGGCGTACATCAATGATGAAGGGCTCCATGTGCCGGTCGCTCTTGCCGGCGCCCAGGGAGAAGAAATCAAGGGCGCTGCCCTCCCGGGCACGCTGGTTGTCCGAGAAGCGCACGACGCTGTCTGAGTGTCCCGCGCGCACAATGACCGGCGCCTGCTGCTGCTCATCGTCCAGGAAGGTCCCCAGGCGCACGCCCAGGGCCCGGGCGATCTTCATCAGGGGCGCCAAGGAGGGCACGAGCTCACCGGCCTCCAACCGGTCCAGCAGCTCGACCCCGCAGGCGCTGCGGGCCGCCAGGTCCTCACGCGACAGCTCCTGCATCTGTCGAAGCTGCCGTATCTTCTCACCGATGCGATTCGGCTGTTGATCGCTCACCGGCCAAGTCCTCGCTCATCTATATGTGATCTGGGGCCGACACTCGCCTCGACCGGCGGTGTGCTGCGGCCTGTTGCCCCCCGGGGCGCAACGGCGGGTATGATACCGCAAAACGTCAGTCGAGTGAACCACCGGTGCGCAGGCTGTCCACCCTCCGGGCCCATGTGAGGAAGACCACGGCCCGTGGCCGCAGGACAATGCCCGGTTCGGCACACGGCATGACAGAGCGTGTCTTCAGGTTTTCGACCGGTACATCGCGGTAGTCATTGCGGCTGCCGGCCAAGGGAAGCTCAATGAATCGCCCCTGAGCGGGCTCACCCGCCAATCCATCCAACTGCAACGTAACAGCTCTTGTGTCATCGGAGAGGTTCACCAGCATAGCCGCATAGCTATGTTGTCGTCCCCGCGGTGCCACAAACAGGCAGTTCACGGCCCCCTCATCAGCGGCCTCGACGCGCCACCGAAGGGGGCGCCCGCCGACCATATGCTCACTGAACAAGCGCAGGGCCCAGTAAGCGCCCGTTCGCCAGAGCTTGCCCTCGCGCCCCAACAACATCCCGAAGCCCCCGCCCGCCGCCTTGAAGAACGCGGCTCCCGCGGCATTGCCCGTCTGGGCCAATTGGGCCAGTGCATTCGCTACCGTCGTTGCCCCCGTCTGCATGAAGTTCATGCCGTGCGCCCCGGCGGACGCGTTGTACTCCGTGAGGAACACAGGCTTGCCGAATGCCTTCGCGAGGTCTGTGACGGCACGGCCGTGGTCGTAGGTGTGCTGGTAGTTGTGGTACGTCAGATGCTCGATCCTGTCTCGGCCCACGCCCTGGATCCCGGCCGCCCCGTCGATGAAGTAGTTCAGGTAGTAGAAGTCGCCCTGTGTGCGTCGCTGGTTGTGTGCCCACGCGGCGCCGGGGCCGCCCATGGCGATGCGATGCTCCGGGTCGGCAGCCCGCAGTCCCGCATAGGCCGACAAGTAGACCTGCTGAAGCAGGCCTTCGTCCCCGGGGAGGGCTTTCTCGCCTGACTTGCGACGCGGGGCCGAATCCGGGCCGTAGACAAACATCCGCCAGCGCACGTCGTTCTGGACGATCTCGCCGCCATTGTCCGGCTCATTGCCCAACTCGATGTAGCGGACGGCCTTGCGCAGAATCGGGTCGGCCATGCAATGAGCCGCCAGCAACTCAACGTATGTCGCCACCCTGGCGCGGAAGCGCGTGAAACGCGCCACATCACCGATGTGGTTCTTGTCGATGCCGGCCCACGTCAGGAATGCCTCATAGGGAGCCCTGCGCTCACTTCGCAGGTCCACCAGGTCCCCGAAGGGCTCCTCATGCCAGCGGAACGGTCCCAGCCAGATGGGGAAGGTTGACAGGCACAACATGATCCGCACGTCGTCGCCCAGGCCGGCCACACGGCGCATGTAGCCATCGAAGCCATCCCACAAGTGGCTGTGGGGCGCAAGCTGCTCACGGAGCCAGGTCTCCCACGCGCCCTCCTGTGTTGGCTGTGGCGTGGGCAAGTCCAGGCCGTGCAAATTGCACTCGGGGGCGCTTAACCACTGCCGGACGAAGCCCAGATTCAGCGGCCGCAAGGCCTCCCAGACGCCGTTAGTGCCTTTCTGTGTCAGCCCGGCCCTGGCGACGACCTCCGCCCGGGGATGTACGGGGAAGTTGATGCCCACCAATCGCGGGCTCACCGGCCCCACAGCCTCGATGGGGGCATGCGCGTCTACGACCAGCCGCGTCGGGGGCGGTCCACTGCCGGCCCGCTGGGCCGCCGCCGGCGGCTGCGAGACATATGCGGCCAAAGCCCAAGCCATGAAGACACGCATGGCCCACCATACAGAGCTGCAGGGCCAAGCACATCGCTGCCTCCGGAGCATTGTGGCTCCATCTGTCGAATCGGCCGGGCGATAGGGTTGCAGTCCGTCAATCATCGGGCGTCTGCAAGAGGGTCTCCTTGCTGCGGGTGTACTGAAGCTCGACCTGCGGAGATTGCCTGGCAATGCACTGTCTGGCGATGGCAATGTCTTCATCGGCCTCCTCAATGGACATCATGCCGATGGCTACTGCATCCGCCGACTTGATGTTGCCGAACACGTAGTCCAGCCCCGTGGGTGGCAAGAGCCGCCCCGCGGCCAGGGGCTTGATGCACAGGACGGGCTTGGCGGCTTCGCGGATGATCTTGCGGGCCCAGTCGGTCTCCACCGCGCACAAGAAGCCTGTTGCGTTGAAGATCTGGATGTAGCCGTCCACATCATATCCCTGCCGGTCTGAGATGACGACGGTTTCAGGCCGGTGGGTGCTCCAGCCGGGGATCATCCCGCGTTTGCGGATGTAAGCCAACGCCTCGGGGGCCCCCTCGATCCGGTCTTCGCGGATGTTCAGGGCCGAGTCGGTGAAGGTGGAGTGCGGCCAGCACAGCTCGCACCCGAGATCGGCCGCCTGGTCGATGCCCTCGCGCAACTCATCCAGGGTCACCCCGGCGGGGGTGGCGATGTAGACGATGTGCTTGCCGGTGCTACGCTCGACCTGCCTTAGTATCTCCATGTACTGAGGGCTGGGGCCGGCTATCAGAGCGTTCAGGCCCTGGTTGGCGCAGTGTGCCACCAATTCGCCAATGCGGTCTGGGGTGAAGTACCTTCTGAGGAACTTGTCCCTGGCAAGACTGAAATGGGATGCCCCGCAGAAGGGGTTCGTACCGATCACAAGGCGTGAGATATCGAGCCCACCAATATTGGTTCTAGGGAACTGCGACATCGGGTGCCTCCTGGGTGCAGCGGGCTGGATGTTGCCAGGCCACAGGGGTTTACAGTACTGTATTAGTCCGTGGCGCCGCAAGTGGGCCCACCCAACGCCCACCGGGCTCGTCTAGGGGCGCGCGCTTCCGATGTCACCTATCACAGCATGCTCTCAGGAGGCCATCGCATGTATCGGGCCACACAGGTGATAACGCTGTTGGTCGCGCTGGCGTTTCCCGCCGCGGCATCTGACGATGGTGAGATCACGGTGACGCAGTCGGATAGCGGCAAGCCCATCGCCACTCACCAAGGGCGACGATTCAGCCTGGCCTTCGAGAAAGCCATGCACTCATTCGCAGAGAAGGACAAGGCCGATCCCGCCACCGGACAGATCGTGTTCACCGGCAGCTCGAGCATGGTGGGGTGGCGAACGCTGAAGCAGGACATGGCGCCCCTGCCCGTTGCGAACCGGGCTTTCGGCGGCTCGAACAGCATCCAGCTTTGGTACTATGCGGACCGGGCCATCCTCCCCCGGCAACCCAAGGTCATCGTGATCTACATCGGTGACAACGACATGCCCCCCAAGAGCGTCACCATCGACAGCTACATGAAGTATGTCAAGCTGCTGGTTCAGAAGGTGCGCGTAAGCCTGCCCCATGCGCGCTTCGCGTTCCTGGCCAGCAAGCCCAGCGTCGCCCGCTGGCACCTGTGGGACAAGTATCTGGCCGCCAACAAAGCCCTCAAGCAGTTCTGCGCCACCGACCCGCTGATCACCTACATCGACATCACCCCTTCCTTGCTTGATGAGGATGGCGTCGTCCGCCAGGACTGCTATGGGAAGGACAAGCTGCACTTCAAGAAGGAAGTCTACGCCGAATGGACCCGCATCGTCAGGCCGGTTGTTGAGAGGCTGTGGGCACAGGCAAACGCGCCGGCCCCGGACGGCGAGACACAATGACCACAGGCCATTGCCCGACTTGCGGGACCGCGTCTGAGGGTACATACCCGACCGCATACCGTAAATGGAGAAGGTTGGTCATATGAACGGCAAAGCTGCTGTCACTGTCTCACTGGCGGCCGCCCTGGGCCTCCTGTTGACCGGCTCGTGCCAGGACCAGGCGCTCGCGCAGGCTGACGACGCCTTCGTCGCTCAACGCAAGGCGCTGGCCCGTCGCCCGGGCCGCATCGTGTTCAACAATGACGGCTGTGACGCCCTGCACTATCCCAAGGATGCCCCGCAGACCGTCGAGGGCTTCCTGGGCATGCGCACCTCGCCGCTGCTCGGGTCACAGGTGACCACCGTCTCCTACTGCTCGATCAGCTCGGGGTTCAGCTACTTCACCCACAACACCAAGGTGGGCGAGGTCCTGGTGAAAGACCCGGCGGGCAAAGTCAATGTGACGGGGGCCCTCATCCAGCAGGGCACCGACCCTCTGCGCGAGGTCATCCGGTTCTGTCACGAGAACGATATGGAAGCCTTCTGGTCCATGCGGATGAATGATACCCACGACGGGGCGCACCGGCCGGACAAGCCCTATCTGCTGTTCCCGCCCCTCAAGGAAGAGCATCCCGAGTACCTGATCGGATCACTGTCCAATCGCCCCAAGCACGGCTCATGGACCTCGGTAGACTACACGCTTCCCGAGGTGCGTGAGCTGGCCTTCCGGTTCATCGAGGAGGTCTGCCGCGACTACGATGTGGACGGCGTGGACCTGGACTTCTTCCGGCACCTTTCGTACTTCAAGACCGTGGCCCTGGGCGGAAAGGCTACTGAGGCAGAGCTGGAGATGATGACCGGCCTGCTGCGTCGCGTCCGGGAGATGGCCGACGCCGTAGGGAGGGAACGAGGCCGCCCTATCCTCATCGCCGTCCGCGTGCCCGACTCGGCGGAATACGCCAAAGCCATGGGCCTGGACATCGAGCAGTGGATGGCCGAGGGCATTGTGGACATCGTCATCGGCAGCGGGTACTTCCAGTTGAACGATTGGGAGTATCTGGTCGAGTTAGGCCGCAAGCATGATACGGTGGTCTACGCCGGGCTCAGCGAGTCCCGCGTGACCGGCGAGGCCCCGCCCCTGCGCCGGGGGTCCACCGAAAGTTACCGCGCACGGGCCATGCGGGCCTGGCAGGCGGGTGTGGACGGCATCTATATCTTCAACGTGTACAACGCCGCAAACCAGTTCCTGCGCGAGATCGGTGAGCCCGAGACGCTGCAGACCCTCGACAAGCTGTATTACGTCACCATCCGCAACGGGGGCCCGGGCCGGTACCTCACCGGCGGCACCGACCATCAGACAGTGCCGATCCTCACCCCCAGCGACCCGCTGGCGGTGTATGCCGGCGATCCGCAGGTCATACAGTGGCCCATCGGCGATGATGTGACCTGGGGCCAGGACCAAGGCGTCACGCCCAAGATCGCCCTGCACGTGCTCGCGGCCAACCCCGAGAGCCTGCAGGTCCGCCTGAACGGCGGCCTGCTTGGCGATGGCGTCGCCGCCGGCTCGTGGACGCGCTACCCGGTGCAGCCCGACCTCATCAAACAGGGCATCAACCGCCTTGAGCTATCCTCGGCGCAGGAGGCCGCCCCGACAGCCGAGGCCGACACGTGGAACATACAGTACGAGGCCACGGCCAAGCCCAAGCCCCCGTGGGCGCTAGACCGCGCCCGAGCCAATACCCTTGCCGAAATGCGCGACGATGCCCTCTTCATGGCCGACAGGGGTACCGAGCCGGGGGACTATATGTACTGCCACTACGCATGGAACGTGCGACCCCAGGATGAGACCGTCGCCGAAGCGCGGGTCAAGGTGGTGGACGGCTGGAACAACATCCTCGTCCACAACGGCCTGTGCGCTGACCGCATCTGCCTGTACCCCGACCACATCGCCCTGTACCACTCGCGAGACATCTCCTATGCGATGGATACAACGGACGACTTCCACACCTACAAGGTCGTCCTGAAGGACGACGACATTCAGGTGTACGTGGACGGAACACTGCGGCTTGACGGGACGGACAAGTTCACCGCACCCGTCAGTGGCAACACCAACAGAGTCTCCTTCGGCGCCGCCAACAGCCCCGAAACCGGAGAGGCGCTGTGGCAGTCGATCAAGCTGCGCACCCAGACCGTCTCGGTGTACGACGTGGCCCTGACCATCGAGTATCAGCAACCCTAGAAACCCGGCCGCAAAGGCCACGCCCGGCCGGGTTTCTGCCGAGCCACCAACCCTGAGCGGCCTGTGCGGCCTTCTGAGAGTTGCGTCGCGCCCTCGAAGGAGCTTCTCGGCCGCTCTTCTAGCGTCCACAGGGCTTGGTCGAAGCCCTCACGTCGCGGGCTGCGCCCGCACCGCCCGGGGGAAGACGCTTCCCCCGGACCCCCGATCGCGACGCAGACGGCGCGTCGCGATCATTGGCGCGCCGATAGCGCGGGGAATGCATACCCGGTAGCCGCGCCGGCGCGGGCCGCAGCCAGATAGGACCGCGGGAAACCGGACCGTCATGCGCGCGGACTACGTGGGGTGTTCAGGTGTGTGCCGTGGACTTCCGGACGGGGGCGCTAGATGCGGAGCCCGGGGTGTCAACCCCCCGAATCAGGCTGGGCCCAGCGGGACCGAACCGCGTCGTTCGCGATGGCGCCGGGACCAAACGGATGGCAAAGTGCCGAAGACTCAACAGCAAAATACTACGGGGTACTGGTCCTGGAGCAGCGAAAGCCACCCATATCGTTCGTCCCGTCGGGGTTGGTGTTGAAGCGATAGGTTGAGCGGCGGTTCCAGTCGCTGCTGGACCATGCCCCGCCCCGCAACAACCTCGCCGTGCCCGTCACCGGTCCCGCGGGATCAACGCACGGAGAGTTCCCGTAGTAATCCCCGTCATACCAGTCCGAACACCACTCCCACATGTTGCCGGCCATATCCAGCGCGCCGCACCAACTCGCCCCATCGGGGAAGCTGCCCACGGGGAACGTATCCGCTCCCGAGTAAGCCTTGCGGTTCTCCCAGTTGCAGCACTTCTCGCTGTCCCACTCATCCCCCCACGGGTACCTGCGCCCCTCGAGACCGCGGGCGGCATACTCCCACTCCGCCTCCGTGGGCAACCGCAGACCATAGTGGTTGCAGTACGCAACCGCCCCGTACCAACTCACCTCAACCACCGGATGCTGCTCACGACCCGACTTCGCCGCATACCGACCGTCGCGCTCCTCGATCTCGCAGTCTTCGTCGTCGACGTCAAGCAGCTCGTGGCTGTCCGATTCCGTGTTGCCCCCGTAGGCGTTGAGGAACGCCGCATACTGCTCGTTGGTCACCTCATGCTTCCCCAGCCAAAAGCCTTTGGTGATCTTCACCTTGTGCACCGGCTTCTCGTCACTCCTCCCGTCATGGGAGCCCATCATGAACTCACCGGCGGGCACCCACACGTACGTGCCCTCGTCGGGACCGGTCACCTGATCGCCGGCGCGGAAGCCCGGGCTCGACATCGATCCATCACCGGCCACCCTCCCCGCCTGCTGAACGACCACTGCCGTCCCGCCGCTGTCGGGCACTTCTGTGGTCCCATCCGGGTGTTTCAGCGCCGACGAGAGAATTCCGCCAACCAGCAGCACCGCGCCCACAACCGCCGCTGCAATTTGTACCCACCTGTCACGCAACAGAGCCCCGAAAAGCCGCTGGATCTGCTTCCCGGCAGCCCTCGCGCGTTCCCGCTGCTGCCGGGCGTGGCGCTCACGTTCCGCCTGCCGGGCGACACGCTCCGCTTCCCTGCGTTGCTGCTCCTCGGCCTCGCGAGCCTTTCTTCCCTCCGCTTCTTGCCGTGCCTGAGCTTCCTGTTCGGCTTTCAGGCCGTGGTGCAACGCCTTGGCCAACGTGTCATGGGCTTCCGCTGCCGAGGCAGGACGATCCTCAGGATCATCGGCAAGAAGCGCCATGATGACGCTGTCAATCTCCTGGGCGCAGTCGCCGGCCTCACTTGGGGGCTTGGAGAAGGCTCGCGGCAGTCTTCCCGTCAGGCACTGGTACAGCACCACGCCCAACGAGAACAGGTCTGCCTGGGGAGACGGCCGCGCGCGTTCTTCATACTCCGGGGCCATGTAGTGCGCCGTACCCGCGACGCTCGACGTGTCCTCCTCCTGGCGAGAGAACCGTACGCTGCCGGCACGCTCCGCCGCGCTCACAAGACCGAAGTCGGCGACCTTCACGTCCCCTTCTGCAGTCAACAGGATATTCGAGGGCTTGATGTCGCGATGGATAAGCCCGGCCTCATGGGCCGCCTGAAGCGCTTCGAGCGTCTCCAGGGCAATCCGCACCGCGTCTTGCCACGGCAACGGGCCGTCTTCCAGACGCTTGGCGAGGTCCGGCCCGTCAACGTACTCCAGGACGATCGCGGGGATCTCGTCCCGGGTCGTCAGCTCGTAGACGCGGACGATGTGCGGGTGATCCAGCTCCCCGAGCACCGCCGCCTCGGAGCTGAACTGGTCCACAAGGGCGGGGTCCTTCGCGAACTTGACCGCACGGGTCCACCTGGCACGACCGTGCTGAGCCTTCCACACCTCGCCAAAGCTACCGCCCCCGAGGTGCTCTACGAGCTCGTACTCGCCGACAACATCGCCCGACCTCATCATAGGCGTCGCCTTTGGGTTGCCGCCGGATTGTGTCATGCGGCAACAGCACTGTGTCGATTCCGCGCGAAGCTTGGAGATTCCTCCCGAAGCCCGGCGTCCCCGCGTCCCCATTGGTCAGGTAGGCCCCGGAGCGTGGTTCGTCTCGCCTGCCCGCTGTCACGGAGGAGCATGGGCGGATGTCGCGAACTGTCACAGCGATGGCGTGTGCGCAACGCCTTGCGTGGTCAGCCCGGCCTCCGCACATGACATCGGGCCGTGTCCCAACTCGGCCAATACGCGATTCGAAAAGAGGCCCTTCATGTGCCGCCGTAGCCTGCTTGCCGGAATCATCCTGGGCCTGTGCGTCGCATGCCATGCGCAGCCTCCGGAGGAAGCAATCGATTTGGGCGAGGCCCTCATCGTCGCTACTCACGAGATGGCGGGGGGCAAAGCGCCGCCCACCAAGATCATCGATGGAGACCTGGAGACCTTCTGGGGCGGCGATGAACACGACTTGACCTACCTGTCCACCAACATCATCCTCACCCTCCCGGAGCCCACCGTCATCGGGGGCCTTGAGGTCATCACCCAGGTGCTCAAGGCCCGGCTGCGCCTAACGGACCTGGAGGTCTACGCACGCGTGGGTGATGGCTGGGCGTTGTTGGGGGCGGCACGCGGCAATCAGGACACGCGGTTCAATGTGGCGTTTCGGCCGGCCAAGGTGAAGCAACTGCGCCTGCGGGTGATGGATACAGCCCGCCCCGACCATGCGTTTCCCAGGATCAACGAAGTGAGGCTTCTGTCGCCCGGGGCAGGGCCGGACGGCAGGCCTGTGGGAGCCCACCCGGTCGCGGGCGAGACGAATGCAGAGCGGTATTTTCTCCGCGCGATCCTCGGCGAACAACCTGAGCTCCCAAGCCAGGCCTTCGACCCGGGCAAAGGCTATCTGTACTATGTGCGCACCTTCCTGGACACGCTGTTATCCCGGGGCACCGACCGGTATGGGCCCACGCCCAGCCCCATGTTTGTCAGCATCCTGGACTGCGCCACGAAGGAGCACCCGGGCTGCGAGCTACCGCCCATTGAGGGGCAAAGACAGGGTGACCGCGCACCCTTCGGCGGGAACCTGCAGCACGATCTGATGCTGCTCAGGGCTTGCTCCTACGTGTCGCAAATGACCGGGGACGAGAAGTACCGCCAGGCGGCGGATGCCTACCTGAGGTTCTTCCTGGACAACTGCACGAGCACTCCCACGGGCCTGTGGCCGTGGGGCGAGCATGCCCACTGGGACTTCATCAAGGAGGCGCCCGGACACAACACCCACGAGTACCTGGGCGCTGCGCCCATCGAATTCTGGGCACAAGCGTGGGAGATGAACCCCAAGGCCGTGCTTCGCGAAGCGGACGGCTTGCTCAACCACGTGGTGAACCTGCAGACTTTCGACTACAACCGCCATGCGGATATCAGCCAGCCCCTGGCCACGCCTCGCCCCAAGGACATGGTATTCCTGGACTTCCCGCGCCATGGCGGCTTCTACACCCAGGTATGGGCCTTCGCCTACTCGAGGACAGGCGACGGCAAATACCTGGACTGGTGCGGCAAGATGATGGACCATTTCGAGAGCGTCCGTCATGCCCAGTCGGGCCTGCTGCCCTCGACCAGCACCACCAGCGCGGGGTCGTGTGGCGTCACGACGCAGTTGAGCCTCGCGGTGACGATGCTCGAGTCGGCGCCCCTGTTGGGAGCCACGCCAACGGGAGCGCGGTGCAAGCGCCTCGCGATGGAGTTGCTTGATGCTGTTGCGGGGTTGCCCCACAAGGCGTCCGAGGGCCTATACTGCCTGAGGTGCCCCATTGAGGGCCCGAAGGCAGGCCAGGTCAAGCTCACCCCACCGGGGTCTACAGCCCACTACGGCGGGCCCTTCCTGGCCATGGACGCCCTGCTTTGGGCGCGGGCCTACCGTCTCACAGGCGATCGGCGATGTCTTGACATCGCCGAGGGCTTGGCTCGTTTCTATGCCACGACCAAGGACTCGCCGGCGGCCGAGAATACGCGTGCCCACATCTACGGCACGGTGATCGAGCTGCTGGTGGATATGGACGAGTTGGTCGGTGGCCCCCTGTGGCTGCCGGCCGCCGAAGGTTATGCCCAAAAGGCCACGGGCCTGCTATACTGCGGTGGCCTGTTCAGGGGCGCCACCAATCTGTGGTATTACGAATCGCAACTGTGGCCGGGCACCTTTGTCTATGCGCTGGTAAGATTGCATGCGAGACTGGCCCAGCCCAATGTATTGGCGCAGCCCAACTACTTCCACCGGTAGGCTTCCCGGTCGGTCGCGTTTTGCCCCAAGCCGGGCAAGGTCTGTATTGCACCCGTGAGGAACTACGCACAGGCTGCCGGCCCACCTGCTTCACAAGCCGCGGGTGGCCAAGAAAACGAGCCGCACAATTCGGAGGAATGGAAAGTGAGCGTACTCGCAGTGAATGGCGGAGCCCCCATCCGCACGGCACCATACCCCAGCGTGGGGAGCGCCGCGGGCCGAACCGTGGGCGACGAAGAGCTGGCGAATCTGGAGCAAGTTATCCGCTCCGGCATGCTGAACCGCAGCGGCGGGGCCTTCGTGCCGGGCATTGAGGAGAAGTTCGCCAAGCACCTGGGCATGAAGCACTGCATCGCATCCACCTCCGGCACCGCCGCGATCCATGTGGCCGTAGGCGCCATCAACCCCACCCCCGGCGATGAGATCATCACCGGCCCCATCACCGACATGGGAACCGTGATCCCCATCCTTTCGCAGAACGCCATCCCCGTGTTCGGCGATCTGCGACGCGACAACATCGGCCTGGATGCCGAAGATGTCGAGCGCCGCATCACCGAGCGAACCACGGCGATCATCCCCGTACACCTTTGCGGGAACGCCACCGACATGGACCCGCTGCTGAAACTGGCCGAGAAGCATGACCTGTACGTCATTGAGGACTGCTCACAGGCCTACGGGACCCTGTACAAGGGCAAGCATGTGGGCACCATGGGTCACATGAGCACCTTCTCGCTGCAGCAAAGCAAGCACATCACCACGGGTGACGGCGGGATGACGGTAACCAACGACGACTCCCTGGCCGAGAAGGCCGTGCTGTTCGCCAACAAGGGCTGGCCCAATTACGGCTCTGGCGACCGCGACTACGTCATGTTCGGGATGAACTACCGCATGACCGAGCTCCAGGCGGCCGTGCTGGACGCACAGATCGACAAGGTCGGCTGGGTCACAGAGCGCCGCAACGAGATCGGCGACCGCATCTGCGCGGCCGTCTCGAAGCTCGATGGCATCCAGGTGCCCGGAGTGTCCGAGGGTGGCAGGCACACGTACTGGTTCCTGGCGTTGCTGGTGGACCAGGAGGCCCTCGGGATCAGCACCAACGCCCTGGCCGGAGCCCTGTCCAAGGAAGGCGCTCCGTGCGGCGCGCACTACATCGGGCAGCCCATCTTCATGTACGACCTGCTGCGCGAGAAGCGCATCTACGGGGACTCCGACTTCCCCTTCTCTCTGCAGCCCGAGGGGCAGCAGGTCCACTATGAGAAGGGCGAGACACCCGAGACCGAGCGCATCCTTGACGACATGCTGCAGGTGAGCATCAACGAGAAGATGTCCGACGCGGACACCGATGACATCATCGCGTGTTTCGAGAAGGTCTGGGCAAACCTCGATGAGCTCAGGCAGTAGCCCGGCGCCCATGGCAGCATACCTATAGGCCTTATGAGACTGGGCCCGCGCCACTCGGGCGTGGGCCCAGTCATTACAGGCATTCACTGACCTGCCTCATAGCACTTCGACCCGAAGGGATGGAGAGCGATGAGCAATCGCATCGGTAGCGCCCGACGAGCGGCTCTGTGGGTCTGCGCGATGGTCACGACGGTCCTCACCCCGCACATTGCCGGGGCGCAAGAGGGAGCTCAAGCCATGCCCGACGCAAAGCCGGCCGCCGCCATGGCCCCCCGGGTTACATGGATCACCGCCGGGCAAGCGGACCTCACCGAGCCCGCCCAAATGCCTGAAGGGAAGGTGCTGCGATACGGCCTGGGTTTCCCCTTCCAGGTGGCCAAAGGCAAGGCGGCGGTCTTCTGCAATCTGCGTTTGGAAAACGTTACCGTCTACGACTACGAGTACGGCACCGACGTAATCCTGTTCGACGATCTTGCCAACATCTCAACGGAAGGCGCCGTACCCGTCTCCCGCAATGAGACGCACAAGGACCCCCAGACCGGTGAGGACCGAATCGTGGTCAAGTACCCGGTGATCGGCGGGTTCGTTCCGCTGGGGGCGAAGCGCGCCGACGGTACGCCGCACCCCCACGCGGGCACCGGCTTCGGCATCTGTCAGGCCATCTCCTTCCCCATGAACGACAAGGGCGAGTTCAGTTGGAAGGACAAGTACATTCACCGACTTGAGAGCCATCAGTTCAGCTATGACGGCGAGGCGTTCACCGGGGTCAAGGGTACCCCCCAAGAGGGCCATACGCACCCGCCCATTGGCGACACGGGCTGGCGGATCAACGCGCCGGGCATTACGAACGCAGTACCCGACGGGGACGACCTGCTGCAAGCGCTCCACGCCGTCAAAGGCGGCGTTTCAGCGTCCGGGCTGGCGCGTTGGCGGCGAAGCGAGGGAGTATGGCGTCCCGTGGAGTTCTCGCCCGTGACGCCACAGGGCGAGAGTTGGGCCGAGCCCAGCGTCGTGCGTGATGGCGACGGCTCATTGCTCTTCAACGCCCGTGGAGTGGGCGAAGGGCGGGCGAACCTGGTGAAGGTGTGGCGCTCCGCAGATGCAGGAGCCACGTGGGAGCTTATCATCGACTCTCCCCGCACACGACAGGAGGCCCCCGTGTCCATCAGCCGCACTGCGGACGGCACGCCGTACATCGGGGCCTGTCTGCCGGCCCACGGCCGCGAGACGCTCTGCATCTGGCCGCTGAAGGCCGACCGAACTGCTCTGGGCAATGCCATCGTGGTACGTACCGCCCGGGGCGAGTTTGGGCCCCCGCCTGGAGGCTCAACGTGGATGGTTGACCACCCCTCAGGCGCCGTGGTGCTTCTGGGGGACGGTAAGTGGCACAACGTATTGGCGTACCGCATCCTGCAACATGCAGAGTTCAGCGGCAAGGAGCCGGCCCGGCACTCGGGCTGCTATCTCGAGGAGGTCTTCTCCTCCGGCCCGGCCATACCACCGTGGCGTTTCTGACGCGGGATCGCGTCTTGCAGTCCGTCATGCCGTCCCAGTCAGTGACCGTCAACGCCGTCCGGCCTATTCGCCGCAATCATCTCAGGAGGCGCAGCAGATGGCAAAGATCGTGCTTATCGGTGCGGGCAGCGGTTTTGGCAGCCGGCTGTCCGTGGACATCCTCTCCTTCCCAGAGTTCCAAGACAGCACCATCGCACTGGTAGATATCAA